>Ga0187847_10003342_pt1 | contig 12301 bp, 2 predicted proteins | sample June2016WEW_4_10_FD_132458 | JGI IMG/M metagenome (GOLD analysis project Ga0187847, IMG submission 132458) | Peatland microbial communities from SPRUCE experiment site at the Marcell Experimental Forest, Minnesota, USA - June2016WEW_4_10 | ecosystem: Environmental > Terrestrial > Soil > Wetlands...
GCTGCTGTGGCTGTGAATTCGGTCACAGGACAGGTGTACGTCGCCAACTCCGGCAGCAACAGTGTGAGCGTGTTCGACGGCGTCACGGGCTTATATGTGGCGTCGATCGCAGCCGGCGTTTTCCCGCAGGCCGTCGCTGTAAATCCAGTGACGAACACTGTGTACGTCGCTAATTCCGAAAGCTCTAATGTGACGGTGATTAACGGGGCAACGAATCTGGTCACTGCCACGGTAGGTGTGCCCAACTCTCCAGTTGCGGTCGCGGTGAATCCAGCTACAAATCAGATTTATGTCGCCGATGCCAGCAATGAAACCGGGGACGTCACCGTCATCAATGGCGCGACGAATGCGACCACGACAATTACGTCTGCCAGTTTGCTATCTCCGAACGCTATCGCTGTGAATCCGACGACCAACAAAATCTACGTCGCGGACTATGACGGATACGTAACGGCGATTGACGGCGTAACGAATACGCCTGTTGCGGTTACTGACACAAATGCACAAGGTCCTTTCGCCGTTGCCGTCAATCCGGTGACCAACGACGCTTATTTGGCTAATGATGTCAGTGATAACGCCACCGCTGTCGCCGAACAGCAAGTTGAATCCAATGCGCTACAGACGGCGATTACGCCGCTCGCGAACAATGCAACGTCCAGCGAAACTCCATCTTTTAGTTTTACGGCGACCAACGGCCTGACGGGCGCCGCGCCCGACAATCTTGTTTATCAGTTCGATAGTTGGACCGGCCCGTGGACCGTTGCCGTTCGCGACACCTCGCCAGGGGCCTTCAGCGCTACGGTGGCAACGCCGCTTGAGCCAGGCTTCCACACCATTTTTGCCTTCGCGACCGACGGTGAGGATGGGACGTCGGTGAACACAGGCGCCCAGAGCAGCCCGCTCATAGGAATGATCGCTGCCTACGGATTTCTGGTGGCTCCGCAAATCGCGACTGCATTTCCTCCCGCCTTGACGTTTGCTAGTCAAACGCAAAGCACATCAAGCGCGCCGCAAACGGCGTATCTGGCCAACGAAGGCGAGGTCGCGCTGGCGTTTACCTATGGATTCAGCGGAACCAACGGCACGGATTTTACCGAAGGTTCCGGCGATACCTGCAGCACGCAAGGCGGAACACTCGCCGCAGGCACTTCATGCACGGTGTCGGTGGTTTTCACACCTTCGACAACGAGCAGTGAAACCGCATCGTTGGTTTTCACCGATAATTCCAATGGCATTCCGGAGAGCACACAAGCCGTCGCCTTGTCGGGAACGGGAAGCGCAATACCGAGCTACACACTGAACATCGGCGAGTCCGGAACCGGCTCCGGCGCTGTGACCAGCAATCCAACCGGCATCGCGTGCCAGCCCACTTGTTCAGCAAGCTATCCCAGCGGAACTCAGATTAAGTTAACGGCAGCACCCGGCACCGGCTCGGCCTTCGTGCAGTGGAGCGGCGCGTGCACAGGCGCGACGACGACTTGCACATTCACAATTACGGCCAATTCGACGGTGACGGCGACCTTCAGTCTGACCGCTGCCACCGCATGCACGGGCACTACCACGAACTGGACTGGCGGCGCGTCAGGAAATTGGAGCAATGCCAGTAACTGGAGTACCGGGGTGGTGCCGAATAGCGCCAGTGTCGTGGTGTGCATCAACAACGGTGCCTCCCCGTCCTCAGCGGTCGTTCTGGACACAAGCGTCAGCGTCGGCGGCTTGTATATCGATCCCGGTAGCAGCCTGACAATTGGCGACAACATTACCCTGGTGGTTTCTGGGACTGTTTCCAATTCCGGGCAGATCATCATCAGTTCCGCGGCCGACAATAGCAACTTGCAGATTAATCACACCGTGACGCTGACGGGCGGCGGGACCATATCGATGACAGAGACCGGAGCGGGTGGGGTGCCCACCCTCGAAAACTACTCCTTCGGCAACCTTACGAACGTGAACAATGTGATTCAGGGGGCAGGGCAGATCGTGAACAACAGCGGCTGGTCGTTCACGAACGGGCCTGCAGGCGTGATCAATGCCAGCAGCGGCAACATCTTCATCAACGAGCCGATGACCAACCAGGGGCTCATGGAGTCGACGAGCACCGGCGTGCTGCAAATCACCATTAACGTCATCAATCAATTGGCCAACATCGAGGCCATCGGAGGCTCGGCCACGGTCGAGTTCAGCGTTAATGCAGACATTCAAGGCGGGACGCTGAGGACGAGCGGAGGGGGGACGATGGAGACCCTCCAGAACCAGACGACCACGCTCGACGGCAGCACGTACGGAACTCTGACCATCGTGGGGACGTACACGGGGCAGGACAACAGCACGACGATTGCGACCGGAACGATCAATAATACCGGCACGATGCTGTTCGCTGCCGTTGCGGACAATGTGAACCTGCAGATTAACCACACCGTGACGCTGACAGGCGGCGGGACAGTGATGTTGTCGAAGTCAGGCGCCGGCCAGCCAACCCTCGAAAACTATTCCTTCGGCAATCTCACCAACGTGAACAACGTGATCCAGGGGGCAGGGCAGATCGTGAACAACAGCGGGTGGTCGTTCACGAACGCACCTGCAGGCGTGATCGATGCCAGCGGCGGCAACATCTTCATCAACGAGCCGATGACTAACCAGGGGCTCATGGAGGCGACCAGCAGCGGCGTGCTGCAAATCGCGGTGAGCATTTCCAACGCCGGCGAAATCGTGCCGGATAGCTCGCCCGACCCGGGAACGATTTCGATCACCGGCAACCTGACTGAATCAGCTGCGGGCGCGGAAGGCGTTTTCCTCGGCGGACTAACGGCGGGCACGCAATACTCTCAGCTCAATGTTTCGGGAACTGCCAGCCTGAGCGGAGCGCTCGACGTCGCTTTCATCAATGGCTTCACGCCCGCATTGGGCAATCAGTTCACGGTGCTCACCGCGAGTTCCGTCACGGGGACATTTTCCTCAATCAACTCCGCGGCACTGCCGCAGGGCGTCATCTGGACACTCACTTACAACCCCCCATCCAACCCCACCTCGGTCGTGTTGGCGGCGGTGCAGGGTACCTCGACGTCGCAAACGCTCACCGTCGCAGACCTTGGAGCGGGCAGCGGCAGCGTTACGGACAATCTGGGACAGATCAACTGCATCGACACAGCGGGTGTGCAGTCGGGAACTTGCTCGGCTAGCTATAACACGGGGACGGCGGTCACTTTGAGCGCAACGCCGGTATCGCCTGCCACCTTCGGCGGCTGGGGAGGAGCGTGCAGCGGAACCGGTGGTTGCTCGGTGGTGATGAATTCGGCCCAGTCGGTTACGGCCTCGTTTGTGGGTGGCACCTCGACGCCGCAAACGCTCACCGTCGCAGACCTTGGAACTGGCGGCGGCAGCGTCACGGACAATCTGGGACAAATCAACTGCATCGACACAGCGGGTGTGCAGTCAGGAACCTGCTCGGCTAGCTATAACACGGGAACGCTGGTTACTTTGAGCGCAACGCCGGTATCGCCTGCCACCTTCGGCGGCTGGGGAGGAGCCTGCAGCGGAACCGGTGGTTGCTCGGTGGTGATGAATTCGGCCCAGTCGGTTACCGCGTCGTTTGTGCCCCAACCGCCCACGGCTCCCGTGCCCTTCAGTTGTCCGGGGGGCGTTTATCCATGCTCGAACGTCACCTCTCCGCCGGCGGTATTCAATTGTCCCTCCGGTACCAATCCTTGCACCGATGTCAACGCGCACTCCCTTACTTTTACCGCTGCCCAGGTAAACTCACCGTTTACTTTGACCGTCGAGGCCAACGAAGTTCCCGCCTCTCAATCCAATGGGGACTGTCCATCCGGACAGACTCCGTCCACCTATTTCGCTTGCCGGTTCACCAGCTTTTTTGCGTATGAAACGCTCCCCAACGGGGACACCATTGTGCCCGCATGCGACGCCTATTCGAATGGAAACTGTGTCTTCTACAGTATTTACTATGGGACGAAAGGCAACGAGCCTCCGGAGGGCGATTTTAGCGGCCCTATCGGCTGGTCGATTGCGTGGAACAATACTTCGTATCCGCCGCCGTCGGGCTATCCTTATCAGGCCAATAATCCGCGACTGTACTATGATCCCGATTACGAGGTGTCCCCGTCCACACCTTACGGGACCGACTGCAGCGTGGCGATGGACATTAACGGGGCGCCGACCGAGCCGCCGATTTATTGCCAGTTCGTTTTCGATATCACGACTTACTATGACCCGACACAGCCGCCCGATGCGGGGATTGGCGGCAAGAGCAAGCAGTTCAGCGATGTGGTGGTAGCTTTCCCGCTGAGCATCGCGGGGCCTAACCTGAGCGTGACCAAGACGGCAGACCAGACCCAGGTTACCGCCGGCAGCGCTATCGGCTATACCATAACCATGAGCAACAGCAGCGCGCCGGGTACGGGAAGCGCGACGAATGCGACGCTCAACGATCCACTCCCGGCGGGGTCAGGAGTGAACTGGTCGATCGCCCCAGCTTACAGCGGACAGGGAACATGCACCATAGCCGGCGCGCCGCCGTCGCAAACCTTGAGCTGCGCTCTCGGCAACCTGTCTCCCGCGATCAGTTCCAGTGTGCATGTGAGCAGTTCCAGTTCAAGCGCCGGTACTTACAACAACACCGCCACCTTCTCGGCAGTCAATAATGCGCCGCAAACCAGCAGCGCCTCGATTCAAGTGGTGCAGGAATCGGGAGGAAGCGTAGCCTTCACGCCGCCCAGCATCGATTTTGAAACCGTTTACCTCGGCGGAGCGAAGTTGAAGAAGCAAGTGACGATGAAGAATACGGGCACCTCCTTGCTCACCATCAGCAACATTTCGTTGGCGCCTGCCGCTGGGACCGGCCCCGACGATTTCAGCTTCAGGAGCTATTGTCCGTTAAAGCTGGCGGCGGGGAAGAGTTGCACCATCGCTTTGTTCTTCTCTGCCGACGCCGTGGGTACGCCTTCCGCCATGCTCAGCGTTACCGACAATGTTGCCGGAAGTCCGCAACAAGTCAGCCTGTCGGCGACCGTGATCGATCCGCAGGCCAGCTTCAGCCCAACGAACCTGAGCTTTAAGAAGTTGCAAGTTGGCAGCAGCAGCACGCAGAGCTTGACCCTCACCAACACGGGAACCACGGCGTTGAACATCGCCAGCATCAGTGTCACCGGCGCGGAACAGGGCGACTTTGCGGAGAGCAATGATTGTCCGAGTGTGCTTGCGGCGAGTACCCCATGCAACATATCCATCACATTCACGCCCAGCGCTACAGGTTTCCGTTCCGCCAAACTGAGGGTCGTTGACAATACCGAAGCCGGCAAGCAGAACGTTACGCTTACGGGACTAGGCAGCGAATAGGAATGGGAGACAAAGGGTTGCTCTCGGAGATTCGAGGGACTAATCTGAGTGCGACCGTTCTGGCTCCTGATTTATGAAGTTCAGCTGGACTATCCGTTAGCGGTAGGGTGGCGAACGACATGGAAGGTTCGCATAAGGACTTCAGCAATACTCCAAAGGCGCCTGATTCCGTTCAATGCGACACCGCCCCCGACGCTGGCAAGATAACAGCGGGCTCTCTGCCTGAGGCGGCAACCGCTGGAGTGCCATCGTCTCAACCATCGTCTCAAACCGGAGAGGCTACCGCCGTAACGGCAGTGTCTTTGGCTTTGCCTGGCGCTGCGACCGCCGAAATAGGAGTTGCGGCGGGTTGGTCGCGCCCGTCATCTCCCTCTCCCACCTCTTCGTCCCCACTCACGCTCGGAAGTTTTCTAGGAAAGAGATACGAGATCCTGGATTTGCTCGGCGAGGGAGGAATGGGCGCGGTCTATAAAGCTAGAGATCGGGAACTTGACCGCATAGTTGCTCTAAAAGTAATCCGTCCGGAGCTCGCGGTTCATCCTGACGTCCTCTCGCGGTTTAAACAAGAACTGATTCTGGCTCGTAAGGTGACGCATCGTAACGTGATCCGAATATTTGACCTTGGGGAAGAGAACAACACCAAGTTCATCACCATGGATTACGTCGAGGGTCAGGACCTGAAGGGCTTGATCAATTCCAAAGGGAAGCTGCCGTTGGAGCAGACTGTCCAGATTGTCAAACAAGTTTGCCTTGCCCTGGAAGCCGCACACCTGGAAGGTGTGGTTCATCGCGATCTCAAGCCGCAGAACATCATGGTCGACCAGCAAGGCCGGGTCTACGTAATGGATTTCGGCATTGCCCGCTCGATCGAGCCGGGCGGGATGACCCAGACGGGCATGCTCCTGGGTACTCCGGAATACATGTCTCCAGAACAGGTAAGGGGCGAGCACGTCGATTCGCGCTCGGACATATTCGCGCTCGGCCTGATTCTCTACGAATTGCTCACTGGCGCGATGCCGTTCCGGGCGGATACACCGCAAGCTTCCATGTTCAAACGTACTCGCGAAACCGCCCGCCCGGCCCGTGAGGTGGACCCGAACGTGCCGCCATTTCTGAGCGAGGTAACGAAGAAATGTCTGGAGATAGACGCTCAGCGGCGGTACCAATCGACGCATGAAATCACGCAGGATCTGGACGCCTGGCTCGAGGGCACCAGCAAGGTTCCGTGGACCTCCGCGATGACCGGGTTTTTGCCCCGATCATTTTTCTGGAAGAAACACAGACTTCTGGCGGCCGCCGTTCTGGTGGCCGTTGTTCTGGTGGTAGTCGCGCTGGGAGGAATCGGGTTGCGCTCGCGCTTCCGGCCAGGGTCTCAGCCCCAGGCGCAGGCGGTTGTTCCCGCGGTATCTCTCGCGATTCTGCCGTTCCGCAACGCTTCGGGAGACCAGAGCCTGGACTGGCTGGGAGCAAGTCTGGCACAGATGCTGAGCACGGATGTGGGCCAATCAGCGTCGCTCCGCGTAATCTCTCCCGAACGCGTCAGTCAAATCGTCCGTGACTTGCGCATCTCGCCGGCAGCCTTGTTCGATCCTGCCACGGTCAAACGTCTCGCGGAATTCGCTAATGCCGACACTGTCATTTGGGGGCAATATACGAAATTCGGAGACCAGATCCGCATCGATGCAACGGTGCAGGATCTCAAACACCTACGTACAGCGAAGCTCACCGAGTCGGGTGGCGAAAAGGCCGTGCTCAGTGGCGTCGATCAGCTGGCCGGCCAAATTCGCGACAACCTCGCGCTTTCTCGCGATGTCATCAAAGAGCTCCAGGGGCAATCTTTCAAGCCTTCGACCAGTTCGCTTCCAGCGCTCCGGGACTACGATCAAGGTGTTCAACTTGCCCGGCAAGGGGACTTCCTCGCTGCAAAGACGCAGTTCGAAGCCGGCATCAAGGAAGATCCGAATTTCGCGCTCGCCTACTCGGGGCTGGCTGAAACCTATGCTCAGTTGGGCCAGGAAGAAGAGTCGGAACGCTTTTCGCAAACGGCAGTTGGGCTGAGCAATACCCTCCCGGCCGCCGAAAAATATCTGATTCTCGCAAAACACGAAACGATCCTGAAAAGCTATCCGAAGGCCATCGAAGCTTACGAGAACTTGGCTAAGGTATCTCCCGAGAATGCAGACGTGCTGTTTGCGCTCGCCGATCTTTACGAAAAGTCGAGCGAGTATGACAAGGCGAGGGATGAATACTCCAAGGTGCAGGCGATTGACCCCAAACGAATCGATGGACTGCTGGCGTTGGGCCGGGTCGAGATCGAGAGTGGCAACAACCAAGCTGGACTTGAATACCTGACGCGGGCTCAGGGCATGGCCATCGAGTTCGGAAACGACGAGGAGAAGGCTCAAATCCTTCAAGCGATGGGACTCGCTTACTCCGCTCTCAATAAGTGGGAGGACGCTCTTCGCAGCTTTCAAGACTCCCTGGCCATCAAGCGCCGTCTCGGTTTGAAAAAGGGGATCGCCGCCAGCCTTGACGCCATTGCCCAGGCGGAAGAGGCTCTCGGAAAGCCGGATCAGGCGCTAAAGGATTACACCAGCGCCTTGGGATCGTACCGGGAGATTGGCGACAAGGCGGGCGTTGCGAGGGTGCTAAACGACCTTGCCGATTTCCAGAACAATCGGGGCCAGTACGAGACGGCGCTCGGGCTGTATAAAGAAGCCCTGCACACCCAGGTTGACCTTGGGAACATAAGTGACCAGGGACTCGTCCTGAATAGCATCGGTAACACGTATTTATCCAAGGCTGATTATGAAGATGCGCGCACTTACTTCGAGCAAGCCCTCCAACTCCGCGAAAAGCTAAAGGTGCCCAGCGATATCGCCGACACGGTCCATAACCTTGCGGAAGCCTCGACCAAACTCGGGCGGTACGATGAAGCTCTACAGCAGTATCTACGGGCCTTGGATCTTCGGCGAAGCGTGGGCGACAATCGCAGTGCGGCCATCGAGTCGGCCAGCATGGGTATGCTGTTCGGCTACCAAGGACGTTATGGCGCGGCGCTCAGCTCCGAGGAAGATGCGCTCAAAACATTCCGCGAGACCAAGGAGAAGGATTTCTGGCTGGCGGAGATTCTGGGCGATTACGGCAACGCTTTAGCACAGGTTGGACGCAGTGAAGACGCGCAAGAAAATCTTGCAGAAGCGTTGAACCTCGCGCGGGGACTCAAGAATGAGGCCCAGGTGGCGGCGGTGCTGGGCTACGAGGCTGATAATTTCTATTACCGTGGGGATTATAGATCGGCCAGGCCGCTGTACGATCAGGCTCTCCAGGCAGCGTCGCATACCACGGATGCGCAACTCACTTTGCTGGCTAAGGTGAATCTCGCGAAGCTGGCGGTTAAACAAGGAGGCACGAGCATTGTCGTGAGCCAGTTGCGAACCCTTTCTCAGCAGGCGGATGCCACGGGCCTGAAGTACCTATCCATTCAGAGTTCCGTATCTTTGGGGGAGGCGCTCACGAGTGCGAAGAATTACGCTCTTGCGCAGCGCGAACTGGAAGGCGCTGTTACTCGGAGCGACAAGCTTGGGCTGCGTGCGCTGCTCGCGCAAAGCCATTTTCTGCTGGGGAACACTCTCGAGCGGTCAGGCCATACAGCTGAAGCCTCTCCTCATTATGCTCAAGCACGGCAACTTGTGGAGAGTATCCGAGAAGAAGCAAAGTCCGACCGTGTCGTGAGCCGCAGCGATTTGAGTCCCATCCTCGCCCACAAAACGCCCTAGGGTCGTGCGTTGAAAAATGGTGATCTTTGATAATTCGCCCCGTAATTCGCGCCGGCTGCGGCGTTGAATTTGGAGTCCGACGAGGGATTCAAAGGCTTTAACCACAGGGGACACAGAGGATCACAGGGGAAATCAATGACTTATAAACGTCGATCTGTTTGACGCACTACAGTAGTTTCCCATGACTTGCTGCTGGGAGTGGAGCGGCTTAGTTATGATCCCACCTTCTTAGTTATGATCTGCCTATGGTTGCTAAAATAACGCGGCCAGAGATTGTCACCGGTTGGCTGACCCACCGAAGCAGGCTTTATAGGCGTCTGAAATATTGAAAACAAGGGTTTTAGCCTTTCTTTACTCCCTCGACAGTCCCTCCACATGCCATTCTAGTAATTTGGGGCGAACTTACGGTAAAATCGGCTTCCTCCACCGGCAGGGAACCTCCTCCAATGTCGGGAAGTTACAGGAGCGTGGAGGATGGACTTACCGCCCCCTGAGAAATCGATTGCCCCGATTCTCCGCCTTGAGGACAAGCACGCTGTTTCTGAAGCGGCAGCGCGGAGCGAACTGGAGCGACTGCTGACCAGCGCGTCCCTTCGCGACTCTGAAATCCTGAAGCGTTTTCTCCAGTACATCGTGAAGCAGACTCTTGCTGGGAAGGGAGACCAGCTCAAGGAATACAGGTTGGGGTTGGATGTATTTGACCGGTCTGCTTCCTTCGATCCGCGGCTGGACCCGGTGGTGAGAGTGACTGCCCGCCGTCTCCGCGCCAAGTTGCGTGAGCATTATGAAAATGACGGTCGTAGCGCATTGGTTCGCATCGATGTCCCCAAGGGCAGCTACGCCACGTATTTTGTCGCGGCCACCCCGTCCGAATTGGCGCTGCATCCGGATGTGGCCGTACCGGTCGATGGGCAAAGCTCCGACCGCCCCGCGCTTGTCTGGCGTGATTGGAAAAGGACCCTTGCCGTGACCGCAGTCGCGCTAAGCGCCGCGCTGGTGACAGCTGGCCTCTATTATCGCTCCCTGCAAACCAGGTTAACCGACAAGGACACCATCGTACTCGCCGATTTCGCCAACGGCACAGGCGATCCAGTGTTTGACGACTCCCTGAAGACGGCGCTCGTGATTTCGCTGCAGCAGTCATCCTTCCTCAATGTGCTCCCCGACAGCGAAGTCACAAAGACGTTGCAACAGATGACACGTCCCGCCGGCACGAAACTCACCGCTGACGTAACCCGCGAGCTTTGCCAAAGGACGGGCAGCAAGGTTTATATCGCGGGGGCCATTGCCAGCCTGGGCAGCGACTACGTGCTGGGGTTGAAAGCGGTAAACTGCCACAACGGAGATACGCTGGCGCAGGAGCAGATCACGGCTGCTTCGAAGGAAAAAGTGCTGGATGCGCTGGGTAAAGCCGCCTCCAAGCTGCGTGGCGAGCTGGGCGAGTCGCTGGCCAGCGTGCAGGAGTTTGACGTTCCTCTGGTAGACGCCACCACGCCTTCGCTCGAAGCGCTGAAGGCGTACAGCTTGGGCGTAAAGGCGGCTCGCGAGAAAGGCTCTACCGAGGCGCTTCCTTACGACGAACAGGCCATTCAACTCGATCCGAATTTTGCTCTCGGCTATACCGGAGTGGGCGTGCAGTACTTCAATCTGGGCCAGGAAGTGCGGGCCAGCGAATACTTCACCAAGGCGTTCCAGCTGCGGGGGCATACCAGCGAGCGGGAAAAGCTGGCAATCGCTGCTGTTTACCACGAAATCGTCACAGGAGACCTGGATAAGTCGGCTCAAGCCTATCAAGAGTACATAAAGAGCTACCCAAGGCAAGCTTCACCCTACGGTAATCTGGCTACCGTGTTCGCCGCACAAGGGCAGTATGAAAAGGCGGCGGAGACCATCAGACACGCTCTGAGCATCGCTCCAGATAACTTACTTTTCCGCACGAATCTCGCGGGTGATTTCCTCGCCTTGCAACGTTGTGACGAAGCGCGGCAGGTCATCGAGGAGACGGGGGCGGGGAAGTTGGAGCGCGCCGACATGCGCAACCTTCTCTACGCCCTTGCCTTTCTCGGGTCGGACTCCGCGGCGATGGCGAAACAACAGGAGTGGTTTGCGGGCAAACACGGGTATGAGACCGTCGGACTGGCGGAGGCCTCCGACACGGAAGCATTTGCGGGCCATCTTCTGCGGGCGCGGGAACTGACGCGGCGTGCGGTGGACTCCGCGGTGCGAGCGGACAACAAAGAAACTGCGGCGATATTGCAGGCAATTGCCGCTCAACGCGAAGCGAGTTATGGTAATGCTGCGGAAGCCCGGCGGTCGGCAGCGAAGGGCTTGCAGCTCGCCCCAACGAGTCCGGCAGCGGGGAGCGAAGCAGCGCTCGCGTTTGCTCTCGCAGGCGATGTGGCGCGTGGCGAAACCCTGGCACAAGACCTGGCGAAACGCTTTCCGCTGCACTCCCAGATGCAGTTGATCTGGCTGCCTGCGATTCACGCACAGCTGGAGCTAGATAAGAAAAACGCCGCTGCCGCCGCGAAAGCCCTGCAAGCTGCCTCCTCCATGGAGTTCGGGCATATACAGTTCGTCAACAATATTTCCTGCCTTTATCCGATCTACGTGCGCGGAGAGGCATATTTGGCAGCAGGACAAGGCAGCGCTGCTGCCGCCGAGTTTCAGAAGATTCTCGACCGTAGCGGGATTGTGTGGAACTGCTGGACGGGAGCGTTAGCGCATCTGGGAGTGGCTCGTGCCAATGCCCTGGAAGCGAGAACCTCACAAGGGGCGCAAGCCGATGTTGCCCGCGTCCGAGCACTCGCCGCGTACAAAGACTTCCTCACCCTCTGGAAAGACGCCGACCCCGACATTCCCATCCTGAAGGAAGCCAAGGCCGAATACGCGAAGTTGTTATAGCGGCAAGGATCCTGCATCCTTGCTTGCTGCCTGGCAGCGGCCCCGCAGAAGTCGTGCTCCGTCGCAATCTCTCTTTGCCGCAGGAGACGTTCCCGAGAGAGGCTGGTCCAAAGCCGTTTGGGCGATCGGTTGCTTGTCCGGACTGCGGTTTTCTTTAACATGATGTCGCATAGAGTTCAGGGTTATACTTAGGCGCCTAAGTGTGTTTTGATTTGATTTCGCCCAACTGGAAGATTCGTTTCTGGATCATCAATGGCAAAGAAAAA
>Ga0187847_10003343_pt1 | contig 12301 bp, 12 predicted proteins | sample June2016WEW_4_10_FD_132458 | JGI IMG/M metagenome (GOLD analysis project Ga0187847, IMG submission 132458) | Peatland microbial communities from SPRUCE experiment site at the Marcell Experimental Forest, Minnesota, USA - June2016WEW_4_10 | ecosystem: Environmental > Terrestrial > Soil >...
CACTTCGGGTGAACGCACCTGCCGTTCAACGCCGGAATTGCGTGGTCCTGCGGTCATTTCATTGGGTGCCGGAGCCTGCCCGGCAGCGACGGCGCACCCGCCCAGGACGCAGACGCAAAAAAGACCCAATCCTCGCACCATAAAAGCCTCTCGACATTGCCGCTATATTCTTCCAGACGAAACGCGCGGCTAGGAAGCTGCACAGCCGCACCTGTATTTTCGCCGGCGGCCCAGGCCGGTCATGCCGTCTCGTTCAGATAGATCGCAACATAGTCGAGGTAATTCTGGGCATATTCCCGGATCAGGTCGCGGTCTTTATCGGTGAGTTCGCGGCGGAGTCTTGCGGGAACGCCGGCCCAAAGCGTGCGCGGGGGAACAACGGTATTCTCGGGGACCACGGACCCGGCAGCGATGATCGATCCCTCGCCGATGCGGCTGTTGTTGAGGACGCGGGACCCCATGCCGATGACGCACATATCCTCGACCACGCATCCGTGGACGGTGGCGTTGTGGCCGATTGTCACCCAGTCGCCCACGATGACGGGGTAGCGGTTGCGCTGGCCGTGGAGGACGCAGCAATCCTGCACGTTGGAGCAGGAGCCGACGCGGATGGAATTGACGTCGCCGCGCACCACGGCGTTCATCCAGACCGAGGAGCGTTCGCCGAGAACCACGTCGCCAAGGATCTGCGCGGAGGCGTCAATGTAGCAACTGGAGGGGATCTGGGGCGTGTGCCCTTGGTAAGTTCGGATCATGAAAAGCTCAGGGCGACCTCTTGTTGAAAGTTTAATCGTCTTGGACGAGCTTATTGATCCGGCCGATAAACGGTGGCACATTTTATGGCCGGATCAATAGGGGGCGCGGCAGCTCGAAGAAAGGAGGAGCAAAATGTGGAGATGTTGGCAGGTCCAGCCCTGGAACCTACTGAAATAAGCCCAGATATTGGCTGCCAGGTCAAAGTCGGGTATCATCATAGGAGCCTAACGGCAGGTTTGGGGGTGGTAAGTTTTGGCTGAGGTTCGCGTACAGGAAGGCGAACCGCTGGAAAATGCGCTGCGCCGGTTCAAGCGGAAGGTACAGACGGAGGACATTATCAAGGAAGTCAAGCGTCACTCCTACTACCTGAAGCCCGGTGAAAAGAAGCGCGTTAAGGCCGCGTTGGCCCGCAAGCGGAATCGTAAAAAGGCTCGCAAAGAGCAGGATTGAAAACTTTTAACCGCCACGAGACAGACCGTTCCGGCGGCTTTCGAGAGAAATCTACGAAAGCCGTCAAACTCATTAAGAAGACAAGAACGGCACGGCGCGGCGGCGCAACACACTCTAGCGTTTCTCCAGTTTTTGTCGATCCAGGCTTTGGCGGTTAAGCGGCTTGCTCCTTCTATAACGGCCACGCCGCATCAAGCTGAAACCCTTCAAAAGCGAAAGAAGCGCCGCTTATCATTCAGCACGCGACCGACATGCTGAATTCTGTGCTGCCCTGGGAAAGGGGCGGAGTTTCTGAGAGCCGCTAGACTTTTTAGTGCGGTCCGGGCCCTTGTTGTGCCACCAGAAAGAAGACAGGGAACCGAGACCGGCAAGTATCTGATTCAGCCGTGACCGATTTCGGTGTAATTTCCTGCGAGGCAAGTAGGCCATGGAATTCACCGATCGAGTCTTGAAATGTGTAGACTGCGGCGCAGAGTTCGTCTTTACGGCTGGCGAGCAGCTATTTTTTCACGACAAGCAGTTCAAAAACGACCCCAAACACTGCAAACAGTGCAAGGCGAAGCGTACACGGGGCGCGCAGCGGGTCAGGCCCGAGACGCGCACGACTTGCTCGGAGTGCGGCGCGGAGACTACTGTCCCCTTCAAGCCAACGCAGGGCAGGCCGGTGCTTTGCCGCTCGTGCTTCCAGAAGCAGGCGAAGCCGTCTGTCCCGGCAGAGCCTAGCGTAGCGCAGGACTGAGCGCTACTGCAGCGCAGGGCTAAACAGCAGGTCGCCCCGGAAGTTGGTGGGGCATCCGGCATTGCGCACCAGTGTCGCTAGTTGCGCCCAATGACGCTGGCTGTGAAACAGGGCGTGCGCGGCGATCTTTCTTCGCGAGACGGACCGCTCTTCCGGAGGCGCCAAATCGAGAATGAAGGGCTCACTCCAAGTGTGCTCCGGCGCGGCCAGCACGTTGCGGAAGATCTTGACGGCTTGGCGGTGAAGGTCGAAGAGCACCTCGAGAGGCCCGGCAGGCAGCTTTTCCTTGTCGGTCAGCGGCAGACCCGCAAGGCGCTGGCTCCAGCGCAATTCCGCACCCCAGATGTGGCGCACAAATCCCTGCACGTTCGCCGTGCCGCCGATGTCACAGGGCAGCTCGAGCAGCGCAGGATTGGTTTCAAGGTGCGTCTTCCAAGAGGCGGCCGATTGATCGTTCCAGGCCAGCAGCTCTTCCAGGGTGATGCCAACGGACATGGGAACCTCCAATAACGAATTAGCGAGTCGGCGAGTCAGCAATGCGGCGTTCGGCTGACTTGCTAACCGGCTGCCTTGCCGACTTCCTTTTGTTTCAGTGCGCGGTGCCCGATATCGCGGCGATAATACATGCCTTCAAAAGCAATCTCTGCCATGGCCTGATAGGCGCGAGCCAGCGCCTCCGCGAGGGAATCTGCGGCGGCGGTGACGCTTAGTACGCGGCCGCCTGCGGTGAGTATTTGCCCGTTCTTGAGTGCGGTGCCTGCATGAAAGACCTGCACTCCGGGAACTTGAGCCGCGGCAGCGAGGCCAACGATGGGCAGGCCGGTTGCGTAGCTGCCCGGGTAGCCGCCGGAGCTGGCCACCACACACGCCGATGCGCCGGGAGACCAGCGCAGCGGGGTCTCGGCGAGGCGGCCATCGACACAGGCTTCGAGCGCGTCGACCAAATTGCTTTCCAGGCGAACCAGGATAGCCTGGGTTTCGGGATCGCCAAAGCGCGCATTGAATTCGAGCACCTGCGGACCGCGCGCCGTCATCATGAGCCCGCAATAGAGCACTCCCGTAAAAGGCGTGCCTTCGCTGGCCATGCTTTCGATCGTGGGTTCGGCAATGTGGCGCAGAATCCACTCCGACATTGCGGGATCGAGAAGCGTGTCGGTGGAGTAGACGCCCATGCCGCCGGTGTTGGGACCAGTGTCACCTTCGCCGATGCGCTTATGGTCCTGCGCGGGGACGAGCGGCACGACGTGCTTGCCATCGCTCAAGCAAAGGAAACTGACCTCGTCGCCCTCGATGAACTCTTCGATGACAACTTGGCTTGCGGCCTCGCCCAGTAACGAGCCGGAGAATAGACCCTGCGCGGCTTCAGCCGCCGTGTTGCGTGAAGTACAAATGATCACGCCTTTGCCCGCGAACAGCCCATCGGCCTTGACCACAATGGGTGGATGAAATATTTCAATGGCCTTATCGACTTCGGCGGCGTTCAAGCAGACGGCGTAGTCGGGCGTGGGGATGTTGTGGCGCTTCAGAAACTGCTTGGCAAAGCCCTTGCTGGATTCGAGCATGGCTGCGGCGCGCGTAGGACCGAAGACGCGCAGGCCGCGCTCTCGGAGAGCGTCCACGATGCCGAGCGAGAGCGGCAGCTCCGGGCCGACTACGATCAAAGCGGGTCGCTCGGCCTCGGCCAGGCGGACCATGGCGCTGAGGTCTTTGAGATCGACGGGGACGCAACGAGTCATTTGGGCCATGCCGCCGTTGCCCGGCGCGCAAACGATCTCGGTAACGCGCGGGCTGCGCGCAATCGCCCAGGCCAGCGCGTGTTCGCGGCCTCCCGAACCAAGGATCAAGACTTTCATTGGATCTTCCTTCCCACCAAACGCATCCGAAGCCAAAAAGATCATCGGCAATGGAGGCGGGGGAAGTCAAACGAGGTGAGTCTGGATAGAGAATCAACTGGAGCAGATGCCCGATATCAAGCGTCGTTTCCGCTGGTATGATGGGATTCCTTAGGAGATTCTATGCGGGGACTCTCAATTGTATTTCTCTGCGTTGCAATTTCAGCAATAGCGTCAGCGGCAGAGCCGAGGTGGTGTTCGGTCTCATCAAGGGACTCCTCGAATACCCTTGTCTACCCTCCCATTTCGGCCGCTGCCCAGGTGCGAGGCGCGTGCGCGAATCATCTATAAGCCGAACGGTCGAGTTGAGAAGGTTGAGCCTCTCTCTGGTGTTCCGATGCTCCTAATGCCGCTTACGGACCAGCTTTCGAAATGGACGGTTCGGTCGAAGACAACCGCCGATGAGGTATGTCAGACACTCGTCATTGCGACATTCACGCTTCGCGGGCGGCCACGCTTGAGGAATTGGAAAGACAAAATCAAATTCACCACGGAACCGAATGCCATCAACATCTCTATCTCCAGACCTCCGCCAGAAATAGAGACTGCTGCCACCGGTGCGGCGCGGCAGGGCTATTGACTTCAGCTTATAAATATCAGAGATGAGTCACCTGTTCCATGGTTGAAACCCGCATCAAGCCGTACTGCCGTTAGCGGTCCGAGAAAGAGGCGTTCAAGCCGCAGGTGTGCGCCTCTTGGCGCCAAAAAGATCATCGGCAACGGAGGCGGCGGAAGTCAAACGGCCTGGAGGCCGCGGGCTTTTTCCGTAGGCGCGGTGGAGAGATTTAGAGCCGGGTTTCCGGTGCTGCGAAGGCTGGCCGGATCTCCCTTGCACGAGGGAGCTGCAGCTGTCACAGGCCAAACGTAATTGACAGGAGCATGATCGGCCAGCCCGCGTGAGAGTACATTTCCTGGAATCCAGGCATGCCTCAAGAAGTATCCAACCGCTGCCATCACATGATCGAATCTAATGAAAGAATCTTCCGGATCCAGCTTGCGGACAATGCGACGGCGATCGATGTAGTGGATGTCACCGGGAATGTGTTCGTATCCCGAGGAACCCGTAGGAGACACGCGCGCTATCAGGTCGCAACAATCTACATATCTCGAGTTCGCGACGCCGTTGAGCGTATTGACGAATTCCCTGTCGCCGATACGGGGAGAACCAAACGTATACAGTGCGCTTGGCCGCCACAGACTGGCTGCCAGAGTAACAATCGCCGCACCCAGTCCATGGCCGGTAAAAAGAAGCTTGTAGTCCTTCACTGGTTCGAGCGCGGCCTCGACTTCTGGCCACACGGACTCAAGAGCCCGCGCGAAACCGGAGTGCACGTGGCCGAGGCCCCTATCCCAATGTCTCAAGGCGCTGTTGCGACCAAGCCAAATGTCGCTGCGGCTGGCGAGGCTTGCACCGCGAAAACACAGGATGGCGAGACGGTTCTTCCGATCGATGGCCAGAAACCCATGCGCGCCACCATATGTTGGATCGACGGATGTATCGGGGGAGCGTTCAAAGAAAATACACTCTGCAAAGCCGACGCTTGACAGGATGAAAACTACGCTTCTCCGGTCATATGCGCAGTTCGCGCCAACCTGAAAATACGCCAGCCTCGTGAGCTCAGCACAAAGCGCTTCATCGGAGCGCGGTTGGCCGTGTTGGAAATAGGTAGCGTTCCTTGCGGGGGTGAATAAATCGGACCTGTCTGCACTATATTGAACCGGCATTGCGAATCTCTCACGGTGAGCCAGACCGAAAAACCCGTGCCTAAGCCCAGCGAATCTCGGGCGTGCGGCAGGCAACTTCGCGCTCCCCTATACTGATGCGTGGTACTTCCTCGGAGTTGGTACGCACCCAGAGAGATCAGCATGGTCGAGACCCGCATCAAGCCGTATTATCAGCAGGTTGCAGAAAAAGAGGCGCGGGCGCAGCAGGTGCGCGCGTTTCGGCGTAATCAGGTCTTTGGACTGGTGATTCTGGCCGGCACGGTCTGCCTGTGGTGGTTGCTGCACACCAATCCGAAGTGGATCTTTCCCGCAGGGTGGTGGCGTTGGTAACGATTGCATCGAGCAGCCCTTTGGACGAAAGTGGTGCGGGCGCAAGCCATTCGCGGTCGGCGAATCCTTTGGAGGAGAGTAGGCTGCCGCTGGTGGTAATTCTTTTAGGGCCGACGGGGAGCGGGAAGACAGCGCTTTCGCTCGCTCTTGCGGAGCGCTTCAACGGCGAGATTGTGAGCTGCGATTCGGTGGCCGTGTATCGCGGCATGGAGCTGGGCACGGCGAAGCCCACGCGCGAGGAACGGGCGCGCGTCCCGCATCACCTAATCGATATCGTCGAGCCAAATGAGCCGTTCACCGCAGGCGCGTACTCTCGACTTGCCCGAGAACTGCTCCAAAAGATTGCCGCGCGTGAGCACCGCATGCCGATTGTGACCGGCGGAACGGGGCTCTATCTGCGGGCGTTGACGGAAGGATTGTTTGCCGCGCCGGAGCGGCAGGAACTGCTTCGAGCAAGGCTCAGGTCCAAAGCGCAAAAGCGCGGGAGCGCCTGGTTGCGTCGCCTGCTGCGAAAGCTGGACGCGGCGACAGCGGAGCGCATTCACGCGAACGATACACACAAGTTGATTCGCGCCATTGAGGTGTGCCTGGCAGCCCGGTCGCCTCTCTCCACCCTCATCCAAAACCAGGAAAAAAATCCGCTCACGGGGTTTCGTTTGTTGCGCATCGGTTTGAATCCGCCACGAAAGCAACTTTACGATCGGCTGAACCGGCGTTGCGCTGAAATGTTTGCCGCCGGCCTTGTCGAGGAGACGCGCGGGTTGCTGGCGCACTTCGGGCCGGTGAAGGCGCTGGATTCGCTGGGTTATCGGCAGGCGCGCAGCGTGCTGGATGGAACGCTGAGTGTGGACGAGGCGGTACGAGCCGCGCAGCAGGGACACCGCAACTACGCCAAGAGGCAGATGACGTGGTTCCGGCGCGAGCCGGAGGTGCATTGGATCGAACGGTTCGGGGACGAGATGGAGACGGTGAGCGAGGCCGAGGGGCTGATTCGCGGAGCGCTGGCGACGGCCGGGTGAAGTCGCAGATCGCGGAGGAGCGGGCAATTTAGACTAAGTATGGAAAACTGGGCTCGCTGCGGCGAGCGCGGAACGGAGCTTCCCTTGCCAGAAACGAATGCAGAGACGATTTACGATGTCGCGGTGATTGGCGGCGGGCCGGCCGGATATACGGCGGCGATTCGCGGTGCGGAGTACGGACTGAAAGTCGCCCTGATCGACGCCAGCCCCAAGCTGGGCGGGACGTGCCTGCATGTGGGCTGCGTTCCCACCAAGGCGCTGCTCTTTAACGCTGAGCTCTGGGACTACCTGAAGGAGGCCGAGGAGTTTGGCATCAAGGGTATTGAGACGCGGTCGCTCGACTGGGCCGCGGTGCTTGCACGCAAGAATGCCATCATCACGAAACACGTGAAGGGCCTCGAATTCCTGATGAAGAAGCACAGGGTTTCCCTTTTTTCTGGCTTTGGACGAATGCTCGGTGGCGCGAAAGATGACGTGCACACGGTGGAAGTAGAGTCGAATGGCGCGAAAAGCCAGGTGAAAGCAAAGAACGTGATGTTGGCAACCGGCTCGGAGGCGAAACTGCTCCCCGGGTTGAAGGCCGATGACAAAATTCTGACCAACATCGAGATTCTGAGTCTGAGCGCGCCGCCCAAGTCCCTGATCGTGATCGGCGCGGGCGCGGTGGGCGTGGAGTTCGCCTCGATCTTCCGCAGCTTCGGCACCGAGGTGACGATTCTGGAGTTTCTGCAGCGGCTGGTTCCAGTGGAGGATGAGGAGATTTCAAAGGAGCTGGCGCGAGTCTTCCGCAAGCGCGGCATCGAGACGCAGACGGGCGCGAAGGTGGAGAAGGTGGAGAAGACCGCTGCGGGCGTGAAGGTGAGCTACACGGATGCGAACGGTAAGCCACAAGTGAAAGAAGCCGAGAAGGTGTTGGTGGCCGTGGGACGCGGGCCGCTGACGAATGGGATTGGCCTCGATAAAACGAAGGTCGAGCTCGAACGCGGTTTTGTGAAGGTGAACGAAGCGCAGGAGACGGCCGAGCCGGGCGTATATGCCATCGGAGACATTGTGGCCGGGCTGCCGCAACTGGCGCACGTGGGCGCGATGAGCGGCATGGTGGCGATGGCGAAGATTGCGGGCCGAAAGTACCGGCCAGTCCGGCACGATCGCATTCCCAGCTGCACATACACAGAGCCGCAGATCGGCAGCGCCGGCTTGACCGAGGCGCAGACCAAAGAAAAGGGATTCGAAATCAAAGTGGGCAAGTTCCCGTTTGCAGGCAACTCGAAGGCCACGATTGTGGCGAGCCACGACGGGTTTGTGAAAGTGGTGGCCGACGCCAAGTACGGCGAGATTCTGGGCGTGCACATCATCGGGCCGCAGGCCACAGAGCTAATTGCCGAGGCGGTTGCGGTGATGGAGCTCGAAGGCACGGTGGACGAACTGATGTTCACCATTCACGCGCACCCCACGCTGAGCGAAGCCATGCTGGACGGCTACGCCGCGGTGGAGGGGATGGCGATCAACGCCTGACCGACTGCGGTGGGGCAGCCTCGCTTCGCACAAATTTGCGGTGTTCGTAGTCGATCGGTGAACGCGGCCGTCAGAGTACGAGTTGCCAGTAACCGACGTCGATCCACTGGCCAAATTTGTAGCCGACTTCCTTGAAGTGGGCCACCTGACGAAGTCCGAATTTCTCGAGCAGGGCGACGCTGGCCGGATTCGGCAACGCAACGCCACCCATGATGCAATGGATTTTGCGGGCACGTAGCTCGCAAAGCAGAGCACCGAAGAGTTCAGTACCGTTGCCCTTCCCGACCGCTTCGGGATGTAGGTACACGGTTGCCTCAACAGAATAGCGATAGGCCGAGCGCGCTTTCCACTCGGAGGCGTAGGCATAACCTATGAGTTTGCCGTCTTCTTTGCAGACAAACCACGGCAAATCCCGCGTTACTTCAAAAATCCTCCTCCGCACTTCATCTGGAGCCACGGGATTTTCTTCGAACGTGATCACCGTCTGTGAGACGTAGTGGTTGTAGATTTTACAGATTGACGATGCGTCGTCGGGACGTACGTTACACAACATGGCGACCTCGGGAAAATATCTTTCAAAGTATTTCCATTGCTTCTGGGGTGAATGTTACGACTCCATCGACTGCATGGCGACGAATGCGGTCGCTTTGGCGATGAAGTCGGCCAGCGGCGTGAAGCCCTGGTCGCCTTTGCCGCGGGTGCAGACTGTGACCTCAACGATACTAAAGACCACTGCGCCGTGGGAGAAACCAACTGCAGCTTTTCGTGCAGCTCGAACTCGGCAACGTGCCAAAATGCACTCCCATGACGGTTCTGCACGGTTCGCCGATAGACGCTACTTCGAGCGGGCGCCGATCGGAGGACCGAGAATGGTAATACCATAACGCACAGCAATGGCATTAAGAGCAGCCATGTCGCTCGGGTCGATCATCATGCGATTGGCAAGTTCGACAAAGTAATTCTCGATGCCTCCTGGACGAATCACAACCAGCATCCTTGCTTCCTGGTCTGTGATGTTCTGAAAGGCGTGCGCAACATCGGAAGGAGCGTGAGCAAAGTCGCCGGTTTGAGCTTCAAAAGTTTTGCCGTCAACTTCGAAAATAAACCGACCGGAAAGAATGTAGAAGAACTCTTCAAAAGAGTGCTTGTGAAGCGGCGGACCGTGATGCGGTGGGCTGACATCTTCAAGGATGGTGATGGGAGTAGCGCCAGTTTCCTCGGCAAGTTTGACAAAGGTTTCCTTACCGACAAAACGGATTGGCGCGCCGGTTAAGCTTTGGCCAGCGCGAACGACAGGGGGCTGCGCGGGAACGACAGCTCCCGAAGCGGCTTGAGAATACACAGGGAACCTCCATTGACAGCGTAGAGTCAGCTAGAGAAAGAGTCCAGAAAAATTTAGAGCTCCATCGACTGCATGGTGACCAGCGCGGTGGCTTTGGCGATGAAGTCTTTCAGTGGCATAGAGCCTTGGTCGCCTTTGCCGCGGGTGCGGACGCTGACTGTGCCTGCGGCTTCTTCCTTGTCGCCGAAAACGAGGATGTAGGGCGTCTTCTGGTTGGCGAAGTCGCGGATCTTGGCATTCATTTTTTCGTTGCGGTCGTCCACCTCCACGCGGAAGCCAGCGTCTTTGAGCGCGGCTTCGACCTTCTGTGCGTAGGCGGCGTGACGCTCGCTGATGGGCACAAGTCCCATTTGCACCGGCGCGAGCCAGAGCGGAAAGGCTCCGGCGTAGTGCTCGATGAGGACGCCGAAAAATCTCTCCACCGACCCGAAGAGTGCGCGGTGCACCATGACCGGCTGATGGCGCTCGCCGTCTTCGCCGACGTACTCAAGTTCGAAGCGCGCGGGAAGGTTGAAGTCGAACTGCACCGTCGATAGCTGCCAGAGGCGGCCGAGCACGTCGACGAGTTTGAAATCGATTTTGGGGCCGTAGAAGGCGCCCTCGCCGGGAATGGTTTTGTAAGTGAGGCCGCGGCGGGTAAGGACGCGTTCGAGGGCGGACTCGGCGCGGATCCAATCTTCCTCCTTGCCGACGAAATCGCCGGCCTTGGCGGGATCGTGGGCGGAGAGCTCGACGCGGTACTCGGCAAAGCCGAAGGTTTTGAGGACGGCTTCGGCGAAGTCGATGCAGGCGTCCATTTCGTCTTCGATCTGATCTGGTGTGCAGAAGATGTGCGCATCGTCCTGGGTGAAGCCGCGGACGCGCAGGAGTCCGTGCATGGTGCCGGAGCGTTCGTAGCGGTAGACGTTGCCGAGTTCGGCGTAGCGCTGGGGCAGGTCGCGATAGCTCTTGGGCGAGTTTTTGTAGATGAGGATGTGGCCGGGACAGTTCATGGGCTTGAGGCGGTATTCGGCGTCGTCAAGCTCCATGGGAGTGTACATGTTGGCGGCGTAAAAGCCCTCGTGGCCTGAGACCTTCCATAAGTCGCGGCGCATGACGTGCGGTGTGTACACCAACAGATAGCCGCGGCGCAGGCACTCTTCGCGCATCCAGTCTTCCATGATCTTGCGGATGATGCCGCCGCGGGGATGCCAGAAGATGAGGCCGGCGCCGGCGAGCTCCTGAATGCTGAAGAGATCGAGTTGCTTGCCGAGAACGCGATGGTCGCGACGCGCGGCTTCTTCAAGGCGGGCGAAGTGATCGTCAAGATCCTTTTTAGAGAAGAACGCCGTGCCGTAGACGCGCTGCAGCTGGGGATTCTTCTCGTCGCCCAGCCAGTAGGCGCCTGCGAGGTTCGTGACCTTGAAGGCCTTGACGCGGCCTGTCGAAGGCAGGTGCGGGCCGCGGCAGAAGTCGATGAATTTGCCGTTGCGGTAGAAGCTGACTTCTGCGCCGGGCTCGGTGAACTTGGTGACGAAGTGCGTCTTCATGAAGTCGCCGTCGCGCTCAAAGCCTTCCAGGCTCTTATCTCTCGGAGCGAATTCGTGAATGAACGGCTCATCGCGGGCAACGACTTCGGCCATTTTGGTTTCGGTGGCGGCGAGGTCTTCAGGCGTGAACGGCTTGTCGCGGTAGAAGTCGTAGAAGAAGCCGGAATCCGTCGCGGGACCGTGGCCGAGCTTGGTCTCGGGGAAGAGCTCGAGGACGGCTGTGGCCAGAACGTGCGCGGCGGAGTGACGCAGAATCTTGATCGCTTCGGGATCGTTCTCTTTCAGCAGTTCCAGCTTCACATTCGCTGTGAGCGGCGCGGAGAGATCGACGAGGCGCGGCGCGGCCGCGTCTTGCGTAGCGTACATTGCGGCTTCGCCGGTCTCTTCGCTGGTCGCCGGCTTGCCGTCCGAGTGGCCACCGCTGACGGAGCTTTGGTCGGCTTGAGTGGTGACAGGTGTGATCCGCGCTGCGATGCTGGCTGCGGCGAGGCGCGGCGAGATGGAGTTGGCAATGTCGAGAGGCGTTGTGCCGGAAGACACTTCGCGGATGGATCCGTCGGGCAGCTGAATGGCGATTGTGTTCGTGCTCATGTGTTGGGTTCCGTGAAGGCCGCGAGATGAAGAAAATGCGGCCAACTCATGAGAATAGAAGGTTGCGGGAGCGAAGTCGAGGGACTGCTGTGTTTTCTGTGGGATGGCAATTGCGCACTGGGATACTGGCCGGTATGGAGGCTTGGATTTGTTTGTAATTGATTGAGTGGACTTTATTTAGTTAGCTTCACAGTTTCACAGTTTCTGTGTTGATACATGGTTTTGTATGTAAGGTGATAATTATGAGTTAGTTACGAGCTTCACAGTTTCACAGTTCGTTTTCTGAGACAGGAATTAGGGGGTGGCGAGTAGGAAGTAGAAAGATAGGGAACGAGAAAGTAGGGGGGTGGGGGTAGGGAGTGGGGGGTGGGTACGAGGGGGCCGGGGGGGAGGGGGGGTATGGACCGGGGACA
>Ga0187847_10003345_pt1 | contig 12296 bp, 11 predicted proteins | sample June2016WEW_4_10_FD_132458 | JGI IMG/M metagenome (GOLD analysis project Ga0187847, IMG submission 132458) | Peatland microbial communities from SPRUCE experiment site at the Marcell Experimental Forest, Minnesota, USA - June2016WEW_4_10 | ecosystem: Environmental > Terrestrial > Soil >...
TTCAGTGCAGTAATAATCTGCGCCTCCGTGTGCCGGCTCTTGCTCATCCGCCTTCCCCTTTCCTTCGTCCAAATCGTATTTCAAATTGGACGCATTTAGGGGGGCAGGTCAGCGCGGCGCATGCTAGAATGAACTTGCTTTTTGGATTGTTCGGGAGCATCGCTCCGGACGCATATCACACCGGTCGATTTGGGTTCTTCTTAGCTCTCATGTTTTGTTTTCCATTGCTCCCGACTCAGTTCTGCGACGACACGAACTGGCGCGAAGATAGGAACAAACCACGATGACCATCACGATTTCCGGTCGCGCATCCGTGTGTCCCGCCTGCGGGGGCTCAGGCTCCTTCCTTCTCACTGCAACCGACACGAATCGCAAAACTACGGACGAGACCTTTGACTATTATGCCTGTGCAGACTGCGGATTGATTTTCATACAGTCGCCCCCAGATGACATGGCACCGTACTACCGCGGCGGCTACGACCCGATTCCGGAGAGCCTAGAGGCGTTGCGCCAGATCGCGAACCGCGAGCATTTCCGGTCCGATCCGATTCTCAAGCACAAGAAGGGCGGGAGGTTTCTCGAGCTGGGGCCTTGGCGCGGAGTTCTCTGCTGTCTGATGAAAGATGCGGGATTCGAGGTTACCGCAATCGAAATGGACGCCGTGTGTGTCGATTTTCTGCGCAATAAAGTGGGGGTTAAGGCGATCCAGTCTTCCGATCCGGTGCAAACGATCCGGGGAATGGATGCGGGATTTGACGTCATTGCCGCCTGGCATTCCATGGAGCATCTGCCCACTCCCTGGCTCGTGATCCAGGAAGCCGCGCGTTTGTTGAATCCTGGCGGCATCCTCCTGCTCGCGATGCCCAATCCGGAGAGCTTCGAGTTCAATGTGCTCAAGTCGAGATGGATGCACCTGGACGCGCCACGTCACCTCTATTTCTTTCCGATCCGCTCGCTCATCGAGTTATGCAGGGCGCATGACCTCGTACCGCTGGATGTAACCACTGCAGATGTATTCAGCGATATTCAGAGTAGGCATGCGTGGCGTAGCCTAGCTCGTTCGGTGGTGCGCGTACGGTACGTCAGGGGCGCCATAGGAGACCTTCTCTATTGGCTGACCAGAAGATGGCAGACGAAAGAGGGGCAGGGATCCGCGTACTGTGCGGTCTTTGTGCGCTCTACGGAGGGTACTGCCGTGGGCCAGCTGGCAGGATGATGTTCCAGTACAGGAATTGCCTCTTTTCGGTGTCGGCAAACTCGAGTTCTTGCCTTAGTTGGTTCGATTGGTTGCCACTGTGAAATTTGGCGAGGAGACGAGCAAACCGGTACTCAAGGTAACCGCATTGGACCCTGTCGTAAACCTTGGTAGGCACTTCCGCGATCGGAAGTGATGGATTTTAGTGTGAACCCGTCGCACCAGAATCTCAAGAAAAGGGTGTCCAGCAGTTCTTGTGCCTTCGCAGCCTTGGTTGATTGCACCAGTTGATAGAGAGATTTGACCTGATCGGCGGCCATCTCGTCGCCGCGCGAATACGGTTCAACCGTGTCCATCAGGAGCATTTGACTGGCAACAAGTTCGCTGAGAAATGCGCGTCTCCATCTCAGTGTGGTTGCTGACAGAATCATCGCGCAAGAATGTGCTGTTGTAGTACCTAAGGCCAGCGCCATACCTTAATCAATCGAGCGCGGCCGATTAAGGGCCCTCACGACTCCGGCAGCCCAAAAACGACGCTTACGTTTATTCTTGAGGAGCGGATGGTGCTTACTCGAAGTAACTCTACGAAGAGCGAGGTAGGCGCGGTCTTGCGGACCGATAACGTACGATTTCTTTCGCACATTTGATTTGAGTTGTGGGCAGGAAGGTTGGTACAAGCAAGAGGAGCGAGACCTCTGAGGCGAGCGAGATGGAGCCAACCATTGAAGTGGGTAAAGATCCGGAAGGCGGAGCCAGGCAGCCGTTAGGACCGGTGTTTCAGATCGATCAAGGGCGCATCCAGGCGCATCTGGACGAAGTAGTCCGTTCGACGGTGGAAGAGACCCTGAACGCGCTGTTGGATGCGGAGGCGGACGAGCTGTGCGGTGCACGTAAGTACGAGCGCAGCGAAGGCCGTAAGGACACACGGGCAGGCAGCTACGATCGGCACCTTCAGACCAAGGCCGGTGATGTAACGCTAACAGTACCGAAGCTGCGCAATCTGCCGTTCGAGACGGCGATCATCGAGCGGTACCGGCGGCACGAGTCATCGGTTGAAGAGGCTCTGATTGAGATGTACCTGGCGGGGTGAGCGTGCGTCGAGTCGAAGACATCACGCAAGCGTTGTGGGGAACGCGGGTCAGCGCCAGCACGGTGAGCGACCTGAACCAGAAGATATACGGCAAGATCAACGAGTGGCGGGAACGGCCGTTGATAGGCGATTTTCCGTATGTTTTCCTCGATGGTCTGTGGCTGAAGCGGAGCTGGGGCGGCGAGGTGAAGAACGTCTCGGTACTTGTGGCCATCGGGGTAGGCCAGGGCGGCTATAGGGAGATCCTGGCGGTGAGCGAAGGCGCCAAAGAAGACAAGCCGAGCTGGACGAGCTTTCTCCGCGAACTGAAGCAGCGCGGCCTTAAGGGCGTGCAGCTGATCGTCTCCGACAAGTGCCTTGGCCTGGTGGAGAACCTTGCCGAGTTTTATCCGGAAGCCAAGTGGCAGCGCTGCGAGGTTCATTTTTATCGCAACGTGTGGACTGCGGTGCCGACCGGCAAGGTAAAAGAAGTGGCCGGCATGCTCAAGGCAATCCACGCGCAGGAAGACGCCAAGGCCGCAAAAGAAAAGGCTCTCCAAATAGTAGAAAAGCTCAAGACCATGCGGCTGGCCAGGGCTGCGGAAATCGTTGAAAGCGGCATCGATGAAACCCTGAGCTACTACAGCATGCCGTCAGAACACTGGCGCTGTCTGAGGACCAACAATCCCCTGGAGCGGCTGATGCGAGAGATACGGCGACGAACGCGGGTGGTGGGTGCATTTCCAGATGGACAGTCCGCGCTGATGCTGGTGGCGGCACGGCTACGGCACGTGGCCGCCACTAAGTGGGGAACAAAACGCTATCTGCAAATGAACAGGCTGGCCGAGATCAAAGTCATTGCCTGAGCATGTGCGAGCAAGACTTCCGAAGCCTTTAACGAAGGAAAAACAAAGCAGGCTATGCAAATGTGGAACGCACAAAACGCGTCCCACATTCGCACAGCCACGACGGCGGCTACGGGGTTAAATCCAACGCCAAACCGATAAACGCAACCAACAACCTTCCTGATTATCAATGTTGAAGGAATGTGCGAAAAATTCTGGACACTACCTGCGGACCTCCAACCGTGCAGCCAGTTCCTTTAGGTGAGGATATAACCGAGGGCCTTGTCAATGCGATTTACAATGCGAACGATTAGAAGCCAAAAAACTGAAAGTGTATGTGGTAGAACAACAATCGGATAGGCGTAAATCCAATATCGACAATTGTCTCGAAATGTGGAATTGAGTTTAGCCCACGACGAATCATCATCCAGAAAACGATGCTTAGAATTCTTGTACCGCAATAACATCCCTGGCCAGAACCTTTGGATAGTACCGTTGACTACTGGCCGTCTTAAGCACTCCAGCAACAACCTTTCTTCGGTAATCCGCTTAAGGTTAAGGCCAAATACCTCTACAAGTTTATATCCACCCGTATTGTTATCACGAGCTCCGACCAATCGGTCATGAATATACAACCCTCTCCGATAAGAATTAAGCGCCGCATAAGTCCATCCTAGCTGGATTAGGTGAGTCCCGAGAAGCTCCGCGAATGGCGCATGAGTAGAATTAAGAAGTCTGTCCTTATTCACTATATTACATGAAATGAATGTAAGGAGCACATTAACGCGTTTTGCAAAATCCCTAGCATTTATGATTGTTGTAGCGTGGCGCTTGTTCCTTCCGAAGTGAGGCCTGTAAGTTTGTTCGATTGGATAACTGTTGAGGTGAATCAGATCAAAATTATCTACCCTAATGTAGGATAGGATCGAGGCAATTCCCCCCGACACAACTACATCGTCGTCACTGAGAACCCAGACATATTTCCCATGCGCCTGTTCGAAGCATTGCAAGATGTTTCCGTCCGCCCCGATATTGGTTTCGTTACGTATATATAGAAATTGCAAGCCCCGTTGCCGGAACTCTTCTAGTAGTGCAGGCGTCTCATCCGGAGATGCGTTGTCGGAGATGATCAGCTCTACCTGCGGCTGATCTATGAGCTGATCGAAAAGAACAGATAAAAGCTCTCTCAGATAGCGCGCACGGTTGTAAGTCGGAATCGCAATCGTTAGAAGCGGCTTTTCGTTTTGAGCTTCCCGCCCCTCCTCAGCGATTAACTTTCGGTGCCGAACGGACACGCTGTTTTCCTCATCTCCGCACGCCATGCCATTCCCTTCTCTTCGTCCGGAAGATGTAAGTTCCCCACGCCAGGCTAAGGAGTCCACCCAGTAAGAAGTAGCTCACCGTAACGGCATTCGCGCCCATCGATTTGCCTAGCAGAAATGTGGTGCAACCTACAAGTATGGCAACCGATACTGATTGCCACAAAAAGGGCTCACACTTATGTGCGCGCAGGTACAATGCCTCACTGAAAACAATATGACTGATGATCGTAGTAAGCAACAGCAACGCGAATACCCAAGGAGGAAGAACACGGGTCGCATATTCGGGGAAACTGTGGCTCACGATAAGCAAGGATCCGAAAATTACTACTGTTCCAGCTGTGAGCAATAGTGTTGATTGCCAGAGCGTACGGAAGAACAACGTGTCTAGTGCCGCGATCTCACCACGTGCAATTAGATTGCCGAAGGGCGAAGCCTTCGTGTTCATCCACGCAATCGCCACAGAGCCCACCGAGGATGCGATGCTCAGCGACATTCCCATGCGACCCGCCGCAGTCGGCCCCTGATAGGCGAACAATACAGGGTTAAAGATTTGGAAGATAAAGTAGCCACTCATCCAACTAATGGCAATTCTCCATTGGAAGGGCCATATTTCGCGCCGCCATCCGACAAAGTGCTCACCGACAGGGTAAAAAAGCAGATTCTTCAGCAGTCTTCGAAGCCTAAAGGAGAACAGAAATGCCATTCCTACAAGAACTTGTCCCAAGATTACCAGGGCTGGGGCATACAAGCCATGTTTTGTTGCAATAGCGATCCAGGCCAGGATGCTTCCCACAACGGCTTGACTGAACCGCCGACGAGCTACTTCAGTTATATAGCCACAGCCCTCTAGAAATGAAAAGATAGGGTCAATTTGAAAGGCCAGCATCGCAGCGATTACGAGCAGGCACCAGGGAATTTTCCATGCCACTGACACACCGTCAGTTTGATGCGCTTCAAAGAAATGGAATCCTGCAAATATAAGTGCGAACGCCATTAGAAGCCCTGCCACAGAGTACCATCGGATTGATTTTTGCAGGATAGAGGCTAAACGAGAATGAGACACTGCGGTGCCCTGTATTTGACCATCTGGCAAGAAGGTCAACTGAGCTCGTTCGTGGGCAGCCAACTGCAAGACTACAAATGAAAAGCCCAATTCAAAGACGATCTGCAGAGCGACCAAGCTGGAAAACGTATAGTAATAGCCCTGCTCGCTTAGCGTGAGGAACCGTGCGATCAAAAGAACCGTTATGAAACCGGCCATGCCCTGCCAGAATCGCGCCAGAATGGTAAAAGCGATAGCGCGGTCCATCCCAGTCCAATGCTTTAGCTGCGCCATGCGACTAGACGGGGATTCGGGTGCGCGGAGCGTAGCGGGAACGACTTCAGCGGCGTCTCCGTCGCAAGAGCCGACTAACAAATTCGGATCGTCAGAAGGCAAAATGTCCCTATTTTTCTGATCGTTGAGATGTGGATGCGCAATGCAGATAGGCATTCTCTGCACTACTCACTATAGCTTCCGTCGATAGGCCGTACAAGGCCCTCAGCTGTTCTTGTGTTCCGGATGTTTTTATAGGAGTACGCCCGAGGCGGAGCGGCACGAATGTCACTGCGTGTCCGGAACGCGCGATAGACTCGCCCACTGCGGTACCAAGCCCTCCGAAGCCATGCTCCTCTACGGTCAAAATTACACCCGTTTCGACCGCAGCGGCTTGGATCACGGCATCGTCCAGCGGCACAGCAAATGGCATACTCACTACGCGAACGGAGTACCCAGCTTCCGCGAGCTTATCGGCCGCGCAAACTGTGTTCGCCAGCATGCCACCGATTGAGATCAGAGTCAAATCATTTCCCTCGCGCAATATGATCGCCTTGCCGTAGCGGACGTCAATTTCCTTGCTATGCACCACCGGCTCGCCCGCCTTGCCGAGCCGAATGTACGCTGGTCCCGGCCGCGAAGCGACAATCCGGGTAACCGCACGCGCTTCGACAGGATCACCGGGTGCTACCACCGAGATGTTAGGCATCGCCGACATCACGGCTAGATCCTCCACGCCATGATGGGTATAGCCGTGGCTGCCGTAAGCCAGTCCGCCGCCAACCGCTACAACTTTTACGTTCAAATTGTGGTAGCAGACATCGTTGCGAATCTGCTCAAGGCAACGCATCACAGGAAAGTTCGCAATGGAGTATGTAAACACCGTCTTGCCCATCAGTGCCAGTCCAGCCGCAACGCCCGTCATATTCTGCTCGGCCACACCGGCATTCAAGTAGCGCCTTGGAAAACGGTTAGAGAAGGTCTCCAACACAGAATATCCGAGATCACCGCACACCAGCCAAATACGTTCGTCTTCTTCTGCGAGTCGAATCAGTTCCTCAATAAATGCAGTCCTCATGCAACTCCTTCCAACTCCTGGAGCGCGCACTCTACCTGCTCTGCCGTTGGGCTCTTGTAATGCCAAGCCAAATCGTCTTCCATGAAGCTCACGCCCTTACCTTTTATGGTGTGGGCAATCACCACGCTCGGCTTGTTGGGTTCAAACGGAATTGCAGCGAATGTATCTACCAGTTGCTGCATATTGTGACCATCGACCTCTCGCGCTGCCCACCGAAAGGCGCGAAATTTATCGGCCAATGGGTCCAAATCGAGCACTTCCTTCACGCGGCCAAAACTTTGAACTTTGTTGTAATCTACAATCAATAACAAATTATCAAGTTCGTGCTGAGGTGCGAAAAGAACAGCCTCCCAATTCGATCCCTCATCCAATTCACCATCGCTGCACAAAACAACCGTCCGAAAGGACGACTCCTCTCTCTTCCCGGCCAAAGCTATTCCGCACCCAACTGGCAATCCATGTCCCAGAGAGCCGGAAGATAGCTCAACGCCTGGTACGCCACTGGTTATATGTCCTGTCAGACGTGAGCCAAACTCGCAGTACGTTTCCAGCTCGCTTACTGGAAAAAAGCCACGTTCTGCCAACGCAGCATAGATGATCGCAGCAGCATGTCCTTTACTCAATATGAAGCGATCGCGATTGTGCGCATCAGGCTGCTTCGGATTGACCCTCAACGTATTCCAGTAAAGGCAGGCAACAATGTCCGCCATGGAGAGGCAACTGCCCAGATGAGAGGCCCGCGATCGATGCACCATATGCACCGCGTCGGCTCTAAGTCTATTGGCAAGGTGTCTCAACTCATCAATTGTTTGAGACATGCGTGCCCTCCGTTTTGAACCATTCGACTGTGCGCCTAAGCCCCTCTTCCAATGAGATTTGGGGTGACCAACCAGTCGCGGAGCGCAACTTGCTGATATCCGCTTCCAGGTGCATCACTTGATGGCGAGAATAAGAAATCTCGCCAAAACCAATTTCGAGCCGAGGATCGATCAAATCACGAATTAGAGTTACGATTTCCTTCAGCGGGCGCACCTTGCCAGAACCAAGATTGAAAATCCCCGCTGCGTCGTTGTTTGCTGCCAGTCCTGTTAAGGCCTTAACCGCATCCTCAACATAAAGAAAGTCCCAAAGTTGTTCACCGGCGGTGATCTTTGGTCTCTTGCCGTCAAGAAATTGACGAGTTACGTAAGGAATCATGCGCAAGTCATCGTCCATTGGACCGTATGTCCAGAATGGCCTGATGCCACAGAATCGCATCCCCCATTGCGCCGAGAGCGCTTGCGTTAGCTGCATGAGCGCGTGCTTCGAGTACCCATAGAGGTTTCGCGGTAACACGGCATCTGTCTCCCGCACAGGAATCTGGTAAGTACCGTACTCGACTGAGGTACCGAAGAAGAAAAAGCCCTTGCAGCCGGTCTTATGAGCTAATCGCACTAACTCGAGTGTTCCAGGAACATTGGCATACACCTGCTCTGGGTCATCCACAAGCTTGCTGCTGTTCCCACCCCACCATGCGAGATGAAAAGTCACATCCGGTTCAAAATGTTCTACGTTAGGGATGATATTCGAGATCGTTGCCAGATCGGCGTAAGCGAATTCAATCTGCGGCGCGATCGCCTTCAATCGTGGATGATTTCTGCCGGGTCGTACGATCGCCAGCACCGTGTGCCCTTCTTGCAACAACCGGCGCACGAGCCACGAACCGAGGAATCCCGACGCTCCGGTCACGAGACAACGCATCGGCTTGACACCTCTTTCAGGCCTTCCACTACGTAGCTCAGCATCGATTTCGTTAGTCCAGGGTAGACACCAATCCAGAATACGTTGTTAGTAATGAAATCGGAATTTGGCAGGTCGCCGACAACGCGTTTTTCAATATTGCGATATGCGGGCTGACGAAGAAGATTTCCTCCGAATAAGAGCCTCGTTCCAATTTTGCGCGAGTTCAGAAATCGGATCACTTCGTCCCGCTCGATACCTGAATTAGTGCGCACTGCGATTGGATAACCGAACCAGCTTGGCTCCGATCCTGATGTTGCCTGAGGCAGCAAGAATACTGCCGAAAGCTGCTGCAATTGCTCAGTAAGATAAGCGAAGTTGCTCTTTCGAGCTGCTATGAAGCTGTCCAGTTTATCCAGCTGCGCCACACCTACAGCAGCCTGCATGTCGCTCACCTTAAGATTGTAGCCGATGTGAGAGTAGGTGTACTTATGGTCGTACCCGTAGGGCAAAGTTCCCAGTTGCCAGTCGAATCTCTTTCCGCATGTATTGTCTTTGCCCGGTGCACACCAGCAGTCACGGCCCCAATCGCGGAACGACTCGATAAGTTTTGTTAGTTGTGGTCTATTGGTTGCGACGCATCCACCCTCTCCCATGGTGATGTGGTGAGCGGGATAAAAGCTGAACGTGGCAATGTCGCCAAAGGTTCCAACCTTCCTCCCACCAAAGGTGGAACCAAGCGCATCGCAGCAATCTTCAATCAGCCAAAGATTATGTTTGCGCGCAAACTCAGATACCGCCGCAACATTGAAAGGGTTGCCCAGCGTGTGCGCAAAGATCATCGCCTTGGTCCGCGGACAGAGAGCTTTCTCTAACTCGGTAACATCTACATTGTAGGTCCCAAGCTCAACGTCTACAAAGACTGGTACAAGATGATTTTGCACAATCGGATTGACTGTAGTTGGGAAACCCGCTGCGACAGTAATGACCTCATCGCCCGGCTTGAGCTGTCGCTCTCTAAGTGTGGGCGAAGTCAGTACCGAAACTGCCACCAGGTTTGCGGAAGAACCTGAATTCACCAATCGCGCGTCACGTACCCCCAGGAATTTTGCAAACTTGAATTCGAAAAGATCCGCAAATCGCCCGGCCGTTAACCAGAAGTCCAAACCGGCATCAACAATTGCAAACATGTCGTTGTCGTCAAACACTCGCCCCGAAACGGGAACGGGCGACTCTCCTGGTGTAAACAACTTCTTCGGGAATGCCTCTTTGTAATATTCAGCAGTGAGCTGTTGTATCGCTGTTCGAATTTCATCCTTTCGATTGATGCTCATCCACGCACCTCACTGCATTTTGAATTCATTGTCTTATTCAACTGCCAGCGCGTCTCATATTCTTCGATCTGCATATTAGTAAACACGCGCATGTCCTGCCCTAGCAATTTTGCCTTATACCAAACAGTAGTCATCGCAAGTGCATCTTTCAGGCTGAGTTCCGGGCGCCACCCGAGACGTGCAGCCGCCTTTGACCAATCCAGTTTGAGGTTCTGTGCCTCATGTGGCTGCGGGCCCGCTGCCAACTCCCAACTTGCCCCTTCTCCCCAAATGTTTGCCAGTTCTTGCACTATCCACTCAACCGACTGAGCATCGGACTGTTCTGGGCCAAAATTCCAGGCTTCGCCATTTGCAACCCCATTCTCGTACAACGAGTCAGCGATGGCGAGATAACCTCGAAGCGGCTCAAGTACATGCTGCCAGGGTCGGATAGCCCGCGGGTTGCGTATTCGCACCGGCCGATCATTCATGAACGCACGAATTATGTCCGGTACCAGTCTGTCTTCGGCCCAGTCACCCCCGCCGATAACATTGCCAGCTCGAGCCGATGCAATTGCAACTCCGTGGACGTTAAAATCTGCGGGGCAAAAAAACGAATTTCGGTAAGCCGAAACGACTAGCTCCGCGCAAGCTTTGCTGTTGCTGTATGGGTCATACCCTCCAAGCCGATCGGTCTCGCGATATGGCCACGCCCACTCACGATTCTCATAGCATTTGTCCGTTGTTATCACCACAATGGCCCGCACGCTATCAGTGTGCCGCACAGCTTCAAGGAGGTTGGCCGTGCCCATCACATTCGTTGAGTAGGTGCCTAGAGGATCCTCGTACGAACTCCGCACTAGCGACTGCGCTGCCAGATGAAAGATGATCTCCGGGCGATGTTCCGCAATCGTCTGCTTCAACATGCCAATGTCACGTATATCTGCGATCACAGAGCGCATCCCACGCTCAACATCTGCCTCAAGATACAGATTCGCGCTGGTCGGCGGATCAAGAGCAACGCCGCACAATTCCGCTCCTAACTGCTGCAGCCAGAGTGACAACCAGCTCCCCTTGAAACCGGTGTGTCCGGTCAGCAATACACGCCTTCCGCTCCAGTTCATTTCCACACCTTCCAAGGCGCCGAACCACTCTTCCAAAGCGCTTCAAGGGCAGCTTTGTCATGAACGGTGTCCATAGGCTGCCAGAATCCATCGTGCTTGTAAGCCGCGATGTTCCCATCTCGCGCGAGCGTCTCTATTGGCTTCCTTTCCCAGATGGTCGAATCGTCATGCAAGTAGGCCCCAACCTCAGGAGACATCACAAAAAAGCCGCCATTCACCCAGTTCGCATCACCCTTTGGCTTCTCTGCAAAGGATGATAGGATGCCATCGCGGTCAATTCTCAAAGCTCCAAACTTGCCTGCAGGTTGCACCGCCGTCAGGCTGACTAGTTTTCCTTTCCGCTTATGAAACTCAATCAACTTTCGGACATTTACATCTGCCACCCCATCCCCATAGGTTAAGCAAAACATCTCTTCATCTCTTAAGTAAGGCAATACCCGCCGAATCCTCCCACCCGTCATCGTCTCTAAACCAGTATCGACCAAGGTGACACGCCAAGGTTCGCAGCCGTTCGTGTGATACTCAGCACTGTTTTTCGCCAAGTCAAAAGTCACATCGGACGAATACAGAAAATAGTTGGCAAAATACTCCTTGATCATCTGACCTTTGTAGCCGAGGCAGATGATGAAATCGTTAATTCCAGAGTGTGAATAAATCTTCATAATGTGCCACAGAATCGGCTTTCCGCCTATTTCTACCATGGGTTTCGGTCTCATTACTGTCTCTTCACTCAGACGGCTGCCGAGTCCTCCAGCCAGAATCACAGCTTTCATTTTCTTATCCTTTTTCAGGGTGCCTCCTGTGATTGATCAAAGCTTGGGAACCTACCCTCACTTTGGCCACCTGGCAATCCAGAAGCAATCTACAGAATGAGTCTCTTTGGTGCGACACAGTCGTGATTCTAGATCATCGGAGATTATCAACATCTCAATCACTACAATCCTAACGACACACAAAAAGGTAGAAAACAAGAGAATACAAATCGCGATTAAGCTTCATCGCAGACTCTGTTTCTGCTCTCGAACCTCTAGTACATTGGGCGTCTTGATCGCCAGAATCTCTTCTGTCTCTATGAATTTGGCGACCTCTCACATCGTAACTAGAGTACCATGAAGGGCAAATCGCACAAGCGCCACGACCTGCCAACCTGCCCCGCTTTTTTCAACCAGAAATAGCTGGAGTTTCTCGGTTTTTGACCCGCCCCGGAAAACTCTGCCGTGCGAGGTTGGAAATTCCGACCTGCATGGTTCGGTTAGTGCCCGTTTGGCAGGCACGAATGCGGTTAATGTAACTCAAGTGATGGTCTCAATCAAGAA
>Ga0187847_10003346_pt1 | contig 12296 bp, 9 predicted proteins | sample June2016WEW_4_10_FD_132458 | JGI IMG/M metagenome (GOLD analysis project Ga0187847, IMG submission 132458) | Peatland microbial communities from SPRUCE experiment site at the Marcell Experimental Forest, Minnesota, USA - June2016WEW_4_10 | ecosystem: Environmental > Terrestrial > Soil > Wetlands...
CATACTCACCTTGGTCTCACCGGACGCGAGGTCTCGGTGCAGGGAAAGCCTGATCTTGTCCATCAACAACCACTCGGCTGTTTGTACGAGCGGTGAGTTCTGATCAGAATACTCAGCAAGCTTCGAGAGAGGAACGAGTCTAGATGAACGACATAGCAACACCGAAATATGAATAATCCGAATGTCGAAGTTGCCGTTGGTTGTCTCAACGTGCAGACAGTTGCGTTCCATTGGCTGATGCAGATTTCGTCTTACCTTGCTTCCGTCAGGCGGGAGGTCGGGCGGGAAAAAGGTGCCATTGAGCTTACACCATTCAGTGAGAATATTCTCGATGTGAAACCCCTTCCCGTCAGAGTTGCGAATGAAGATCGGGGCAAGAGGCCCTTTCTCACGGAACGATTGCTGCGCGGTTGAGGACAGTTCAGTATCTTGCGGTGGCGGGCCTTGAGGTCCGTCATAGAGATCGAGCCCAAGGTCGGCCAAAGACCATTCGTTGAGTTGAAGTGCGACGTTTTGAAATTTCAACCATTGAACGAACTCATTCGGAGTTGCGTCCGCTAGCGTCCGGATTTCAATGTCCGAAGCGGCGGCTTTCTTGACAGCGGACTCGCTGAAACCGGACGAGGATACAGCAATTGTCATCGCCGCCCCAACGCTGCGCTTCTTCTCTGCAAGCTGCTCGATCCATCGCACATCTTCAGAACTGCTACGGTCTCGGCACTCTATTGTGATTAAAATAGGGCAAGTTCCAACTCTGTAACGAATCGAGGCATCAACCTCGCGGAGTTGTCCTGTGATCTTATCGGGAATGCGATCAGGCGACTTAACCTCCGCCCCCGAAGGAGCCATTGCCTGCTCGATTCGAGCGACCAGTTTCTCAAACTCTCGCCACGCGGTCGTCATTGTGGATGAACCTGCAACTGTCACGGAAGTTTTGGAGACAGCCAATAGTGCATAACCTGTTTCCTGGCGACATGATACCGCGTCGAACGCGTTCGGCCTATCCTGCCACGGGGCGCACGCGCTTCGGTTCGTACTAACGGAGATCATCTGGCACGTTGTGTGATTTAGGTCGGGCGGTTCGAGCGCGACCAATCTGGTCCCACGGCGAGAGAAACGAGAGATTCTGGCGACTTGCCGGGAGTAATATGCTATGAACGAACCCCTTGAACGTTCCCGGTCTCAAAGTGGAGGCCACCCGTGGGCAATGAGGTCAGTTATTGAAGAGTGGTTATGGACACTTTGACTGGGCCAACTAAAGCGACGGTTAAGCGACTCTTTGCACTATCAGGGAATCGATGCGCATTTCCGAAATGCGCGTCAACTCTCGTTGATGGCAAAACAGTTGTCGGAAAAATCTGCCACATCAAGGCACAGAGTGAGGGAGGCCCGCGCTTTGATCCCAATCAGACACCAGCAGAACGCTACGGGTACGACAATCTGATCCTGATGTGTGGTCGTCACCATGACGTCATTGACGATGACGAAGAGGCGTATACCGTGGAACATTTGCAGCGGCTCAAAGCCAAGCATGAACAGAGCGCGGTGAAGTTGCCGGAGGATGAAGCGGAACAGGGCGCCAAGCTGCTCTTATTGAATCAATCCGTTTCATTTATTAACCAATCGGGCGGGGTCATCGCACACACGATAAACATTCATAACTTCCCACCGTCACAGCCCCCCGCTGAGTTTGTCAAATCGTCAGCTATCGCCGATAAAGAAGCCCCTGTTCGAACAGGAACCGTCGCTTTGCCAAAGCTGAATATCACGCGACGCACGGAGCGGGTAATCTTTGACCATTTGCGAAGCAGCTGGAGGTTGGCGCAGCAGTGGGAACCCGAATCTCAGACCGCGATTGTCCTCTGGGTGGAGAATGAGTTTCCCGTGCGAGGGAATGGCAAAGACTTGCCGAACCTCATTGCGAGCGTCCGTGCAGAGCAATACGACTCATTCACAGTATCGCGAGCATACTGGCTTCAGTGCCGGTACAACGAGGTAACCCTCACGAGCGGAGGCAAGATCGGGGTGTTGATAGGGCACTTTAGCGGACGCGAGAGCTTCATATCCTACTACAACCCCCATCCCGAGCCCGTTATGGACATAATCGGCGACGGTTTCCATCCTCTGGGAGAGAAAACAGAGCTGTCTTTGATAGTCAGAGATTCAGAGGCCATGCCATTACGTATCATCATCACCATCGCGCAAATGCCGTCTCAGACCGTTGTAGCGTGCAAGCGACTCGTCATCACTCTTCCGCAACTCATCGTAGACATGCAGGAGTGCGAATGATAGACCGACCTCGGTCCCTCGCGCTTGAAAACCGGGAATATCACTGGCCTCAACGTGCCGAAATCTGGAACACCGCCCCGATGATTGCTCCCCAGCAAATGGGCTCTTGTCAGGGATTCATCCGTAGCCGGCCGCGGAAGTGTTGCTAAATAAATCGACCGTTCGCGTTATCTTGAAACGCTCTTCCGCTTTTCCAAATTACAAAAATCTCGAGATGCGCTTTAAGCCAAACCTCTATGTCTCGTGAAGGTCGCGAAGGCAGGAGAATCGCAAGAGCTGGCACTCCAACGTCCTTGGCGAAGAGGTATGAATAATCGAGCAGTTGCCCAACAGCCATCCGGATATATTCGCGCCTGATCGAGCACTTCGCTTCGATCAGATTCCGACGTCCAGCTTCATATGCGTCACAGCGCATTAGTCCGTACTTCGCTATATGCAGGGTACGATGCTGGCATCGGAGCCAGTAATCGTATTGCTGGACAAGTTTGGCCTCTTTTTTCTCGGCGCGTTTTGCTTGCGTTCGGGTCGAAACCTGATAGTCAAGTTCCTGATCATGCGGCAGATGGGTTAGCTCTGTTCTTAGATGCTTCATTGAAGCTGGATCACCCGAGCCGAGTGCTCTTTCGGAGCGGTCTAGCCCCTGCTCCAACCATTCACAGAGTCGTTGCTCGGCGTGACTTCGGGACGGCACAAGCTCACGCAGGGCAGTCGTGTGGCCTAATGCTTCTACTACCTTTAAATTATTGGGCAATTCGCTCCGGTGAACGAAGGGACGAAGTAGGCGTAGGGAGCCATGCCATTCATCCCCCTGGGGGGCAACAAAACCACGCAGGCTCGTCTTGAAAGAGCCGTGAACCTTGCCAAATCCAACCACTTCGGGAAAATGACTGGACCTCCTCGCAATTAAGATGATGTCTCCAGGTTTGATCGTCTGTGCGAACTTGATTCCAATGCCCTTGTGCTCCTTTTCATCAGGTCCCCATCCCATGAACGCGGCGCGGAACTTGACGCTTGCATTTCGCCACTCGCCGACGGTAGAAGAATTATCCATCACATTGGGCGAGACGACCCAATATCGCGGTTGATTTGCGTTCAAATCGACGTGTTGATTGGTTCGCGAGATCGACGCCAGAACCGAGATTTTCAATCCAGGAGTTAGCGTCTCCGGAATATCGATGCCGTAAACCTCTAGACCTGACCTTAGTTGTTTGCGACCTCTAAACAGTATTCGGCCATCGACAGAGCGAATCTGCAGATTGAGGGCATCGTCTCGATGAAACTGCAACTCCGAAAGTATGTGCTTAGGAACGGAGAATCGTCTGCCAGACTTATGAACGGTTGCTTGAAATCTAAGTGACATACAATCTCCCTCGCCGCCGCTAGAGCTAACTTCTATGCAGGGCCTGCGCGGTGGCTTACCAAGTTAATCCCCGATCCTTACCTAGCATGGAGCGGGGCGGTCCTGTTCAGCGGGGACTGGCAAACGGGCTGCGACCAAGAGACCAGAATGAGCATTAGCACGGCAAGAAGCCTCGATGCGCGCGCAGCTCTAGGCGCAGTTCTTCTCTGAGCGGCTTGCTCTTCTTGAGCCGCTTGAAGAATTCTTCCAGGACGCTGACGATAATGGCATTGACGCTCATGCCTTCGGCTTCCGCCCATTCCTTGAGTTTGGTGCGGGCTTCAGCGCCGACGTGGATGAGCTGTGGGTTGGTAAGATCCATGCCGGCCTTGCGAGTCTGCTGAATATCGACTTCGTCTTTGTCCACGTGGCTTAAAGCAAAAAGGACGATCCTGGCCAGATCGCCCTTGATGCGTGACTCTTCTGTGATTGCTTCGCGGAGATCGAGCGGTAGACGCAGCGTCATGCCCGCGCGATCCTCGGTCCACCGCTGCCCATCACGGTTCACCTTGCGAGTTGCTTTCTTTTTGACTGTTTTCTTGACTGTCACTGGCACCCCTTCCTATTCCTGCAACTGCCCTACTGCTTCGGCCACTTGCCGCTGTCAGCGGCGCATAGGGACCGCTGAACTGAATGTCTTTCTCAACGCGCACGAAAAATCTATATCCGGGCCTTACGACGATTGTGGGCTGAATGTTGAGGTTCCGGCGCGTGACTTCCGTGCCGAGTTCGCCGACCTGCTGGCCGACCGCTTGTCCGACCGTCTGTCCGACGCTTTGCGATTGCAGCACCGAGGAATTTGTTCCCTGGCTGACTTCGATACCGGCAGCAAAGATCGAGGTCAAAAGTGCGCCGGAGAGAATCCGCCCCCAGTGGTTATTCACCTGGTCCCGGAACCCGGCAGCGCCCGCGCTCGAATCCCCTTCAAAGCCCCCGAGAGCGAGGCTCGAACCATCTGGAAATACAACTCGCTGCCACACCGCCTGCAGGGCATTCTGCCCATAGCCGACGTTGGAGTTATAAATCCCTATCAGTGTACTCCCGGCCGGTATTAAAATGTACCTCCCAGTAGCGGAATCATATATATTTTCACGAACCAACGCCCGAATCATTCCGGGCAGGTCGGAGTTAAGCTGTTGCTCTAGAACAGCCGGAATCAGCCAGCCCGCCTTAACTTCGTTCTGGCCTTGTGCGGGCTGGCGTGTTGCAGTCAGGTACTCCGTCTCTTGCTTTGAGTGTTGCTGGCCGAAGGCTGTCTTTTGTACTTGATCGTTCTGGCGCTCGTAGTCTGACCGTTGCTCGGGTGTTCCCGGAATACCGGACTGCGCAAGGGTTGACGGTGTCGAACCGCCGCTCCCGGTCCCCAGCATCGACCGGGCATTCAGAAGCGCCGACTGGATGGCCGCCAGCGGATCGGAAGCGGCCGTAGAGGTCTCTTTGTCGTTGCTGGCAAGATTGCCTTTTACGGAAGTCGGAGCCTCCATTGCCTCACGCTCCCGGTTGTATTCGTCAAGCCGCCGCTGTTCGGCAAACGACAAGGATCCGCTGGCAGCAGTCGAGACCGGGGTCTGTCGGTATTCAAGAGGCGGGATGGACGTCGTCTGCGAGGAGTTGGCCGCCGGCTGAGTCGAACGGCCAGTCGGGGTCTCACCGGTCAGAATCGATGTACGAAGCGCCGAGGAATCCGGAACGTGCGATTGCCCGGTGTTGAGACCGCTCCGCGCCTGGTCCGATAGAAGGCCCTTTTCGACAGTAGTCGCCGGTCCCGCGCCAACTTTCTCAGTGTCGGCCTGCTTGACCGTCTTCTTGTGCCGGTTGGCCAGGCCATGACGCATGTAGGCCGCGGCCAGCAAGACCAGCGCGATCAAGATAATGCCTGCCAAAGGGCGCAGCTTGCGCGCCTTCGGCGTGAGTGAGCCGTTGACGCCGCGCACGACCTTATCGGTCTGCGCCGCTTCGAGAATCTCTTCCTGACTCTCTTCGTGCGCGCCTTCGGGATTGACGGGCTTGGGATTCTCATCCGGCTTAATCATTGTCCGTTCTCCCTTCCCGCCTGGGAGTAAGGCGTCTCGCGCGTGATCGTCACGCGAGTTTGCTTCTTGCCGACGCCGACCACCAGAATCGCTTTGTCAAAGAGGCGGTCCACGATGTAACGCGAGCCGCCACCACGAGAGTCGACGCGGAAGTTGACGAGCTCTGTCTTGCCGTTCACCACCAACAACAACGTCGGCAGCTCGCGGAAGCGCCCATCGTTCGGATAGATCAGATAGGTGTGCTGGCCATCGTCGAAGACGTGGTCGGGACGGAGATGCTCGTCGCCTGAGAGCTTGTAATCGAGGTAGAGACTGTCGACGGTGTTGTCAGCCATCGGCACAACGCCATCTCTCCTGTCTCTTTCGCGGCGCTCTTCGGCTAACGCCTCAACGTTGCGCTTGGACTCATCCTGCCGAGCCTCGAAGGCTGCCCACTTGGCACGGTCTTCGTCGGGATACTGAAAGGCCAGCCGGGAAACAAACCGCGTCGGATCGGAGACAAGCCGCACAACGTAGGTGCGCTTGTCCGTCGGCACAATCAAATCGGTCTCAAGGCCTGCTTCAATCGGTTTGATGATAAGGATCGGTGTTTCATCGAGGCCGGAGCCGGAGAGAACCGGAGTGATCTCCCAACGACGGGAGTCGCCGATCTGCGGCTGACTCTGAAGATGCTCGCCCGCTTCGAGTTCGATGGCGCAGACGCGCAAAGGCGCGCATACAAGAACCGGCATCCCTTGGCCGTAGATGTAAACGACTTTACCATTCGGCCCGGGCGTCGGCATCGCAACGCCGGTCTCCCAAAGACTCGATACTTCCGCCGCGCTGATGCCCGCGGCATTCAGGTCGGCATGAGGCGGTGTCCAATTCAAAGGAACTGCTGAGCCCTTTTCTGTTGGGCTCGTCGATTGGGGCGACTGCGCGACAGCGGCACTGCTGACGATAGGCGGAACCTTGAGCGGAGGAATCGGCGTGAGTGAGTTCTGTTTGGTTGCAGGCTGGTTCGATTGTGCCTCAAGAGCAGTCTCAGCGCCCTTGAAGTTGTAGTTCGACAAGTCCTGTTTCTGCTGAGCCGTTGGCGCCGGAGTATTCTGCGCTCCGGCTGCGGTGCTCGTGAGTGCGATGACAACTGCGATGGTCACAAACCATTTCATTGTTGAGATCCTCCATTCCCCTTCTGGGCGTTGCCGCTTTGGGTATTTGTCGATTGCTGATCCGTGCCCATCGAGACCACTTCGCCCCAGGTCAGATTCGTGACATAAAGACCAAGTGGATTGATCAGAGCTTGCCTTGCATCCGTCACTTCCTGAGTCACGACGGAAACGAAGGCCCGGTATCTGTGGCTCGAAATAAGGTTGCCGTTCAGGTCGCGCGTCACTTCAGTCCACGCCACCTCATAGGTCTTAGGGGATTGCTGCACGATCGATTCGACCGAGGCGTCCACGGTCTCTTTCGTCAGCAGATCGAAGGGAGAGTTCTTTGAATAGAACTCCGTTATGGTTGCAGATGCCGGCGAATTCTGTCCGGTCTCGGCATAGACCTCATCGACCAATCGCCGCTGGGCCACGGCGTCTGCAATCACCGTTCGCAAGTTCGTGACCCAACTGGCCACGACCGCTTCCTGCAGGCGGACATCCTTGACCGCTACCTGCTTTGCCGGAATGACGGGAACCGCGCGGCCAACGTCGTCGAGGGCGACGACGTAGGGAACCGTATTCGAGCGATAGCCGATGGCGACCATGCCAGTCACACAAACCAGCGCCGTCGCCAACGAAAGAAATGCGGCCAGGCGCCAATTGTTCCGGCTCTTGATCTGGTCGCCGAATCGCTCGTCCCACTCCTGCCGGGCGCGAAGATAGGGCGTCTGAACCTTTGCTGTCTCTGTCACGAGCTACTCCTCTCTCTCGATCCTGAGTTGCGCCGACGGCGAGTGTCCGCTGCCATCGTGCGGGACATTGATGTTGGTGGCCTGCCGAGCCAGTGTTTCGAGATTTCTGGCCACGGACGGTTGAGACGAAGGAGCCGATGGGGCGCTTGCAGGACTTTCCGCCGGTACAGAAGGCGGCGGAGGTGCTGGCGGTGCACTCGGTGTGCCAGTTTCCGATGAACCGGGAACTGGCGGGGGCGCGCTGGCAACTTCCACTGCCGCGTCCCCCGCGCCTCCGGCGGCAGCCATACTGGCGCTGCCAACCGCGCCAGCACCTTCCATAGCGCCCGCCGTTTCGGTGGCCGCAAGAGCACCGCCCGCGGCGGCTCCCGCGCCTCCGGTCGCCGCAACAACAGCGACCGTTGCGGCGGTGAGAGCGGCGCCCTTGGCGACTTCCATACCCATTCCGACCAGGTCGGCCGCGCCGGCCCCCAACGTTCCCGAGGCGATCGAGGCCGCCATCTTTGGGATCATCCACGATGCGAAGGCAAAGAGCAGCATCGACATCAACGTTGGGAAGATTTGCGTGATCGGCTGATCGGCCGTATAGCCGTTGATCGTCGCGATCCAGTTGTTCGAGATCGTATTGAAAACGCCGAGCATCAGGTAAATGAGCATCAGCCGGACGCCAGTGCTGATAGCTAGAGAAATGTACCTTTCAAAATAAGGCGCAGTCCACCGGCTACCACCGAAGCCAAGGAAGATGTAGCCCGCCGTCATCACGATAATCGCTTCGAGCTTGGTGACAACGTAGTGAAGGGTAATGATGATGTAAGAGGCAAGAATGATACAGGCCGCGAGAATCGTCGCAATCGCCCCTCCAGGCTGAGAGAGCAGGTCCACAGCCGAGACCTCAGTGAAGAGGTTCGAGACAAGTTGCAGGCCCTGCGTCATGATGTCGGAGGGGCTTTGAGCCAGGGGGACGCCAGCCGCATTCGCGCCCAATTGAGCAAAGCTGTTGATAATGGCCGGAATCCAAGTCTGGCCGTTGATGAGCACGGCGTAAAAGAACCCGATGACGAGCAGCTTGCGAATCAGGGTCATAAACAGGCCCATGAAGTCGTGCTCGCGGAGGAACTGCGGCGCGCTCCATGCGAAGTCCAGCGTGGCCAGCGCATAAAAAAGGTAAGTCGCCGCCTGCATGATGGTTGGAATCCATGCGTTGGCTGCCTGCTCAATCTGCTGAAACGTACCGCCGACATCGACCGGGGTCTGCGCATGAGCGGTGGCGGCCGAGGCAAAAGCCGCAGCCGCCAGAAGTATGAGTCTCTCTCTTCGCGCCATTGGGTGCTCCCCTTTAGAACTTCACGCCATCGGATTTCAGTTGCGGTTTGCCGAAGAAGTTCGCTCGCTCGTTCGCAGTGCAGACTCTTCCCTCGTCCGAAGTAGACCAATCCGCAGGCGCTTTCGCCTTTTGCGCATTACAGAGGGGCGTCAGTTGCTTGCGGAGATCCTCATGCTTGGCCAGAAAAGACGAAAGCCCCTCCGGCGCCGCCTGGGATACATCGCCGCCGCCGCCATTCTGGAACGTCGTCACAATCTGGCTCTTCTCGGCCGTCTTGCATCCGGCCAGCACCAACAAAATGCCAATGCCACAAACCGAAATCACCTTCATCGCGCTCTCCTAAAAGGTCACGCCGTCGCTTGTGACCTGGGTTTGGCCGAAAAACTGGTCGGAGTTGGCCTGTTTCGTTGCCTCCGCCTGAACCATGGCGCTCTGATACGCCGACTTGCTCTGCATATCCGCCATCATCAGTTGGCGCAACTTTATCAACTGCTCCGCCTGATTCTCGGCAATCTGGTTTCCCACTTCGATAGCCTGCATTCGCCCCACAGCCGATTGGCTTTGGCTTTGCAGGCTTTGAAGCAGTGCCTCATCGCTGTCAAATTGTGAGTTTTGTAATCCAGCCGCTTTCAACGCCCCAAGGGTACTGTCAAGGCTGGTCTGGCTCCAGGTCTGGTACGACTGACCATAGTTAGTAGACGGACTGTAACCGGGAAAGCGTAGCCGGAAAGTGCCGTCCATGTTGCTCAACGTATAGGAAAGTGCCTGCCCAGCATTCACAATCTGGCGAAGATTCGTGATGTCCGAAGTGACCGTCCCGAAGAGCTGATCGGTGATGGTGATTCCGTGTTTGGCCATGTCGGCAAGCTGGTTCAGTTGGTTTTCAACCATGAGAACCTGCTGTTCGAGCTGACCTACCAACTCGACATAGTTGAGGAGTTGTGTGAATTCGGTTGCGAACAGGCCCGGAACGCCAGCGTGCGCCGGCGCTGGGCAGACGGTCTCGATCGCCATGATAGAGACGAGAGCGATTGAGGTTGCGCTCTTAACCAACCATCTGTGTTTCATGCTTTGCCACTCCTTCGTAGTATTCGATCCAGCCCTTGTCCACCTTGCGTTCTTCCATCCATGCCGAGATCCAGGCTGGACCGTATTGCTCGGCAAGAACATCGATGCGCGCCCTGTCCTTTTGGCCGGACACCGCCAGGAAGGCCAACGCCACCGGCCCGAGGCGGAACGAGATCATGCGACGGCCAAGCCGCTGCACAATGTAGTAGTCCCGCTTCGGCGTCGCCGACTGAAGCAACTCGATTTCGCGGCTGTTCAGTCCGGCGTACTCGTAGAACTGGCGCATCCCTTCGTTGCCGGCCTCCGAATTCGGCAGGTAAATCTTTGTGGCCGTGCTCTGGAGAATCGCCGAGGCAATCGGCGACTCCTTCACATCGGCCATGCTCTGCGTGGCAAGAAGAACGACCGCGTTCTTTTTGCGCAGGGTTTTCAGCCAGTCCTGAATCTTGTCCCTCCAGGCCGGATGCTTCAAGAAGAGCCAGGCTTCGTCAATGGGAACTAGTGTCGGGCTGCCATCGAGCGCCCGCTCCATGCGGCGGAAAAGATAAAGCAGAACGGCCATGACCGTCGCTTCGCCATAGGAGCCGCTCAAAAGCGTCTCCATCTCGCAGACGACGAAACGAGATGTGGCCAACCCGTCATTGCGGGAATCGAGCAGCCCGCCCAGCGCGCCGTCGATCACATAAGGCTGCAATCCGGCCTTGAGCTTTTCATCCTGCAAGTTGGCTTCAAGTTCGGTCAGCGTCCGGCGCTCGCGTGGGGCCGAGGCGAGCTGCTGAAGTGCGCGGTGAATCGTGTGCCGCTCGGCCGGGCCGACTTCGACCTGCTGCATTTTGAGAACGGTCTCAATCCACTCCTGCCCCCAGCCGAACTCCGCTTCATCGTCGATGTCGCGCAGCGGTTGGAAGCTCAGCCCGCCTTCGCCGATGTCGTAGAAGCGCCCGCCCGCAGCCTTACACAGCGCGTACAGCGAGTGGCCTTTATCGAAGGCGAAGACCTGTGCATTCGGGTAACGAAACCATTGCGCAACGAAGAGCGCCAGGCTGACGGATTTGCCCGCACCCGTTGGGCCAATCAATAGCGTGTGGCCGACATCGTAGTCATGCAGGTTGAGCCGGTACGGGATGCCGCCCTGCGTCGCCGCATAGAGCAGCGGCGGCGAATCGGGAGGCATCAGAGCCGACGGATTCTTGCTCTCACCGGCCCAGACGGAGGAGATCGGCATCAGATCAACATAGTTGCGCGTGTGAGCAATGACGCGTCGCACTTGCGCCACGCCATTACCGGGCAGAGTGCCGAAGAAGGCGTCCACGGCATTGATGTCCTCAAGCCGGATGCCGAAGCCGCGATTGATAAGCGCCTTGCGGAACTCGCCGATCATGTTGTCCAGGAAGCGGCGGTCCTTGTGCTGAAGCACAATCGAAGAGGAGAAGTAGCAGAAATGCACGTCGCCGGATGTGGCCTCGGCCAGCGCGCCATCGGAGTCAGATACCATCGTCATGGCGAACTGGTTCAACTGGCCGCCGCCGCTCGACTTGAAGACTTGATCCTTCAAGCCGCGCTGCTGAAACTTCCACTTCTTGCCAATCTTGGCGATGACGCCCTGAGCTTCAGACGGGTCAAGCAGAATCGCCCGCGTGTTCCAGCGGTATTCACAGGGAATCGTATCGAGCACGGAAAGAGCGCCAGGATACGTCGAGCGTGGGAATCCATCGAGCGCGAGCGTGCGCAAGTGGCGGTCTCCCATCATCGGTTCCGTTCCGCCGCGCAGGTCTTCCATCGCGAGCAGGTCGTTCAGAAAAACCGGGATCTCCGGTTGTATCACTGGGCCTTTGATCCCAGTCAGGCAGCGGCGGAAATACGAGAGCAGCTCGTCATCGACCCGCTCATATCCGTCGCCGAGTTTCGTGACTTGCGCTTTCAGGCGCGTGACCGGAAGCTGAGCCGCAAAGACATCCTCGAACTGCCGAACCTTGGCCTTGAAGTAGCGCAACGCCTCTGCACCCGCGCCGTCGCTCTTGCTTGATGAGCCCGAGATCATGAAGCCTTCGAGCTTCTCCGATGCCACGAGTGGCGGCATGTAGGTCAGCGTAAGAAAGTATTCGTTCTCGAAGTGGCTGCCTTCCTGTGCGAACTGCTCCCGGCGTTCGCGGTCGATCAGCGCCGTCACCGGATCGGGAAACGACCCCTCCGGCGCGTACCCACTCGAAAACGTGCGGATGCAATCGACCTGGATCATCCAGCCGCTACCAAGCCGCAAAATGCGATTGAGCCGCCGGGCGACAGCGGCCATCTCGG
>Ga0187847_10003348_pt1 | contig 12294 bp, 7 predicted proteins | sample June2016WEW_4_10_FD_132458 | JGI IMG/M metagenome (GOLD analysis project Ga0187847, IMG submission 132458) | Peatland microbial communities from SPRUCE experiment site at the Marcell Experimental Forest, Minnesota, USA - June2016WEW_4_10 | ecosystem: Environmental > Terrestrial > Soil > Wetlands...
CTGGGGCGAGGTATCACGGTATGACTTTTTGGTGGAATACAACGGGTCGGTTGCGCGGGTGCAGGTGAAGTCCACCATGTTTGTGGATCGAGGCGGGTATTCGTGTTCGACGCGAGGGAGCAATGGGCCGTATGAAGAGGGAGCGTTCGATTTTCTGGCGGCGTATGTGATTCCGGAGGATGAGTGGTACATCATTCCGGCGGAAAAGATTACGGGACAGGGAAGCATTGCGCTTTATCCGAAGCTGGAGCGGGCGAAGTATCGAGCTTATTGCGAGGCGTGGGAGTTGTTTAAAGGCGCGGGGATTGTGGACAAGATTCAAGCGTGCGCGGATGAAAACGTGGAGTGGGAAGCGGCTTCGGCGGTGCCCGGCTTTTGATTTCCATTGCCAAGCGGGCACGAGGCTTTTAATCTTATGGCTCCAGATTTTGCGGCCTGGATTCTACGGCTCGGATTTTGCGATCCGGGAATTAGAGAAGCAGATTTACAGCCCCGATGTTCGGCCCCCAGCTATGAATTTCAGTTTCAGGAGCATCCTCAAATCCCTGTGGTCGCGGCCCGATCCGGTCATTGCCGAAGCGGGCGCGGCGGGCGAATTGCTGGTGGCGAAGATCCGGCTGGGGCTGGCTACGGGCCTGCTGCTGATTCCCCTGCTAGATACCATCTTTCTGCCACCGGTGGGGCCGAAAGAGGCGCTGGTCGGGCTGAGCCTTTCGGCGGCCACGTTCATTTTCTCGCTGCTCGTATATTTGCTGATTTCGCGGGAGTACAACCCCTGGTGGCTGAGTTTTGCCAGCAGCGGCTCTGACGTTACGCTGGTGAGCATTGCGTTAGGTCTGTTCCTGCTGATGAACCAGCCGCACACCGCGGTGAACAGCCGCGTGGTTTTTGAGGGCTACTTTCTGGCCATCGGCAGCACCAGCCTGCGCTACGACAAGCGGGTTTGCATCACGGCGGGCCTGCTGGCGTTCGGCGAGTATTTCGCGATTGTGCGCTTTGCAGCAACGCATTGGAACCTGAATAGCGCGGTGTATGCGCCTTATCCCTACGGTTTGTTCAGTTGGCCGGACCAGGTAGGGCGCATGGTGATGATGGTGACCGCGTCGGCGCTAAGCGTCGCCTTGGTGGCGCGCAGCCAAAAGTTGCTGCAAATGGCCACCAGCGATCACCTGACTGGGTTATTCAACCGCGGTTATGTGGATGAACGCTTTGCCGTAGAACTCAGCCGGGCGCGGAGATATGGCAAAGTCCTTACGATCGCGGTGATTGACGCTGACCGCTTCAAGTCGCTGAACGACACCTACGGACACTTGTCGGGCGACGTGGTTTTGCGGAAAATCGGCAGCATGCTGGGGGATTCGTTCCGGCAAAGCGATACGGCAGGGAGGTATGGCGGCGAAGAGTTTGTGATCATCCTGCCGGAAACCGAAATTGAAACGGCGTACGGAAAGCTCGAATACTTACGCGAATTGATTGCGAGCACTCCGATTGAATTGCCCACGCGCGGCGGGGTGGTCCAGATGACGATCAGTGCCGGGTTGGCCAGCTATCCAGACGATGGAGTGGAAGCTGGCGAATTGTTTGCCGTGGCCGACGAAAGAATGTTTCAGGCCAAGACCGAGGGCCGGAACCGCGTGGTCGCGGGGCAGGTCGGGGTACTACGGTAGGCTGGCAAGCGAGTGACTTCCGTCACTATCACCCGCATGCGGGGTGTGTATCCAGCGGTACAATTGAGACAACCCTAAAGGAAATGCTGGCCAGGTAATTCATGTACGGGCGCGACGAAAAAGTCTCGACGACCCGCCTCACCGCGGTGCAATACGGCGTTCTCGGAATTTTTCTGATTCTGGCGTATGGCTTGTGGCGTCTGCAAGTGTCGCAGAGCGATTCGTACGCGTCGCTGGCGGAGAAAAACCGCACGCGCGACGTCCCGATTCTCGCGCCGCGGGGAAGAATTCTGGATCGCAATGGGCGAACGATTGTCGATAACTATCCTTCCTATACGGCGTTGCTGCTGCGCGATTCTTCGCGCGATTTGAATGCGGACGCCGATTTAATTGCGCAAGGGTTGCACATGGAAGTGAAGGAGGTGAGGGAGCGCGTTCATCGGATGGCGTCCATGCCGCAGTATGAGCCGATTTATTTGAAGGACGACATTACGCCAGATGAACTGGCGTTCATTGAAGCGCATCGCAACGAACTCCCCGAGCTCGACACGATCATGGCGCACCGGCGGCTGTATCCGAAGGGTGGATTTATGGCGCACCTGATCGGGTATGTCGGCGAGGTCAGTGAAGACATGCTGAACCAGCCGCAGTGGGAGTTTTACAATCCGGGCGATGTGGTGGGGAAGTCGGGCGTCGAACTGGAATACAACTCGGTGCTGATGGGGAAGAACGGATCGCGGCAAGTGCTGGTGAACAGCCACGGCAAAGAAGTGGGGCAATTGGCGGAGATTCCTGCAGAGGCTGGCAAGCCGCTGCGGCTGACCGTGGATATTGATTTGCAGATTGCGGCCGAACAAGCGCTGGAAGGTCGAAATGGCGCGGTGGTGGCGATGGATCCGCGGACCGGGGAAATTCTGGCAATGGTGAGCCGGCCGACGTTCGATCCGAATGATTTTGCAGTGCGAGTGTCGAAGGACCAGTGGACAAAGCTGGTGACAGATGCGGATCATCCGTTATTGAACAAAGCTATACAAGCTCAGTTGGCGCCGGGATCGGTGTTCAAGATCATCATGGCGACGGCGGGGATGCAGGAAGGGATTGCGGAGGACATGCACGTCATTTGCAATGGCGGCGCGGTATTTTACGGGCGCTATTTCAAATGCTGGGTGGTGGCGGAGCACCGGACTCACGGGCTGGTGGATATTTCGAAGGCGATTTATCAATCCTGCGACGTGTTCTTTTATACGCTCGCGGAAAAGCTGGGGATTGAGAGGATTGCGAAGTACGCGACCATGTTTGGGCTCGGGCAGAAGACGGGAATTGATTTGCCGCAGGAGGCCAGCGGGTTGATGCCGTCAGAAGAATGGAAGTTGAAAAATTACCGGCAGAAGTGGTTTGCCGGCGAGACGATTTCGGTGGGGATTGGTCAAGGAGCTGTGGCGGCGACGCCGATCCAGTTGGCGCGTGCGATTGGAGCGATTTCGAGTGGAGGTCAGCTCGTGCGGCCGCATGTTGCATTCCCGAATGAGTTGCCGGCGAATGTGGTCCCGGCATCCACGGTTCCGGAGCGGGTGGATGTGCCGATTGATCCGAAGAATTGGGAAATTATTACGGATGCGATGGCAGACGTGGTAAATCCGGGAGGAACGGCGGCGTTATCGCATTTGCAGGGAATTGATTTTGCGGGCAAGACGGGGAGCGCACAAACGATCAGCAACGCGCTGAAAGCGAAGATGGGCGCGGCAGGGAAGACGCAATTTAAAGACAACGGCTGGTTTGCGGGCGTGGAGCCGAGAAGGAATCCGGAGATTGTGGTGTGTGTGTTGTTAGAAGAAGGTGAGCATGGATATCTCGCTGCACGAGCGGCGGCACAGGTGATTCGCGCTTATGTGGAAGAGAAGCAGCGGGCGCAGCCAAAGTTGGCGGGTGAAAAAAAGAGGGTGGAAGTGGGTGCTGTGTGGGCGACTCCGGATGAGGAGTTGAAGGCGGGGAAATTCGTCGTGGATGTAGGGAAGCCGAGGGAGATGGCGACGGGAGTGCGGTAGGAAAAAAGCAGGTCCTTCGACTTGGGAATCTTCACAGAGTGAAGGTTCCGCGCGCTCAGGATGACACTTTGCTAGAAATGACAAACCATTAATTTATGTCGAGATATATATCATTTCGCGATTTTGACTGGGTTCTACTGCTGTTTGTGCTGATCATTTGCGGGCTGGGTGTGATGGAGATCCACAGCGCGACGGAGCACACAAAGTTTGCCGGTTCGCACATCAGACAGGTTTACTGGATTGCGGGCGGCGTGGGCGCGATGTTTTTGATGAGCTTCATCAGCTATCAGAAATTACTGGACGGTGTGCACTGGATGTATATCGCGTGTATCACAGCACTGCTTTCGGTGATGGTGTTTGGGCAGAAGTATCTGGGTGCGAGGCGGTGGGTGAAATTGCCGGGAGGAAATCACTTTCAGCCGTCGGAGTGGGTGAAGTTGATTTTGATTCTGGCGGTGGCCAAGTATTTTGCGGAAATGCAGAATCGGGAGTTGAGCTGGACCGATTTTATGAAGGCGGGAGCTTTGGTTGGCGTCCCGATGTTGATGGTTCTGGCGCAGCCGGACTTGGGAACGGCGCTGACGTATTTTCCGATCGCGGTGATGGGGTTGTTCCTGGGGGGACTGAGTTGGAGGCAGGCGGGGGCCGTGGTTTTGGTGGGGGCGCTGTTGATGCCGGTGGCCTTGCACGTGCTGAAGCCTTATCAAAGAGAGCGGTTGACGAGTTTTATGTCTCCGGAAGCGGATGCGCAGGGCTCCGGGTATCAGGTGAATCAGTCGAAGATTGCGATAGGTTCAGGGGGGATTTGGGGAAGCAGGAATGGGTCGCAGACGCACCTTGATTTTCTGCCGGTGCCGCAAACGGACTTCATTTTCGCGGCATTTGCGGAGGAACATGGATTTGTAGGCGCTTTGGGGCTGTTACTGCTATACTTTGTGGTGCTGGTACGTTTGACGCAGAACGCGCAAACCGCACCCGACCGTGCGGGCACGTTTGTAGTGATGGGGGTGGTGGCTGTGCTTAGCTTCCACATACTGGTCAACGTCGGCATGGTGGTTGGCTTTATGCCGGTCACCGGAATTCCTTTGCCATTAATGAGTTACGGCGGGTCTTCTGTGCTGTTCATGTTCCTGGCACTGGGCATGGTAATGAATGTCCGCATGCGCCGATTCGTGAACTGAACGGTCGAATAAAAGAATAAACGAAATTTGCGCCAACCGGGCGCCACAACATTGAGCAAAGTATTTGCAAGATAAAGAGTTACATAAATTTAAGATAACGGTCGCCCTCACGTAAAGAAGGGCACTCACCGGCCAGGGTTAGAAGCAGCCGGACAGGATTGAAGCTGGCGCAATGACGGACAGGTAACGGCCCCCTCCGGAGACATCTTCCGAGAGAGAGCGGTCACAAACCCGGAACAGCGCAAAAGCGTCAAGTGCAAAAGATTATCAACACCACGCAGGCATGCCGGCTTCGGAGAAAACTCCGGAGAATGAGTGTTGCCTTGCGAAGGCCGAGCGATCTCCGCATTAATCCCGTCTGTTTCCTTCTTTGCCCGCTCCGGTGAAATCCGCGGCCGCATAACGGCCCGGAACGGGAGTTCGCATGACGAAAGAACTGTTTGTATCTACCACGCCGCACGAGACGAAGGTGGGCATGGTGGAGGACGATTTACTCGCGGAAGTTTACCTCGAACGCGAGAATGAATACACCCTCGCTGGATCCATCTACAAGGGACGCGTGACACGCGTTCTGCCTGGAATGCAATCGGCATTTGTGGATATTGGCCTTGAACGCGACGCGTTCCTGTATGTCTCCGACTTTATGGAGTTGGAAGACAGCGAAGATATGGATGATGTTCCCACTGGACGGCCTACGAATGGGGCATCGCACGAAAAACCAGCGCACGAAAGACCAGAAAGAAATGCGCAAGAGCGTAGGCCGCGACCACAAGCTGTTGCCGCCTCGAATGAAACAGAAGCGGCGGCTGGGGTTAGCTTGGACTCGCCCGAGCTGCCAGCGGGGCTCGAATCGGAGGCGCGCGAAGGCCACAACGGTGAATCGCGTGAGCGCGAAGACCGAGGTGGATTACGGGGACGGCGACGACGGCGCGGACGCCGGGGCGAGCGGCCGGAGAGATCTACGCGGCCCGCTTCAGATGAGCCACGAGAAAGCACGCGCCCGGAATTTCAAGCGCGCACCAACCGCCCAGAGCGTGGAGATTTTGGACCACCACCGGGATATCAGCCGATTATCCTGCCCGGGGAATCCATTTCCAAATATTCGCGGATGGCGGGTGCGGCGTCAGCACCGGCTCGTTCGCGCTATGAAGAGCCAGCGGCATCGCAGGAAAATAACAACATTCCGTTAGGGGAGAAATTCCCCGATGATGAGCCGTTATTTGCGCTGAAGACCGGTGAAGGGACCGATGCCGCTGCGATCCGAAAGGCTGAAGAGAAAAGAGTGCGGGAAATTGAATCCGATGATTGGGACCGCGAAATGAAGCGGCAGCACGAACGCAATGTGGCTGCGGTGTTCGGCACTTCGGAGACATTGCAGGAAGAGGCGCCGGCTCCGGGGACAGCGCGTGCGATTGTGGAAGAGGAAATTGAAGAAGAAGAAGCCGATCTGGCCCACTATTCCGAAGAGATCGATGACGACGCCGAATTCGCCGAGATGGAAGAAGAAGTTCACGCGGCGGGTGAGTTGCCGGAAGAGCGGGACTTGGAGATTACAGCTGAGGCGGGCACTTTGACTGTAGAGGGAGTTGAAAGCCTGGAAGACGGAGACGAGACGGTGAACTCCTTCTCAGCGGGCACGTCGATGGCATTTGAGGAAGGCGATCAGTTAGCGACCGAACAGGGCGTGGAACAGGAAGAGGAAGAGGCAGAAGACGCGGAAATCGACGAAGCCCAAGCGGAAGCGGAAGCCATTCTGGCGGCGGAAGCGGGAGGCAATCTAGAGGCGCGCGTCGAAACGCGCGGGACATCTTCACAGGCAGGATACACGCAGCGGGCCCCCCGGCAGGGTTTTGACCGAGGACGAGGCAGTCCGCGGGGACGGCGTGGAGGCCGGCGTTTCGTGCGGCGCGAACAGCAGAATGTTCCGTTAATCAGTGATCTGCTGAAAGAGGGCCAGGAAATTCTGGTGCAGATTGCCAAAGAGCCGATCGGCAAGAAAGGCGCGCGCATTACGAGTCACATCGCGCTGCCGGGACGGTTTCTGGTTTACATGCCGACGGTGAATCACGGCGGCGTTTCCCGCAAAATTTCTTCGGAAGAGGAACGGCAACGGCTGAAACGGATTATCCAAAGTGAACGGGAAAACGGTCACGGTGGGTTCATTGTACGAACCGCAGCGCAAGGCGCGGATGAAGAAGAATTGCGCGCCGACATCCGGTTCTTGAAAGGTTTGTGGAACGAAATCAAAACCCGCACGGAAAATGGCAAGGGGCCCACGCTTATTTATCACGATCTAAACGTGGTCGAGCGGATTTTGCGCGACCAGGTCACATCGGATTTTTCGGCGGTGTGGGTCGATACGGAGCAGGAGTATGAACGCGTCCTGCGTTTTGCCAACCGCTTCCAACCGGCGCTGGTAAAGAAGATCAAGTTCTACAGTAAAGAAACGCCCTTGTTTGAACAGTTCGGGCTCTCCGACGAAATCAACAAGGCGCTGAAGTCGAAAGTCTGGCTGAAGAGCGGTGGATACATCGTCATCAATCAGACCGAAGCGCTGGTGGCGATTGATATCAACACCGGTAAATATGTTGGCAAGACGGCGCGGCTGGAAGACACGATCGTCAAGACCAATGTGGATGCAATCAAGGAGATTGTGCGGCAGATCCGGCTTCGCGATCTGGGCGGCATCATCATCATTGACTTTATTGACATGGATGAGCGGCGCAATCGTCAGCGCGTGATGCAGGCGCTCGAAGAGGCGCTACGGGCTGACCGCGCGCCATCCAAGGTCCTGCAATTTAACGACTTCGGGCTGGTGGCGATTACGAGAAAGCGCGTGAAACAATCGCTGGAGCGGACGATTGGAACGCCTTGTCCCTATTGCGAATCGACGGGCTACGTCAAATCGGTACCGACCATTTGCAACGACGTATACATCGAGATGCGGAAGATGGCGAAACATCTTGAACATGTCGATGTGATGTTGCGAGTCAATCCTGAAGTGGCGAAGGCATTAAAGGCCAACAACGGCAAGCTGCTGCTGGAAATGGAAGAACTGACGAAGAAGACCGTGATCGTGAAGAGCGATCCGGCCCTGCACCAGGAGCAGTTCGACATCAACTAAGCTGAGAAGAGTTTTGAAAAAAGAGACGGGCGGAAACGTCCGTCTCTTTTTATTTTTTGGATTTGTTTCAGCCAACGCGTGGGAAGTCGGCCTAGCGCCAATGGCCATCGACCCAGTAGTAACCGCGTCCGTTGTGTGCCCAATGGCCGGGAATCCAGCGGTGGCGGCCGGCGGGGACATGCTCGTAGTGGCCGGGAACCCAGACGTAGCGCGCACCGTTCCAGGATTGATATCCCTGAACCCAGTAGTAGCCTGGGCCGGGCGAAACGACTACGGTTTCGACGAGTGGGGGAGGCGGCGGAGTACGCACATACACAACAGAAACCGAACCGTGTTCGCAGCCAGAAAGAATGAGGGCGCACATGAAGATGAACGCGGCCGAGAGAGAAATCAGTTTGCGAATTGGCATGAGTTAGTTTCCTTGCATTTTCGATGTTCGCGGACGTGTCAGCGTTGCCAGAAGTATATCGAACTCCGAGGCATTACCGCAGCGAACTGTCAGAGGCCAGGACTAGCTGGCGCTGGCGGCACTGGCTTTTTCGCCGGGGACGACAGTGAGTGAGCGAACGGCAATTTCGCAGCAGGTACGCAGCTTCTTGAGCGACGGCTGGATTGCCGCGGCCTCCTCGGATTCGTTGCCCGGTTCGGCCTGGGCAAGCGCTTTGGCCGAATTGTCGTGAACGCCGCGTGCGATTTCCAGCAACGCGAGGATGGAGTCTGCGTGCATCTTCCAAAGGGATGGGGTATTGCCGCTGCGTTTCAATTCTTCGAGTTCGGTATTTAAGCGGGCAAAAACAGCGACGGAGCGTAAAAGCAAGCGTGCTACGCCGGCGCGAGCGCTCTTTTCAGTGAGGTAATCGGCACAGTAGGCATCGGCTTCCTGGGGCGTCAGCGTCAGATTGAAGAAGCGCATCGGGACGATCTGGCGGAACTTAGGATCGGCGACGCGTACGAATACGCGGATAGATTCTTCGATTTTGCGGAGCTTGGTCTCTTCGGTCGAAATCTGCTCGGGAGTCAGCGCCGCGCGCAAGGCCTCTACATCGATCGCCGGCCGCTTGAGAATGAGCTTGGCTGGCGCGGTCTGCGGCGCAGGCTTGGGAAAGTGAGCGGCCCGGCGAATCGGCGGTCGGCGGTCCAGGGCTTGCTTGAGGCGCGAGACACGGCGAAATTTATCCATCGCCTGACTGTAATCAATCTTGAGGAGTTCGTCTTCGCGCATGGCGGCCACATGGTCCACAGTGACATCCATGCCATCCACATTGCCGAGAATGCTGCCGCCCTGTTCGGTGACAGCTTCGGCAAATTTCTTGATGGAGATGGCGGATTCGTGAAAAAGCTGGTCAAACTTGCGTCCGAAGGCCACATTGTAAGGCGCGATGGTGGCGAGCACTCCAGGGTGGTAAAACGATGTGTCAAGCGATTGCTTGATTTCGCGGACGGCGGAAATGATACCGGAATCAAGCAAAGCATTCAGATCTCGGCAGGCTTCAGCCTGCTCTTGCAACACATCAAAGCGGCGAAGCAGCTGAACGTGCTCTTCGGGCAGGTAGGGAACGTCGGCGTCGGCCAGAATTTCGAGCAGCGCGATCTCGAAAGGCGATAGAGGGAGTGAACCATCAAGACCCACGCCTCGGCGTTCCCATTGTCCGGGCACACGAGGCCGGCGGTAAAGGAAGGTGGCGACGAGATCGGTTTTATCGCGATTGACGTCGCCAGCGTCGCGCCTGCGATTGAAGTAGCGCAACATGGCTTCAGCGATTTCAGGGTCGGTATCTTCCGTAAAGGCCAAGCGCAGCATGGCTGGAGTGATGGCCATATCCAACATCCGAAGCCAGCGATGCATGACCGAGAGCGTCTCGGTGACATCATTGTCGCTTTGCAGAGAAACGGCTTCGAGCCCTGCGGGGACGGGCACTTCGCCGCCCACCGGGACTTGCAAGAGCTTCTCATAGAAGCCTTGCACAGTCGCCAGAATGGCGAGCTCCCATTTAGGATCCTCTACCAAACAAAACTCCTACCGCAGCGCGCCTCAGGGGCGGACAGGGTTCAGTGCATACACTCGTAACATAAGTAGAAACTAAGGCGGGAAGACAGCACAAGAACATCTGGCAAAGCGGGACACCAAAGTAACCGCGGATAAATAGCTGGACCGACAGCGGTAGGTTCCTTGGGATGGAAATTTCCCTACCGACATCGGCCCAGGAGGCGAATGTTCTGACTGGAGTAATAATAGCCATCCAATCACCAGTATGTCAATAGACATTATTGCATTATTTAGAAATCGCCCGATTAGTCGAAAACGACGGTCTTGTTGCCGTATAAGAGCACGCGGTTCTCGACGTGCCAGCGCACGCCGCGCGAGAGCACGACTTTTTCGAGGTCGCGGCCTTTTTGGAGGAGATCATCGAGCGAATCGCGGTGAGAAATGCGGACAAGGTCCTGCTCAATGATCGGCCCGTCGTCAAGGATTTCGGTGACGTAGTGGCTGGTGGCCCCGATAAGCTTCACGCCACGCGTGAACGCCTGATGGTAGGGCTTGGCTCCGATAAAGGCGGGCAGAAATGAATGGTGAATATTGATGATGCGATGCGGATAGTTGCTAATAAATTCCTGTGACAGAATCTGCATGTAACGGGCGAGGACGATGAAATCTGGCTTATGCTGTTGGAGCAGCATCAGAATTTTCTCTTCCGCCGGGCGCTTATTTTCTTTGGCAACGGGAATCGTAATGTAAGGAATGCGATAAAAATCAGCGATGGGCTGATTGTCGGGATGGTTGGAGATAATCAGCGGAATCTCGCAAGCGATCTCGCCACTCTTGTGACGGTAGAGCAAATCCACGAGGCAGTGGTCATACTTTGACACCATAATGATCATCTTCGGTTTATAGCTCGACGAGGCAAGCCGCCATCTCATTTGAAACTTCTCGGCGATGGGCGAGAAGTGTTTGGAAAAGTCAGGTACGTTCAAGCTGATGTCGAAATCTGCCGGATCGAATTCGACACGCATGAGGAAGAGATTCGATTCCGCGTCGGCGTGCTCGTCGGCGTGCAGAATATTGCCATTGTGGCGAAAGACGAAGTCGGAGATAGCGGCGACGACGCCCTTCTGGTCGGGGCAGGAGAGCAGCAAGATGGCGGAAGATTTCATGGGAATCATGAGAATGTAATCGCCGTCATTGGGCCTTCAGAATCTCTCTCGCCGCGTTCGCCCCTGAGCCACCTGTCAAGCCTGTGCCGGGGTGCGTCCCCGATCCGCATAAATATAAATTTTGTATGGGCGTGCGGTAACGAGCCCAATCGAGAATGGGACGCATGGTGAAGAACTGATCGAGCGACAATTCTCCATGGAAGATGTGGCCGCCGGTGAGGCCGTAGGTTTCTTCCAAATCTTTCGGAGTGATGATCTGTTGCGTCAGAATCAACTCTGGCAGATTTGGAGCATATTGCGCCAGCGTCTTGACGACGGTTTCGCCGAGCGCTTTGCGCTGCGATTCCCAATCGCTATTCTTGAGCTTGTAGGGCGCGAATTGCATGTAGATGGACATGACGTGTTTGCCCGCGGGCGCAAGCGACGGATCGCTGATAGAAGGAATCGCAACTTCCAGATAAGGCTGTTTGGAGAAGTCGCCATATTTTGATTCGTCGAAAGCCCGCTCCAGATAATCAATCTCAGGGCCGATGTGAATACGCCCGCTGAGCGCCGCTTCACTATTGCCGCTAACGTCTTTGAAGTTCGGAAGTCCTGAGAGCGCGAGATTGATTTTGGCGACGACCCCGGGCATGCGGTAGTGCTGCAACTTCATGGCGAAATCGGGCGCGAGGTGCGAAGGATCTACCAGTTTGAGCAGGGTGCGCTTGGGGTCGGCGTTGGAGATGACGGTTTTGGCGGTGATCTCTTCACCGCTAGCGAGCACGACTCCGGTCGCGGCGCCGTTCTTCACCCGAACCTCTTTGACTTCTGCATTCGACCGAATTTCAGCTCCGGCTTGCGTGGCCGCTGCGGCCATCGCCTGCGTGAGCGAACCAATTCCGCCCGCTGCAAAATGCGCCGCACCCGCAGGATGCGGATCGCCAGCAGCGCGAAGCAGCATCACCAGCGCGCTGCCTGCCGACCACGGCCCTAGGAAAGTTCCAAAAATTCCGCGAGCGGCGATAGTCGCACGAAGCAATTCAGTTTCGAAATATTCGGCGACCACATCGGCGACCGCTGCGGGTCCCCAGCGCAGCAGACGATATAAATCCTTCTTGCCCAGTCCGCGAATCGAGCGTCCA
>Ga0187847_10003349_pt1 | contig 12292 bp, 14 predicted proteins | sample June2016WEW_4_10_FD_132458 | JGI IMG/M metagenome (GOLD analysis project Ga0187847, IMG submission 132458) | Peatland microbial communities from SPRUCE experiment site at the Marcell Experimental Forest, Minnesota, USA - June2016WEW_4_10 | ecosystem: Environmental > Terrestrial > Soil >...
GCACTACGAAGCGGGCATCCAATTCGTCCGTCTGATCCTGGCTGGCGTGTTTGATAAGTATCCTGATCTGCAAATTATCCTCGGCCATTGGGGCGAAGTTGTTCTCTTTTATCTGGAGCGGCTGGGTTCACTGGCGCGAGTGACGAATCTCCAGAGACCTATCGCCGACTACTTCAAGCAGAACCTCTACGTCACGCCGAGTGGTATGTGGAGTCAGTCCTATCTGCAGCGCTCACTTGAAGTGGTCGGATCCGAGCGCATTCTGTTCTCCACGGACTACCCTTACCAGTACCGCCCAGGCAGATCGGGCAGGCTCTTCATTCAAGAAGCGGCACTGTCTCTGGAGCAGAAGGAACTATTTGCTCACGGGAACTGGGAGCGGCTGATGAAATCAGTGCGCCGAAGCTGAAACCACTGAACTTCAAGAAAACTGTGCCTAACTTGAACGCCTGCTCGGCAGCAGTGAAGGCGCAAGCCCAGCGATGAACCGGCCACGTTCACTCCATCCCCGGCTCCATCAATGCGATGCTTCTCTTGCTGGGCAAATGGTGGACCTGGCCGGGATCGAGCCGGCGACCTCATCGTTGCGAACGATGCCCTCTCCCAGCTGAGCTACAGGCCCGTGTACAACAAAAAACAACGGGCGGCATGACACACTTCCCTACCCTTTTTGGGTACTAGTCGGGCTCGAACTATTCATCCTTGTTGAAAAAGCGTAAGTTATTGATTCTTATGTCGCCCCAAAGGCCAACAATGGCACCATTACCGACTCGTGGGTACATTTTGGGTACAGTAACTTACTTCGCACCTGAAGCACTGAGGGGCCGTCGAACCGCAGTTGTTCCGGAAGTTCGCCCGATCGGTCATAACAAACGCGACTCTGAGGAATAATTTGTCTTGCGCCGGCCGACACTGTGCTCCTCATCCGGCACTGCTGAGCTTTCAAGCGACATAGACCTCATGAAGTACGCGATGACGAACATTCTGGAGGTCTTTAAACGCTGCACCCGTGATGATCGTTTGCGCCCCGGCAAGCTGATGTGACGCCAACAGGTCGATAAAAGGCTGCACGATGAAGTTCTCTTTATCTTCGACAGCTTCCCCAGCGAATTCACCGGGCAGATCGATTATGGAAATGCCGGGATAATGACATCCAGGCTGCGCACTCAATGTCAGAAGGCCGTATTGATACGCCATAAGGAAAAAGAGGCTGTCCGTTCCACCCAACGCAGCGTCCCATCGCTTCGTTCCGACCCTTATATTGAAGTTATAGCGTGACAGCTCAACCGTCACAGGATTGTGCCGCCATGCGCCTGGCCGCATGCGCTCGATAGCCTTCAAATAATCGTTCATTCCATTCGAGAGCATCGACTCTGCCGTGCGAAAGTCTACCCTGCTTACGGCCTCGTCAACGGACTCTTGAAGCGGCTCAATGTCTTTTTCAATCGCTCGGATCTGAGACGTGAGCTCGGTGCCAATTCCCAGAGCACCGTGGATACGGCCAAGTTGGCGCTGGCGTTCATTCAGTTGGCCAAGCGTCATATCAATTGCGCTGACTCCGCTCTGCACGAAAGCAGAGACAGCATTCCGAGCTGGCGCGAGCTGATTCTCGGTTGAACGCAATTCTTCCTCGCACGTGGCGATCCCTTTGCGAATCTTTGTCACGTCCCGATCTACGGTCTCCATGAGCTCCTGGGCTTCTTTGAGTTCTCCCGTGAGTCTGTCGCGTTCAAACTGCAACCTCGTGTCGCCCCCGTCGCTGGCTCCATCATCAAGCGGCAGTGTTTGATGACAGAGAAAACATTGGCTCGTATCGATCTCCGAATCCGCAACCGGTTGATCGCAGGCAGGGCAGTGAGTGATGTGCAGGTCTGCAAGAGCATTGCCAGCATCCTCGGCCCTAGCCATGCGGTCAAGCTCTTCGGTCAGATCAGCGATGTAAAGACGCAATTCATCTGAGCGCTCATTAGCGGAAGCGAGCCTTTGACGCAAACTCTCCAATGAAGCGATCAGGCCGGCCCTTTTCTCGGCCAGTTGATCCGTAACATTTCGCTGGCCGGATTCAATGTTCTTATCCTTGGCTTCCGCGATTAAGTCAATCCGCCTCTGTTGAAGAGAGGCGACTTCGGCAGCGAGACTAGCCTCTGCGCGATGGACTCCGGCTTCCGTAACTCCCGTGGCGAATCCAGCTTCGGTCAGCAAATCTGCGGCGAGTTCATTGAGGGTCAGTCCGTACTGTTCTCTGCGTGCTGTCAAGCGCTCCGCTTTCATCTTCAGCTCGACTAAGCGGCCGTACTCAGGTGTAAAGAGCCGTTCAGCCAAACCGAGAAACTGCAGGAGGCAGGCATGTTGCTCCATCGATGGCTGCTGGTCCGCCAAGTCCCCCCAAAACCGTTGTTGCCGGTAGATGTGACGACGCAACATACGAAAACTAAGCTGGGGCCATGTCTGTCGGGGACATGGGATTCCCTTTCGGGAAATGCAACGAGGGAATATTGAGCCTTTCCAGGAGGAGGGATTGGAAATCGGATGGGCTGATCGCACTGCCGTTCACAAAAAGCTTCGTCTTGGCGCCAGCTTCTTTCCACCGACGTTCAACGAGGAACTGCTCCCCGCCAATGAGGAGCAATGTGCTCGCCGCGTCGTATTTTTCGGCAAGAGTTGGGTCCGACGAATTCTCAAAAGGATTGGTGCCGAAGTCGCCGAGGAGAAAATCGAGCGTTTGCAGCCACTTTGTCTTGCCGGTGGTGGGAACGCCCACAAGAACGTTGACACCGTCTTCGAATTCAAGCGCTTCCGTTGATCCATTCCACAGTTTGCGATCGATAGGGCGGACGGAAAGAAATGGCCCGCTCATCCGATCAGTTCTCCTGAAGGACGCTCCACTACTTCCTTCTCAAACATGGAGTAGATAAGCTGCTTGAGCGAATTACCAGTCATCTTTCCAAACTGTTGCTTGACCTGCCGCACACGATCAACTATGGAACGGAATGACGGGCGCGAAATGAGAGTTTTAGCTCGATCCCGGCCCAAGTTCGTTAATGAAATCTGGTAGGCATTCTTGTGCTTTTTCACCGATATGAGCTGTTTGGCCTCCAGATAGGCAAGTGTGTGGTAGTAACGCAGATCCCAGGGCCCATAATGATGGCGGACCATCGCGGATTCCACGGCATCGCCGGCATGAGCGATGATCGGCGCGTCCGGCGCACCGGCTGATTTGGCGGCTGTAGCTGCGGCAAAGAAATCGGGATAGCGGTTAAAGAAATCGAGTTTTGCCATCTTGGTCAGCCCATCTATACGACCTGCCGTGCCGCAGACTTCGAGCAAAAGCAACAACCGGGCCGCATGAAATTCAAGAATGTCATCTGCCGCGAGTGGCAGGCTGACGGGGTAGGCGGCGAGATGTTTAATCGATTTCATGCTGACTTTGAGAACCGATGAAGACAGCGGTCGGTTATGTCGTACATGCAGCCTTTTAAGAATCCTGACTGGTCGTCCGTATCGCTCCGGCGTACGGAGTTAATAACGTCCATTCGTTCGAGGCAGAGCAGATGGAAACCCTGTCCATCAAGCTGGAGTTGGCCCGCCATCATGCGTGCCCGTAAAGAGGCGAGTTCCGATTTGACCCGAAACTGGAGTTTATCTGCGCTCTTTGTGACGGCATTCGCAAGTCAGACCAAGTCGACGCGCACATGCTTGCCAGGCTCGCGCGTGTCGATCCGAAATTGCTCTCTCCGATCGCGCATCGCAAACAGGAACTCTACCCTGACATCATCCAGTTGAAAGCTCGCGATCTCTTGGTCAAGAACCGAACACGACTAATGAATGCGGTGCGTGGCGTTCTGAAGTCAGCCGGATTGCGTGTCCCTAACTTCGGGACCTCGTGCTTTCCAAGCAAGGCCGCGATGTGCATTCCGGATGAGCTGAAGGTGAGCCTGACCCCGTTGCTGGAGACGATTTCACATCTCAACAAGCAAATCTATTCATTGGACAAGGCGATTGAGAGCACGGCGCAAGATCGCTATCCAGAGACGAATCGGCTTCGTCAGATTAGCGGCGTGGGCTCGATCACAGCGCTTCAGTACGTGCTCACCATAGGAGACCCCGGCCGGTTCGCTCATTCCAGAGATGTCCCTGCATATCTTGGGCTGACACCACGTCGCCACCAATCCGGCTCGGTCGAGCAGCAACTAAGAATCAGCAAGGCTGGCAACAAACAGCTTCGCTCTCTGCTGGTTCAGTGTGCTCAATATCTGTTGGGACGCTTTGGCCCGGACAGTGACCTCAAACGTTGGGGCACTCGAATGTTCGAACGGGGCGGGAAAAACAGCAAGAAACGAGCCATTGTGGCTGTAGCCCGGAAGCTGGCTGTTCTTCTTCACCGCCTGTGGGTTACCGGTGAAACGTACCATCCTCTTTATAACGTCGCAACGAGTTCCGTCACTCCATGATGTCTGGACGTGTCTTCAACAGTGCTGATGTGAGTGGACTGTCCCAAAGGCTCTGCATTTCATGATGATGCTGCGAACCAGGAGGAATTCATAGAACGATACCGTGTTCACGGTGACTGCGTGTTTTTTCCCGGGCCTTCGAGGCCGACAGAAAGATTGCAGCACCAACCTGATACTGAGAACCCCAATGTGCACCCGGCCTCGACAAGAGCCGAATAAGTGCGAATGGAAGCGCGGCGATCAGTTCGACACGGAATCGACAGTTGACTTCGATTAGAACAGTCGAGGAGTTCATAGGCTGTCGGTCGTTTCGCTACTGACAGTCTGCAGTTTGCGACGCGCGTTGGCTAGAGATCTTCTGATCGAGCACATCAATGCGTTTGGCAACTTGCAGTCATCGTCACCTAGCGCTGCACGAATTCCAGCAGGGCGGACGTTAACGCCCTCGGGTTTTCCTCTGCGATCCAGTGCGCGGTCGCGGGTATACGAACCGCGGTCACGTTATCCGCCACTTCCCGCATCATTTCCTCCAGGAGCGGCCCGGAGTTGCTGATTGCACCACCGATCGCCAATACCGCAATCGTGAGCTTCCCATTGCGCTGTAGAGCCTTGCGGTTGTCGTCCGCGTCCTGTTCGAAAGCGCGATAGAGTTCGAAGCCGGCACGCATTGCCCCAGGCGCAGAATAGGCTGACACATAAGTTTCGAGATCGATCACGGAAGGATCGAAGTTGCGCACGTTGAAAAAGGTCTGCAAGTATTGTCGCTCACGCCCGGCTACCAGCATCTCCGCCACATCAATTGCGTTATGAAACGCGAAATGCCACAGGCGGGGATTGGATCTCAGGCGGTCGAACACATCCGTTCCTGGGAGCGGCGCGTCCATGATCACCAGGTGGGAAACATCGTTTCGGTAGGACTGGGCATACGAATAGGCAATCATCAGGCCGATATCGTGGCCCACGAGAATGATCGGGCCGTCGACCTGAAGATGCTGGCGGAGGAGCCGATGAAGATCTGTGGCCATAGTTCGCTTGTCGTAGCCTCCTGGCGTCCGCTGGGAGTGGCCCGCACCTCTGTAATCGGGAGCAACAATACGAAAGCCGCTGTCCGCCAGCGTCGGGATCACGCCGCGCCACTCCCACCAAGTCTGTGGAAATCCGTGCAGGAGCACGATAGTGCGTTCTCCCTCTCCCGCAGTTACATAATGGAGGCGTAAGTTGGGCTCGATATCAGCCATCGCGTGGGTCCAGGTCTTCCTGTTGTGATCATGCATGATTCAACAATCGCATGGCCACATAAGCTTCGTAAATGTCATAATTAAGGAGTAATGGTGTAGCTGCTTGCATAATTTAAGTAATGGGGACAAATGACGTGAATAATTGAGGTCTATTGCAGGATCGAAAGAATCTCGAACTTCTGCACCTTCTACAGAAAAGGCCACGGGCCCCGATCTCGGAACTTGCGCGCAAAATTGGAATGTCAAATCCGGCCGTGAAGGAAAGGGTGCTCCGACTAGAGGAAAGCGGGATCCTTGCAGGTTACAGGGTAGAGCTGAACCCGAAAGAGTTGGGGTACAACGTGATGGTTTTTGTGAGTGTACGCCCGCTTCCGGGCCACGTGAACAAAATCGCTGAAGTCGTTCAGTCCATACCGCAAGTCACGGAGTGTCACCGGATCACAGGCGAGGACTGTTTCATCCTGAAAGTGTATCTGAAGGAGATTCGAGACTTGGATCGGGTGCTAAACAAGGTTCTCGTACATGGACAAACGACAACCTCTATTGTCCAGTCTTCCCCGGTTCCGTTGCGCGACTTGCCGATAACCGACGGGATTTAGTGGTTGAGTACTGCCCCAATTTACGCTCTTACCTCTACGGTTAACAGCACCTGAATACACGGCCCCCGCCCATCCCTGTCGTCCTGCCTTCGTTTTGCTCCGAATCATGCAGACGGGCGAGGAACCCGTCAAGGTTTCCCTTCGGCTCGCTTTCGCTCGACCTGTGACTGAACCCTCGCCCGTCTGCATAAGACCTCTCCGCTAGAAAACGAAGGCACACAATCGAAGCCCAAAACCAAAAACTTCGGTTGACATCACAGCGCCTTCTCATGGAAGGGAAAAAACATGAAATTAGAAGAAGTCAACACACGCACCAAAGAGGCCGTGGATTTCCTCGTCGCAGCGCTGGAGTCCGGTCACAGTGAAGTCCTCACCGCATACCTCGGAGCAATGGCGAAGTTTCACACCTACAGCTTCCTATGTTATTGAACACATAGAAAGCTTCATGTCATCGTCCAGACTATGTGAACTCGCCCTTCCGTGCCTGCTTCCCGTTCCCATGAATGCTGCCTGATGGCGAAAAAGAACAAGCTGCATTCATCGAGAAAGTAAAGGCGCTCGCGCCCAAGTACCGCACCGAACTGCTAAGAGAGGCGTAGAGGGCGGAGAGGCGCCGTCCCGTTTTGGAGGGCGCTGGGCCAAGACCGTCAAGAAACAAGACTGTCAAGAAAAGGGAGCTGACGATGATCACGAAACACCTTCTCGATCCGCAAGATGCCATCACCATGGCCAAGCTCCGCCCGATACTTGCATACACAAAAGGCAGTGTGACCGGACCTTCGGCGCGTCCGCCGTTCGATGAATTGATGGAGCAGACGCCCCCGGCCGACGGCGTGACCTACGAGAAAACGGAGGTCGGCGGTGTGCCCGGATGGTGGTGCCGGCCGAACGGTGCACCCGCCGATGCGGCAATCCTGTACCTTCACGGAGGCGCATACGTCGTTGGTTCGGCGCGCGCCTATCAGCATTTTGTGGGGCAAGTTGCGGCGCGGGCGAGAGTACCCGCCTTCGTCCCCGAGTATGGTTTAGCCCCTGAGCATCGGTTTCCCGCGGCTGTTAACGATGCCCGGGCTTCTTTTGAGGGACTGTCTGAGCAGGGCTTTCGAAAAATTGCGTTGGTGGGTGACTCTGCCGGAGGCGGCCTCACGCTTTCACTTTTGTCATTACTGGTCGCCCAAGCACGAGAGGGATCCGGTCTGTGTCCTGCGGCCGCAGCTGTGATGTCTCCTTGGGCGGACCTCGCACTGTCCAGTGAAAGCATGGAAACGCGGGCGGAGGCAGACCCCCTCATGACCAGGGATTCGCTGGCGGCGACGGCGCGGCTCTATCTCGGCACGCACGATCCGCGCGATCCCCTGGCATCGCCTATTTATGCAGACTTGGCTGGGCTCCCTCCTGTACGAATCCAGGTGGGGGAAGACGAAGTTCTCCTCGACGATTCGATTCGCTACGGGGAGGGGCTTGAGGCTGCGGGAAGAATAGTGCAGGTCCATACATGGGAGGGCATGATCCACGTCTTTCCCTCCAACGTTATTCTGCGGGCTGCTCAACAAGCGCTCGACGACGTCGGCGCCTTCCTGCGACAGCAATTGCTCCGCAACGCGTGATAATACGGGGCACGGACGGAGAACCATTTCGACGGGCCATAAGCGCTCTGACACAGAGCCGCATATGCAAGTCGGACCGGCGGCGGGGAAACCCACGAGAGTTCGAGTCTCTCCATCCGCACCACAATCCTCCAGAGTGGCGCGCCTGATCCGCGGGAACGACGAAACTCGAATTCGCGACGTGTGCCGTGACAGCGAAATCTTCACTTGTAACTAACAGAAAACACGCGGCACGGATGGCGCTACAGAAGCGTTTTAGTAAGGTTCGGAAATAATTCGTGGACTGTTAATGGACCATTATCTCGGGTGTGCTTTCACACAGCAGAGCCCGGTCGAAACCGACGCTCGCTCGTTGTCGTCTAAGTGGTTCGCCCCTTCCAGGCACAAGCCGAGAAGCGCTCGAAGCTGCCGGTCCGCCTGAAGACGCGAGGAACCGCCCCGAAAGCGGGTACGTCCTCGACGGGATTTGAACCTGTGTTACCGCTGTGAAAGAACAACCACGATAAAGAAATACAACGACTTGCAAGAGGAGGGCGGCCACCTATAATAAGTCCTTGCAAGTCCGTATAAGCCAACACATTTGCGTACCGTAATCCGTACCGCAAAAAAAGAGTCTACGCAACCTGTTCGCCGATCTGGGCTGCGGGAACTGGCTGTTTAACGGGCAGCAGAGCAGTAATGGCAGTCCCAGAATCACTCGACCGGACATCCAGAGTTCCACCAAGCTGTGTCACCCGCTCCCGCATGCCCCGGAGACCAACTCCCATTGGTCCTGCTGTCGAGAGACTTAGCCGCTTCTCGACCGGCATGCCCTTACCTTGATCGCGAATCTCGATCCGAAGATGGCCGTCTGATTGGGCCAAACGAACCTCGGCTGTAGCGCTGCCCGAATGACGATGTACGTTGGTAAGGCATTCTTGTACGATTCGGAAAATGGTGATCTCAAAGTCTGACGGCAGGCGCCCGAGATTGGGTGTAAGTTGCAGCTTAGCGTCAATGCCGCTCCGCTTTGCGAATCCGTCGATGTACCACTGGAGTGCAGATGGAAGACCTACTTCGTCCAGCAGAGGCGGGTGCAACAAATGTGAAATTGTACGGAGTTCACTAATTACATCCTTCAACAGCCGTTCACTGTCGGCAAGTAGTTGTGCTGCCCTCGCATTCGGCTCGATGGATGCTTGAAGCTGCCCCAAGTTCATTGCCAGCGCTGCAAGGATCTGTCCGGCGCTGTCGTGGAGTTCCCGTGCCAACCTTCGGCGTTCTTCATCCTGCGTTCTCAATAATTGTGCGCTAAGTTGACGTGTAGATTCCTCCGCCGCTTTACGCTTTGTGATGTCCGTGTTTATTTGGAACCAGCCCGTAAGATTGTTGTGCGCGTCTTTGAGCGCTGTCCAACGGCTGGCAACAGTCACCTTGGTGCCATCCCGCCTCGTATGGACAAGCTCTCCTTGCCAATCCCCTTCTTGACGGCGCCTAGCGATTTCCTCAAATGGGATGGGAAACTCTGAACGTAACAATTCGTGAGGCGATCTGCCTATGGCCTCTGCCCTTGCCCATCCGTACAGGCGTTCGGCCCCTTTGTTCCAATAGGCAATCTTTTCATCGGAATCGCCAACAAAGATTGCATCATTGGCGGCGTCCAACCACTCCGCCTGCGCTCTTACTCTTGCCGCTTCTCGTGAAAGTTCATGAGCCCTCTCTTCCACTCGCCGTTCCAGTTCTTCGCGAGCCTCATTCAGTCGCAGCCGCTTCCTGCGGTTGGCCTCACCGAGAGCAATTAAAGCCGCACAAGCTAAAACGCAAGCGATAAGGCCATGAATATCTCTCCAGTCAGCGATCCGGAATGAGTTACGCGGATCGATGAACCAATACACGATACCAGCGGTGCCAACCACGGCGGTCAGGATTGATGGCGCAAGACCACAAACTAGTGCAGAGAAGACTACAGCTAGATAGACCGTCACATAGAAGCCAGCGTGCCCTAGCAAGGGTTCAAGAAGACCGCGCAGTAATATTGACAGCACGCCGGTCGCAAGCGCGACCGCATAGCGTGCCCAGACATGCTGCTGAGGCAAGGGAGAGAGAATTTTCGATGCGGGAGAGGGTGTTGAGCCTGCCATACCAGTCTCACCTAAAAGGCACTCCAAATGTTATAACAAATTCGTTAGAAATGAAGGCCTTTTTTGTGGGGTCGGTTAGTCGTAATACCTCTGTTGCCGGTTCGTGCTGGAACTCATGGCGTAAAGGGAGACCGCGTGGCTAGGTTCGATCAGGCTCCGCCAGAATCAATGTTTGCCGCACCGAGTGAATGTGCCCGAACCCCGCATTCACGAGCTGCCTTCGTGTCAAGGGCAATTCGATTTCGCCGGCGATTCAGGATGGATACGTCATTGCCATGGACGCTTCGCAAGTGGAGCGTTCGAAGTCGTATGGGAAGATCGTGGTCGCATGGCACAAGGACAAGGGATTGATCGTGTCGAGGTTGCAGCGCTTCGATGGAACGGAATTGCTTATGCCCGACAGCCGTGACTACGAACCAGTATCGCTGAGTGCGGAAGTCAACTGGCGCATCCTGGGCAAGGTCCTGTGGTGGATCGGCTTGGCAGCTTAGGCACGTGCCGTTTGCCACTGAACAGAACCGTAAAACACAGACGAATGCCGAGGCTTTCGCTGCGGTTAAGAGACAAACTTAGGCACTTTGCCCGTGCTCCCTACAGTAAATAAGAGAACTACCTACACTCATAGCGCGATGCCGGATTTTCCAGAACTCGTTGATGCTTCCCTTGGAGTCTTTGTGTGCCCTGTTTTTGGGGGCCCGAGCGCGGTTCGATGGCTAAACGTATTCTTGTTGCCGATGACAGCGCATTGATGCGCAGGCAGATCCGCACCCTTCTTGAATTGGACACGGATATAGAAGTTTGTGCAGAAGCAGCAAATGGGTTGGAAGCCGTGCAGAAAGCTCAGGAGTGTTCTCCAGACTTGGTTGTCATCGACGTTTTGATGCCGGTGATGAATGGATTAGAAGCGACGCGCGAGATAAAAAACCTTCTGCCATCTTTGCCGGTTCTAATTTTCACGCTAGACAGTTCCGCACAGGTTGAAAGCGAAAGCGGGCAAGCTGGTGCAGACGCAATTCTAGTGAAGGTGGAAGGGGCCGCGCGTCTTTCCGCCGCAATACATTCCTTGCTGAAAAAAAATTGTCCGATGTTGTCAGACCCATCATCGAGCAGGACCAAGAGAGCCCAGTAGTTTCAGCCAACCCCCAAAACTCCAAGAAACGATGCCGGCGCGGTCTTTCAGAGGAGACGAATCGAGGTCTCTATTTCTCTAATTGAGGGCCGCCCCGAATGACCAGCACGGGGCAGCGCGCGTGAGAAACTACATCGTAGGCGGTTGGTCCAGGCAAGTGAGCCGCTAATCGCGGATAGTGAGTCCCACGCACACCCAGCACGATCAGTTCGGTCTGTAACCTGCCGGCAGTCTCCAATATGCATTCGGCAGCCACGGGATTGAACTCAACGCGGTACTCAGGAGTGATCCCTTCTTCCAATGCCCAGCGTTTCTCACTGAAGCGCAGACAAAAGAAGTCGGCAGGCTTCATCCGGGTTGAGATTGGTTCTTGATACGCATCCTGGGTAACGTGTAAGAAGAAGAGCGCGGCACTATATTCTTTCGCTAGAGAGCACGCGTAGCGCATGGCGGGTTCGGATTCTGAGGAGAAATCCGTGGCATACAGAATGCGCCGCGGCTTGGCCACCGTTTCCGGGGGCACCGAATTATCTGGGCCTACCATCAAGAGTGGAGCCCGCGAACACCGTAAAATCTCCTCCGCAGTCGATCCTAGCAGCAGCTTTTCGACACCGCGCCGACCGTGAGTCCCGATAACAATCAGATTAATTTGTCGCTTTTCCACCATTAGAGAGATCATTGGCCAAACATGCCCGTGATCCACGAGCACTTCATGCGGAACTCCCGGAAGAAGGGTCGACGCCCGGAGTCCAGCCATCTGTTCTTCAACGTGTCCCCGCATATTTTCCAGTGCCGAGTCTCGCTGGCTTGCCGGAATCAAGTCGAATGCATCGGTAGGAATCACGTAGGCGAGATATAGTTTTGCGCCGAAGTGCCGGGCGATGGCCGCGGCGTAGGGCAGCGCCGTTGTAGAGGAGGGTGAAAAATCGGTGGCAAAGAGGATATGGTTAAAGAGGACTTGGGTCACGAGTTAACCGTCTATCTGTATGTTACCTAAACTATGCACGGATTTTGAGTTGATTAGAAGCGATTAAAGGGAAGGACCATTTGGAGACCCTGGAAATCCTGTCGTAAAACAGAGAGGCCGCGAAGTTCGCATCTTCGTGAGCCGATTTCCAGGAGCCACCCAAATGGTTAAGCGTAGTCCA
>Ga0187847_10003351_pt1 | contig 12288 bp, 10 predicted proteins | sample June2016WEW_4_10_FD_132458 | JGI IMG/M metagenome (GOLD analysis project Ga0187847, IMG submission 132458) | Peatland microbial communities from SPRUCE experiment site at the Marcell Experimental Forest, Minnesota, USA - June2016WEW_4_10 | ecosystem: Environmental > Terrestrial > Soil >...
ATGTCCATGCCGCCTTCCGTGCTGGCCATGACGAGCGGGCGGCCGACGGCGCGGTCGAGCAGCACGGCCAGGTAAAATTCCTTCTTGATTTTCGCGCCTTCGGAGATGAGCAGGGTCTGCACGCGGCGTCCATCGGGGCCGGTCTGTTTGGTGACGAGCACATTGCCGAGCATTTTACCGGCGATGGAAACCGCTTCGTCCACCGAGGCCGCAACCTTGACGCCGCCTTGAAATCCACTCGTGAACAGGCCCTTGCCGCGGCCGCCGGCGTGAATTTGTGATTTGACGACCACCTTCGCGCTGCCGCTGGCAAAGATTTTTCCGGCCGCGTTGCGGACCTCATCGAGCGATCGGGCGGGGATCTCCAGCGGGACGGCAACACCATATTGGGCGAGCAATTGTTTGGCCTGGTATTCGTGAATGTTCATGTCCTGATAAAACCTGCCGCATTGAAGGGTGATTGACGCCGGAAATCAAACTTTTAAACAAAGGGTCAGAGTCCGGATTCTGGCCGGCGGCCGCGATGGCGGGTCCGGGCTTGAAATCCAGCCCTCCCGCCGATGGGTTGTCATTTGGCGTTGAGCTTTTGGTCAAGCCAGTCCACAAGTCTTTTCGGATAGGCGGGGTCGAATTTATCCCAGTCAGCGATGCGATGCCCGGCGCCTTTGAGAAAATAAAGTTCACAGGGTACCTCGTTCTCCCTGAGTCTGACCGCAAAACTCCGGGTGAAGGGCGGGAGCACGGTTTCGTCCGAATCGCCCTGCATCAGCAAAAAGGGGGGGAGGCCGGGCTTGACGTGGGTGATCGGTGATATTTGCCGGAGCAGTCTCAGGGTTTCGTCGTTCATCGAGTTGCGGCCCAGCAGGTTTCTCATGGAGGACCACCTGCCAATGCCCCCCCGATTTCCCGCGTCGGCGAATAAATCCGTGGGCGGCGCGAGGCCCACAACGGCTTGAACCCGCGTGTCTGCCTGGGCCAGGGTGGCGGCGAGGCAGACCAGGTGTCCGCCCGCTGAATAACCCAGCAGGGCGATTTGATCCGGGTCACCCTTGTATTCCGCTGCGTGAGCTTTCACCCAGCGAATGGCCGTTTGAACGTCTTCAAAACCCGCCGGCCAGCGGTTGGTGGGCCCGAGGCGGTAATCAATCGAAAACCAGGTGAACTGATTCGTGGTCAGCAGTTTCAAAACGGGCGCAAAATCACCTTTGCCACTTTTATCACCGGCACACCAGCCGCCGCCGTGAACGGCGATGACGACGGGAAAAGGTCCGGCGCCGTCGGGTACGTTCGCATCCAGCCGCAGCGCTTCGCCGCCGGCCCTGCCATACTCGATGTCGGTTTTCAGCCCGGCGTGGACGGCATACGTCAACAACGGTGCGGCCAGAAAAATGGCAAAGGCTGGTTTCATGGTTTGGCGGCGGGACGGGGGTTGGCGGCATCGGAAGTGAAATCCACCACGGGAAGCCGGGCAAGGACGGTCGGGGGGTTCCAATCATCGGAACCGGCGAGGACTTTGTCCACGGTGACCGACCTGGCCTGTGGTTGGGTCAGTTGAGTCGCCCATTGGGCGTGTGCGGATGGGTTCGCGCCGGCGCCGGTGGTGTTGAACTCGGCGTAGCGCGCCGTCTTTTCCCGCGCCGGATCCCGCCAATTATCCCAACCGGCAGGACGAACGACACCGGACATTTCCGTGTTCAGGAAGGTCACACTCGCATGCGCCTGCCAAAACGTGATCCGCTTCATATCGAGGTTTTAAACAATGTACGAATGTGGCTGCTCGACGAAACGCTTGTCAAAATCATATTTCTCTTGAGCTGGAAGGGAGCGGCTTGCAGATTGCGTCATCGTGAGAAATTTTTTCGGGCCGCTGTTTTTGTTGTGGGGATTCATATTCCTCCATGCCGCCGCTCATGGGTCGGGGGTTTTTCGCTTCAACGGCCAGGATTATCTGCCGGTGGCGGATTGGGCGCGTGCCAACGGTCTGCATTGCGTCTGGTCCAAGCGCGGCGACGAAATGGTCGTCACGAATCGAACCACCCGGCTGGTGTTTAACGTGGATTCGCATTACGTGGAAATCAACGGTGTCCAGGTGGCGCTGTCGTTTCCGATTGCGAATCAAAGGGGCGTGGCGCTGGTCGCGCAATTCGATCTTGACGCCGCCATCCGTCCCCTGTTGTTTCCGTCGCGGTATGTCCAGCCGGCCACCATCAAGACCATCTGTCTCGATCCGGGTCATGGTGGCAAGGACACCGGCAACCGGGTGGGCTGGCATTACGAAAAGGTCTATACGCTGGCACTGGCGGCGGAGTTGCGCGACCAGCTCAGAAAGGCCGGCTTCAATGTCGTCCTGACGCGAACGAAGGACATATATGTCGAATTGCCCGACCGTCCCGCGCTGGCGAACCAGCGCGGCGCGGATTTGTTTGTGAGTTTGCACTTCAACGCCACCGAGGAAGGCCGCGGCGAGGTGGCGGGCCCCGAAACCTACTGCATCACGCCGGTGGGCGCGAGTTCCACCAACTCGCGCGGCGAGGGGAGCGATCACGGCCCGACTCCGGCCAACCGTGACGAGGACGAAAGCCTGCTGTTTGCGTATCAAATCCAAAAGTCGCTCGTGGGGAATCTGGATGTGGATGATCGCGGCGTGCGGCGCGCCCGCTTCGCCGTGTTGCGTGATGCCAGGATGCCGGCGATTTTGATCGAGGGCGGTTACATGACCAATCCGTACGAGAGCAAACGAATTTACAGTGCGGCCTATCGCCGCCAGCTGGCCCAGGCGATTGTCAAAGGCATCCTGACTTACCAAAAGCTGACCTCTCCGCCGCCGCCCGTTCCATTTGTGCCTAAAAATCACCCGGCAAAATCCGGGGTGAATCGTCCGCAAGCTGGTAAGGAAACTGCGGCTCCTTCAGTGTTTTAACCTTTCCAGGGGAATTGGCCGTCGGGTTTGTTGTCAGCCCGCACAACCCAGATTTCGCAAATTATTGCAGCCACCGCGCCAAAAAAAGTAAACCGCCGGCACGAACGCTGCGACCTGTACAGATTTTAGCGAACGATGGACGATTTTTACCTGAGTCGCGCCGGTTCATGCCCATGCCTGGCTACCCCAAAGGGCAATCAATGACGGCGCCAGGCAGTTTCAACGATCGGTCCCGGCAACAATTTGGTGGGATTATCTAGTAAATAAACAGAGATAGTTGCAAGGGCTGAAAATGCAACGATTTACACGGGTAAAATCAGGCTGATTTTACAATTTCGGGATACGAGTGGCAGAGAGCTTTTTTTGGTGATTTACGGGGCGACTCAGTCAGCGCTTTATACCGTTAATCCGCTTAACGGCGACGCGACTCTGGTCGGCAATTTCAACAACAGCCTCATTGACAATTCGGGACAAAACATACGCTTTGACTATGATGGCAATCTTTATGATACCGATGCCGGGGTCAATGCCACCAATACCGACCTGTTTCGCATCAGTACCGCCAGTGGCGCGGCCACGCTCATGGGGGTGGTGACCAATTTCCCGGGTTTGACACTGGAAAACGCGGGTTCCCAGATGTACGGCGTCGGCATCCAACTCGGTTCCGCGTCCACCCTGGTGCAGGACCTGGTGGGAATTGACCTGAGTACGCTTCAATCCGGCGGAACCAATTCCAACGGCTCGCTCGTGGATGTCGGTTACAACTTGTTGACCGCCAACTTCCCCAATAATTACAACTTTTCATCCTCCGCCACTTTCATTGTTTCCGTTCCCGAACCGGGTGCGATTCTGTTTTCCTTGATGGGAGGGGTGATCTTTCTGGCGATCAGCCGCACTCGTATCTGAGATTATCCTCCGAGGCGACATCCACCAGCGGTTCGCGCTTGACAAAAAACGCGCGCAAACCAATCGGCTCGCGCGCGCTGCAGTTAAGGAATCTTTAGCGGGATTTGCGGCGAAGTCCCATCAGGGCGGCGAACCCGCATCCGATCAAAGCGAAGGTGGAGGGTTCCGGTACGGCGAGTGCGCCGCTGATGACCACATTGTCAAAACGCCAGTTGCCGGAGTTGTTATTCAAGGCAGTTCCCTGGGTGCTCACATCGTCGGCGCCCGTTGACGCATTCACCATTTCAATGGCGAAGTTCGGATCATTAGCCGCATTCGGATCGGTAATGGTTGCGGTCAGACCGGTGAACCAATCCTGCCCGGCCGATGAACCGCCGGTCAAAATGTTGTCGCTGACATACGACCCCGTCACCGTATTGACATCCGAGCCGCTGTTGGACAAAACCTGCAACCCGGCGTCGGACCCCGAGAGCGTAAGCGCAACATTGTGCCAGGTGACACCATCCGTGGTATATTCAAGTTGCATATTCGCCTCACCTTGAGTCGTCGCATACCAATCGAAGCTGACGTTAATGGAGTTGTACCCGACGGTGCTCGCGGCGAACTGCGCCCCTTGGGTGCCGATCGGCGCCAGGCTCGACCAGCCGTTGGCAGCGCCGCTGCTTCCAGCCTGCGCCCGGACGCGCCAGGTTTGAGTGGTATCGGCAACGCCGTTCGCGCCGGTGTCCGAGCTCTTGCCGACCAGAACATCGTCGGTGGTCACACCTATATTTGGGGTTGGGTAAATATTCATACCAATGGAGCCGGCAGTGCCAGTACCAGTGGAGGGGAGCGGGCTGTTGTTAACTGCGACCGGGTCGTTTTCAAAGGTCCAAGCGGTGATGATTTGCGCCCGGGCTTGTGTTGCCGCCACCAGCGCACAGGTCAAGGTTAATGTCGGGATGATTGTTCGTTTCATAATTGTTTGCACGTATTGTTCAAGGTTGACTGCATTTCCATTTCAATGCGCCCTGATTAAGAACGGGAGTGATGACGTTTGTGTGGAGCGGGCGTTACTTTTATATTACGTTTCTCATTAGTTTTGCTTGGCAGGAGGGGGCGGCGTGGATTAGTTAATCGCCATGAGCATTGTCACCAGGACCGGCGACGACGGCACCACGGCGTTGATGTATGGCCGGCGCGTTCCGAAGAGTCATCCGCGCGTCGAGGCATATGGCACGGTTGACGAATTGAATGCCGCCCTCGGCCTGGCGCGCGCAACCGCCAATGAAAATTTTATTTGCGAGAATTTACTGGTGATTCAAAAGGACCTCGTCGGGTTGATGGGGGAACTGGCCGTGGCGACGGAGGATTTGCCGCGTTATGCGAAGGACGGTTATCCGGTTGTGGCGCCGCCAATGACGGCAAAACTCGACGCGCTGGTCCGGGAGATTGAGACGCAGGACGTCAGTTTCAAAGGATGGGCGACACCCGGCGCCACGACGAATGCGGCGGCCCTGGACGTGGCGCGGACGGTTTGCCGCCGGGCGGAACGGCACGTGTGTGCTCTCAGGGAAAGCGGCGAACTGGAAAACGCCGAGATCACCATTTATCTCAATCGTCTCTCCGACCTGTTGTGGCTGATGGCGCGCCGGGTCGAATCGAAAAGCGGTCCGGCCCCCGGGCCGCGCGCTTAATTTTTGGCGGCGGTTTCCGCCGGGGCCACTTCGGCCCGGGCGGCGGCAAGGTCCTGCTGGAATTGGGAATTTTTGTTCATTTCACGGACGATGGCCTGGGCCAGCACGCGGCCGGCGTAAATATCCGTGGGGTAGTGCCGGGCGATTTCCACGCGGTGCCAGCCGATGTTGCGCGCCTCGGCAACGATGGCGTCGTGTTTGTCCGGAAAAACCTCGGCCAGCACCAGCGCCAGAACCATGGACTCGGTCGAGTGACCGCTGGGGTAGCTGAAACTTTTTTCCAGTTTGCCGGAGGCGAGGCTCGGATCGAGGACATACGGGCGCGGCCGTTTGTAGAAATCCTTGGCCTGGTCGGTCACGGTCTCGGCGTCCTTTTGCACGCGTTGAAAGAACGCCTCGGTTTGGGGGAATTTGCCGGGAACAAAGAACGGCCCGATGGCCGGGGTGAAATTAAAGATGGAGAATTTCTTTTCCGTGAAGGCAATGGTGACGTCGTTGCTGGGGGCGGCGTGGCACACGGCCCGGACTTCCGCCATGTCAGCCGCCTGTTCGGGCGAATCGGGCAGCGGTGGCGGCGCGAGCAGGGTAATGACGTCGGGTTTGCCATTGCGGAGATAATGCAGCGTGCCGGTCTGAACCGACGGAGCCGGTTGCGTCATCGTGTCGTCGTCGGCGTACAGGGTTGTGGCGGCCAGGATGGGGAAAAGAAAAAGGAGCACCCGCCATTGCGAGCGGTTAAATGACCATAAGCGTGTCATGGCAGTCGCGTTTAATTTCATTGGCAGTATCGGGGAGGCAAATGTCGGACGAAAATCAATTAATCACCGGATATCCCTCGCAATCCCAATTAATGTTCGGCCGGCCGGGGTCGTGACCGGCGGCAGCCGGTTGGCCGGCCGTTGGGCCGCTGGGGACGATCGCTGTGCCGTCGGATACGACATAGTTGTATTTGAAGAAAGCGGCATGGCCGTCGCTGAAGGTGATATTCCCGCCCTGGTCATGACGGCAGGAAAAGCGCGTGGTATAGTCGTGTGGCGTGGCTAAAAGAATTTGGTTCCCAGGATCGCCAAAGTAGGGAGTTTCAGCGGAACGGTCGCGGACATCGGAAAAAAGCACGAAGTCCGAGGGCCGTCTTACCATGCTGGTTTTGAGGGTTACGATGGCAACGCTGATTTCTTCATTGGCCACGGATTTTGAATTCATCCCGTAATTGAACAGTGGGCGCTGACCCGGAATCATGTCATACTTATCGAAAGCAGCTTGTGCGTCCACGCGGCTAATGGGCTGGGAGTAAGCAGTCGGACAGATGAAGATGGATCTGGAGTTGTAAAACTGTTGTTCCATGGTTGCACTGGACGCCCATACATACAGGGGTTTTTGGGAGACATAAGCAGGCAGGGCATTGAACCAGACATCATCGCCTACAGGAGGTGTTTGATTATGATAAGAAGGAATGGACAGCCAACCCGGATTGTCCTGATCCACGGTTGAAGCATAACCTTGATATCTTGGATAGGGGAATATCTGGTTGTGGTCGTCCACATACATCGTGTCGGCCAGCCCCCATTGTTTCAGGTTGCTCAAGCAGGCAATCCGTTGGGCCTGGGCTTTGGCCTTGGTCAGCGCGGGCAAAAGCAGCGACGCCAGGATGGCGATGATGGCAATGACCACCAACAACTCGATGAGGGTAAAACCACGGTTCTGTTTCAAATGCATAGTGTCTTTCAAAGCCGAACTTTCCTTTGGTACGAACGTCCAAGCGCCGCATCTTGAAATAGGGCCGTGACAAGAAGAAGGAGAGATGGTGACATTAGAGTGACAAATCAGCCCCTTGCCGTCGGCCGGGGAACTTTCCCGAAACGTCACGCCTGCGTCATAACACCGTCACATCCCCATTATTAAATCGCTTCAGTTCGAAGTGGAGTGGTTACTGCAACAAAAAAAACAAAACACGAATAACAAAAAAATAGCATGAAAAAAACATTCGGATTACTGGGTCTGGCGACGATGCTCTGCGTCACGGCGCAAGCGCAAACCACCCTGACGGCTTGGACCTTTGATAATCTGCCCATTGGCATTAACTCGAGTCCGTCACCCTCGGCCGGTTTGGGCGCGGCCAGTGCCCTGGGCATGAACAATTCCTATAACAACACCAACAGCCTCAGCAATCCCGATGTCCAGTCCCTCGCCGGCAGTTCGTCCGGCGGTCCCAATTCGTGGCGGATTCGCGGTTTCAGCACCATCGCCGGGAGTCGCGGCAACGGCTGGTCCACGAGCGCTCCGGTGGGCACGCAAGGCGCGCAGTTTTCCGGAAGCACTTTTGGCTATTATAAGATAAAAATATCATTTGATGTTTATGCCACCTCGGATGCGGAGGCCGGGTTGCAGGTGCAATACACTACGGACGGCAGCACCTGGAACAACGCCACTGTCACTTCGGTTGGTTCCAGGGCGGTTATTCAGAATAATGCTGTCAGCAGCGCGACCACAAATGCCACGGTGTTCGGCTCGTATGTCACGCTGGCCAGCGGCTGGAACAATCAGATCACGGTGAACTTGGCCGGCATCTCCGGCGTGGACAACAACACCAATTTCGCCGTACGCCTGGTGAACGCGTCCTCGGGGACCAACTGCGTGAACACGACCGGTGCGGTTTATAACAACACCTCCGGAAACTGGACTTTCGACAATGTGGTGATCCAAGGCCAGACCATTGACGTCATCGCGGATTGGAGCTTTGATCTCATCGGCACTCAGGCCGCGCCCGATAATAGTCCGGCACCCACGACCGGATCGGGTGTGGCGATTGTTTTGGGCATGACCAACACCTATACGTTCGCCAGCGGCCCTTCCTATAGTTACGCTTGGGCCGATGTGACTGCGACAGGGTCTCCCTACCCCAGCACCGGGAACGATTCATATGGCTGGCGTGTTCGCGGCGGCACCACTGGAGCCGGTGTCCCGAACAGCGGCTGGAACACGGCAGCACCCATTGGCACGCAAGGCGCCGAGTTTAATGTCGACACAACTCGTTATTCCAATGTGGTGTGCAGCTTCAATCTTTATTTTACAACCCAGGCCGAGGCGAAAATGTGCGTCTTTTACACGACCAACGGCTGGGCTTCCTCGAATGTGGCCAACACCCTCTTTTACGGGGGCAATCCCGGCTTTGTGGTCACCAACAACTCCAGTGCGAATACGGTTATTGGAACTTACTTTTGGCAGACTAACGGCCAGGGGTTTTACGACTCCATCGTGGTGGATTTTACCGGTGTTCCCGGAGTGCAGAACAATCCTTTGTTCGGCTTCAGTGTTGTCAATGCCGCGACCAGTGGCGACTGTGTGAACTACCTGGGCACCTCTTACAATAACCTTTCCGGCAACTGGCGTTATGACAACGTTACTGTTGGCGGCACCTCGGGAACTCCGCCGCCGACAATTACCGCAGATCCGAATGCAACCGTCGATAATCCGTTCACCAATACCTTCACGGATAATCCGGCTTGGCGCGCGAATATTTCCGCCGTCTATGTCAACGGCGTGATTTTGACGAATTCGGCTTATAATACGAATATTGCGGGCGAAATCATTTTTAACCCTGCAAAATCCGTCCTCCTCCAATCAAGCGGTCTGCTAAACCTTGCCGTCATTTCCCACGGGTTTGGAACGGCAAGAGTGCTTCAGCCGCTGGGCGCCGGGGTGGCCACCCAACTGGCCATTCCCACCCAGGCCGCCGGTCCCTCGGCCAGTGGCGGTACCCTGACCGCCAATCCCGTTTTGCTGGTTGCAGATCAATATGGCAACGGCACCACGAATCCTTATGCCAATGTTTCGGTCACCGCGTCCGTCGGCGGTTCCGGCGGCTGGACTTTGGGTGGAGACACCACTCAGGCCGCCGTCGATGGCCTGATTGCATTCACCAATTTGTCTGCCACTGTCAATGGCTCGTCCGCTGTTTCCAATGCGTTCATCACGTTCACGGTGAGTGGTTACCCTCCAGTGACGGTCACCAACTCAGCCGCATTCAACATTGGCGTGCCGCCGGTTCCTTTTACACCCGGCAATCTGGCCGTCCTTCAAATTGATACCCTGAACAACAACACGACCTTCAGCATCATCGAAGTCAATCCTTCCCAGGCGGGTCAAACCTCCCCGGTCAACATTGTTCCCATCAGCGCCACGGGAACGAATGCCCTGCGCGAGTCCTCCTCGGGAAGCACCGGCCGGCTGGCGCTGAGCGATGACGGGACTTTGCTGGGTTTTGCCGCTTTTGTCGATGGGAGTGCGGCCACGCCCGACGAAACGCTCAACCTGAACCGGGCGGCTGCGAGCCTGAACTGGTCGAATCAGGTGACCGTCGCTGTCGATTATACCTCAATCTCACTGGGCGGCAGCCAGGCCCGCGCGGCCTGCGTTCTGGACGATGACCTGACCTGGATTGTGGATGACAAGGGCGGGTTATACGAAGGCAGCCTTGGCGATGGAACCGTCACCACACCCAACTTGAACCCCTATAATAACGTGGTGGTAAGAACCTTTGGCGGCACTCCCTTCGTTGAAACTCAGAAGGCTAACAGTCAGAGTCTACCGGTGGTTTATGCCCTTAGCCTTGATGCCGGATCCGGCTTGTACGACACGGCTACCGCCAACAACCTGCCCACGGATGGCAATGCATCAGATTTTTATCTGATCTCCACCAACGGTGGCACCACGTATGACGTCCTGTATGTCGCTGACCAGAACAGTTCAACGAATGGCGTCATCAGAAAGTATTCGTTGACTGGTGGTACTTGGACGGAAAACGGTTCGTTGACGGCCAACGGTTCGTTCACCAACTCAACCGGCATTGACGGCCTGTTCGCCACCACCAACGGCAACGGCGGCGTCTACCTGTTCTACACGACCGGCAGCGGCGGCACCGGCAGCAACAGCATCGTCCGGGTCACGGATGCGGCCGGCTGGGATCAAAACATCAGCATTATTTCCAGCAACGTCATCTATACCACCAGCAAGGGCACCTCGCTGAAGGGTCTCACCTTTGTGCCACAGCAGGCCACCAATGCCGTCGAGCTCATCCCGCCGCCAATCCTCACCGCCCAAAATGGCGCCCTGGCGGGTTTTCAGTTCAGTGTTACGACCTCACCCGAGGTTCCGGCCTGGCGCTCCGCCATTGCCAGCATCACGGTAAACGGTTCCACCCTGCCGCCGGCGGCCTATGACACCACTCAATCTGGTAAGATTGTGTTCAAACCGGCGCAATCCGCGCTGCTGCAGAGCCCGGGCTTGAAAACCATCGTGATTGGCGCAGCGGGTTATAGCGGTGACACGGTTGTTCAGGCCCTCGGTGTTTACCAAAGCCTGCTGAACGGAGTTTCGTTGAGTGGCGACAATTTGACGTTCGCCTTCACCAATGCCACCGGGTTGGGCTTCTCGGTGCTGGCGACGAACAATCTGGCCGCGCCCGTGTCAACCTGGCCGGTGGTCGGCACGGCGGTCGAAAATCCGTCGGGTTCAGGTCACTACCAGTTCACCACTCCGTATCCGGCGACCAATTCCGCGCAGTTCTATATTCTGCGGCAGCCTTAAAACTCAGGCTGAAATTACCAGTTAAAACATGACGGGCAGGTTTCGCAAGAAGCCTGCCCGTTTGCTTTAATCACGAATTGGTTAACGGCTATCGTCTGGCGAACCCTGTGAATAATTCGGCCTTACAGGGGCTTGCCGACTGCAAGCGGAACCGTCTTGCCAATTTCAATTTTGCCAGGCCTTTGCCATCCGCAATGGTTGGCGCACGGCGGCCGCCGAAAATTATCGGGCAGATGGTCAGGTGAAGTTCGTCCACCAGACCCGCGCGGAACACAGCATCGTTTAACTCGCCGCCGCCTTCGCAGAGCAGCCGTTTCACCCGCCATTGCTTCCGCAACCACCGGAACGCGGCGCGGAAATTGATTTCCTTGCGGCCGCAGACCTTGACGGCATCAGCCAGGGTGCGGAGTTTTTTAATCCGACCCGCATCAGCGCGGCGCGTGGTCAGGATGATGATGGGGGAGAAACGGTGTTGAAACACCTTCGCGCGGGGAGTGATCGAACCGGAACGGCTGACAATCACCCGCAAATTGTATTCCGCCAGTCCGCGACGAAGCCGTTCCCGTCGAAACCGGACCGGGCCGGGCCCGAGGTTGATGGGGGCGGAATCCACCGTGCGGGCGCCGGCCATCACCGCGTCCGCGGTTGCCCGCAGTTCAAGCAACTGTTCGTGGTCACGGGCGCTGGCAAAGGATGACACCGCGCGATTGGCGGTCGCGATTTTTCCATCCGCCGTCATCGCCATGTTTACCAGCACGAAGGGCAATTTCGATTTTTCGATTTTCACTTTGAGTCCACGGCCGCTTCAACTTAGAACGAAAAATCCGAAATTGAAGCTTAAAGAATGAACATGGCGTCGCCGTAGCTGTAAAAACGGTAACCCGCCTGAATTGCCTGGGCGTAAACCGATAAAATCAGCTCACGCCCCCGCGTTTCTTCCGGCGCGGCAAAGGCGCTCACCAGCATCAAGAGGGTCGAGCGCGGCAAATGAAAGTTGGTCAGCAGTCCATCAACGATTTTAAACCGGAACGGGGGGTGGATGAAAATGCCCGTTTTTCTTGAGTTTTTCACAAGTTTTCCACCATTTTGGGCGGCGACACTTTCCAGCACGCGCACGGTGGTGGTGCCGACGGCCAGGGCGCGGCGGCCGGCGGCCTTCGCTTCGTTTACCGCATGCGCGGTGGCTTCGTCCAGTTCAAA
>Ga0187847_10003352_pt1 | contig 12288 bp, 9 predicted proteins | sample June2016WEW_4_10_FD_132458 | JGI IMG/M metagenome (GOLD analysis project Ga0187847, IMG submission 132458) | Peatland microbial communities from SPRUCE experiment site at the Marcell Experimental Forest, Minnesota, USA - June2016WEW_4_10 | ecosystem: Environmental > Terrestrial > Soil > Wetlands...
TCACTTCGGTTTCCGGATCGTTGGCGATGGCGTCGTTAATCGCCGATTCGGCTATCTTCTGTCCGGCGCGCTGCGCCAGCCAGAATAGCGCCTGGCCGCGGACGTGCGGGCTCTTATCATTGTGCGCGACGCTGGCCACTACTTCGAGAGCTTCCGGGTTCTTATTCTGCGTGATCGCGAAAACGGCGTGCTCGCGAATTTTGTCACTCGGATCTTCCCGCAATATGCGGCTCACAATCTCAAACCCTCGCTGGCCTCGCGAATTTCCCAGCCAGAAAATGGCCTGGCGACGCACCTGTTCCGGCTGGCTCTGCGCCACCAATTCTTCGAGAGCCTGGTCGGCGCTCGCGTCCGCATGCATCGCGATGGCGGATGTCGCGGCATCCCCCTTGTGCAGCTCCTTCACCATCGTGAGCAACAGCCGAATGCTTTCCGGTGGCGTCACGCCGGTCAGCCAGATGAACGGCAGGCCGCCCGCATCCAGATTGCACTCAGGCGTGAACGTCCGAATCTTGTCCGTCTGGTGATTCTCCACGCGGAATAGCACCACCAACTCTCGTGGACCTTCCAGCTTGACGGTCTGATTGTTGGAGACCGTGAAGCTCTGGTCGCCATTGCGGTGCTCGAGCGAACAGCCGCACATCACGTTGTTATTCCAGCAGCACATCTGGTGCTCGCCCGCGATCATCGGAACGGAGTAGCCGATCCAGGCTGGAGCGGACTGCGCCGCGACGATACCGCGGAAAGTCGAATCCAGCCCGCCCGCCACTGCCCGCGTTTCCATCCGCGCGTTCTCGACACGCGGCTGCTGCGCCCAAGCCGAGGCGCACAATAATACGGCGACGCAAGCAGCGGTTTTCATTTGCTCAGGATCTCCATCATGTAGTCGGTAGCTTCTTTCGTGTGCATCACCGCAAGTTGGTTGACGACGAATTTCTTGAGATTCATATCTGTCTCCTTGCGCGCGATTTCAATCATCGCTGTCGCGTTGCCTTGCACGAAAAGCGCATTGATGATGGCCTTCTTGTTTTCGAAATCCGTCTCCTGCGGATACATGCCGGCCAGGAACTGCCCGGTTTTGCTACGCCCCATCACGCCGAGTTGGTTGATCGCGTAGTGGCGCAGGCTCGGGTCTTTCTCGTTCTTTGCCAGGTCGAACAACTTATCGGAGTTGCCCGACACGAACAGCCCGTTGATAATGGCCCGTTTTACTTCGGTTGACGATTCATTCGCGTACAGCTGCGCGAGATCGGCCGATCCTCCAACATTGCCCAGCAACTGGATAGCCTGCACTTTCAATTCCGGATTAGATTCCGACTTCGCGGCAGCCAACAAGTTTTCCCGGCTGCCAGACACCATGAAGCTGTTCAGAATGGCGCGCTTGATCTGCGTATCGCTACTGCTCTTATAGACGTCCACCAGAATCTGCAGATTGTCGTGGCCGCCGTAGACACCCAGATACTCGATGGCTTTGGATTGAAGATCCGGATTGGTCCCCCCTTTCGCGACGGACGCCAGGACTTCGCGCGATTTTTGGCCGTGGGTCTGCGCCAGCACGAACAACGCCCGTTCCTTGACCCTTGGCGAGTTATTGCTCTTCAGAACCTTTTCGATCATGGGGATCGCGCGTTCGGAGTCACTCTCCGCGAGGGTCTGCAGCGCGATTAGCTTCATTTCCTCGTCGGCGGTGGCTTCGGGCGAGATGGGCTGGCCACTTTTCTGGCGAATCTCGGCTTCGAGCGCCTTGGCGTCCTCCAGCCAGCGGCTCTTCGGATAAGTCTTCTGCAATTCAGAAAGGCTGGCCAGCGCTTCGTCGCGTTTTCCCACCCGGTTCTGCGCGTACGCCCGCCAGTAGTAAGCTCCATCGGCACGGCTGCCCTTATTCTCGATCACGCGATTGAAGGACTCAATGGCCTTATCGTATGCCTTGCGATCCAGATTCGACTTACCCCGCTGGTAGTCGGAGTTGTCGCGTTCCATGGACCGCCGCACTTCTTCCTGGGCGCGACGGGCTTCCTCTTGTTCCCGCCGGGCTTCTTCTTGCGCACGCCTTTGGTCTTCCTGCGCACGCCTCGCGTCATCATCCTGCGGCTCGCCTGGCTCACCCAGTAGCGCGAGTTCTCCGAGTGCTGGTGGAGGCATTGGGGCCAGCGCAGGCATCGCAGGCATCGGCGCCATAGGCGCGATGGGCGCTATCGATGGTGCGGATTCCCAGGCACTAATCGGCTCCATCGGAGGCATGGGCGGCATGGGTGCGATCGCCGGCATCGGAGGCTTGGGTGCAATCTCCAGTGTCGGCCAATCGGCAGGCTCCGGCGGCATAGCCAATTCCCAGCGCCACGCGCGCGGCGCTACTTGAGGAGTCACTGCGCGCGGTGCCGGCCACTCGGCTGGCGGTGGAGGCGGAGGCGCCGGGAGATCCTGCGAGAGCGCCAGCATAGCCGATGCAGCCAACATTCCTGTTATCACGAAACTTCTGTACATTTTTGTCATTTCAGTCTTCCTTACAGCTTTTTTCCATCTTTTTGGGGCGCGGGCGGCACTTCCTGCTGGCGCACTTCGGACCCCATTACACGCACTTTGAACAGCAGCCCGCGGCTTTCGATCTGCTGCCGCAAATCGTCCAGCTGGCCGCTCGACACTTCCGTAGGGCTATGGGCGATCTCGATCAGAACGCGTTCCAGATCGTCCAACACATTAGCGACCGCGGTATTGCCGGTACTGCGGGCGGTCTGCCGGTACAGGCGATTGTCGTCCAGCAGCTCCGACGCCATCTGCCGCTCGTCGGTAATATCCAACTTGCCTACGTGATCCGGCGCGTTGCTCAACTCCGCCAGCACCATTTGCGACCGTTCCAGGTGATCGCCCACGGCCACCATTAAAATGCGCTCGCGAATCTGCTGGTTCTTTGCAACATCCGTACCTACCGGTTTGTGAGTCAGCCGGCCGGCCAGGAACGCCGTCACCAGCAAGGCCGCCATAGCGGGCGCCCAAATCCACCATTGCGCAAAGCGGCGCTGTTTCCGTTTGCCGATCCGCTTTTCGATCCGCTGCCAAACGGCTCTCCCGTATTCGGCGCCGCGCTCCGGCACCGGGGCCGAATCCACGGTGTTCAGCACCAACTGCAGCGCGCGGAACTCCTTCCGGCACGCTTCGCATTCCACCAGATGCTGGTCGATGGAGGCTGCTTCATCCGACTCGCCGTAATACAGGAGCACGAGTTGTTCTTCGCTAATATGATTCATCTTGCATGCCCTACTACCGGTTCCAAATTCTTGCGGAGTTTCTGCACCGCCCGAAAAATACTGTGCTTGGTGGCGTTCGTCCCGGTGCCGAGCGACGCGCCAATTTCTTCAATCGACAATCCCTCAAAATGGCGGAGGACGAAAGCCGTTCTTTCCTGCGGGCTCAGTTCATCTAACGCCGCGTTTACGCGGTCGCGCACCTGAGCGCCGTACACCACGCGATCCGGGCCCGGCGTATCCACCGCGATGTTCTGCAGGATGTCGCGTTCTTCATCCGAGCCTCGTTCGCGTTTGTCTTCGTGCCGTTTGCGCATACGAATTAAGTCCAATGAGTAATTTGATGCGATGCGAAACAGCCACGTCGCGAAACTGGATCGCGCTTCGTACCTATTCAGCTGCTTGTAGGCGCGCAAAAAGGTTTCTTGCACCACGTCCTCGGCGTCCTGTTCATTTCCAGTCATACGAAAAGCCAGTCGGAAGATGGCACGGCTGTGCTGCTCGACGAGCAGCCGAAAGGCATCGCTGTCGCCGGCTCGCGCCCGTTCGACCGCGCTGCCTGCTTCCACTTCCATCCAGCCTTTAGACTACTTATTTTCGTAACGGTTAGGCGCTACCATAGGCTTACAAGCGCTTGGAATGACCGGCCTAAGATTCGAATGCCAACCCGGCTGCACCAATTGTTGCCGCCAGAAGGGGTTTGTTTACATCACTGAGGGCGACTTGGCGCGCATGGCCAAGTTCGTGGGGATGCGGCCGCGGGACTTCGAGCGGCGTTACGTTTATCGCACTAGGCACCTGCTGCGGCTCCGGATGCCGCGCCACAGCCAATGTCATTTCCTCGGCGAAGAAGGCTGCTCCATCCATCCGGCCAAGCCTACGCAGTGCCGGATCTTTCCGTTTTGGCCGGAGCTGGTGGATTCCAAGCGCGAGTGGCTGAAAACGGCCGCGTGGTGTCCGGGGATTGGGAAGGGGCCGCTGATTCAGATTGAAAGCGCGCGTGGCCAGGCGGAGGAGATGCGGGAGGCGTACCCGGGGATGTATGGATAGGCAAGATCACAGCGAACTGGGATACTTTTCGAGATAACGCCTCAGGAACTCCTCCTTGATGTCTTTGGTTTCGTAGCGGATGGTGACCACCACATTACCGCTAGGCCACACGAAGAACAGGTGTCCAATGCTGTCGCGCATTGAGGTGTCCATAACAATTCTGCTTTGGAATTTCGTGACTGTGACGAGATACTTCGGATCGCCGACGGCAGGATTGAATGTGGCGGTATATTTGGCTTTGTAATGAGCCCAATCGGCGTTCGGATACTGTTCCACGCCAGCCGTGATTCTGGGCTGGTACGTTCCGAAAGGTGCGTCCTTCAGCGGTACGTAGCTAACAGAGTAGCTTCGTGCCGGCGGAATGGCAGCGAACTTGCCCGCCGATCCCGGGCGTCCGTCGGAGTTACTCACGAATGGTTTCTCGGCGAAAAGACCGCCGACATCCTCAAGAACCAGGGCCTGTTCGGGCGCCGTGGGTGGTAATGGCGGGAGGTTCTTGTCAGCCGGTGCTTCTGCCAGCGATTTCTGGAACGCTCCCATCCGGCGCCCCTGGGCCCGCTGCGCTTGCGTAGTCCTCGAAACCTGCCAGCCAAGAAAGATGATGATCACGGCGAAGAAGAGAATTGCGACCAGCCTGGCGGATCGGCTGATGGGGATCGCGCGTGGAGCGTCGGTGAAAATTGCTCTTTCGCTCGAGAGCAACAAAGCGAGTGATAGAGCTACGCCAGTTTGCCAGATTATAAACAGTGGAAAGAACTGGGCGTTCGGGCGCTTCAGCAGAGAGCCGAGCGTCCACCCAACAATCCCCAGAAAACCCCCAATTCCGGACCACAAAACAATCCGGCTCAAGGACCGCCAGGTAACATTCCTCGGACCGAACAGGAGAAAGGCCGCCCCGAGGATAATAAAGGCTCCGACGGTGCCGCTAATGAAAAATACCAGCAGGGGAATATTGACGCCTGACGATCCCGTTGAAGCGTGCCCCGGAAGGTGATCAAACACCTTGAAGGCCGCCAGAACCGATGCGAGAAATGCAGCAGTGGAAGCGGCAACGAATGCGACCACCTTCCCAACCGATCGAACCCCCTCATGAACCACGAAGTACGCGGCTATCCAGATGCCGAAGACGAATCCTTCATAGTATCCGGACGCCCAGTTAGGAAGCGCTTGAGTGGCTATCGTACATAGTGCCGACGCTAATCCAGCCAGCGCCAGCAGCAGCGCCGACTTTCGAGTTTGGAAGCCGGTCACTCCCCTAACTATCCCAAACCTTTGTGATGGTAGGGCGTCTACCATGGAGCGAACCAGTAGGGTAGAATATCTACCAGCGCCATGCACGACGACGATCTCGATCGGGAACTTCGCGATCATCTGGATCTCGAAGCTGAAGAACTGCGGGCGGCTGGATCCAGCCCGCGTGAGGCAATCCATGCCGCGCGGCGCACCTTGGGAAACACAACCTTGCTGAAGGAGGCCATACGCGAAGTGGGCGGATGGACATCGTTAGAACGCTTCACGCAGGATTTGCGATATGGACTGCGATTGTTGCGGCGCAGCCCTGGCTTCAGCATCGTGGCAATATTGACGCTCGCGCTCGGCATTGGCGCCAATACGGCCATCTTCAGCGTGGTTAACGCATTCCTGCTGCGGCCTCTGCCCTTCGCGGACTCCAGCCGGCTCATGCGAGTCTGGCCTACGAACGGCTCCATCACCTCATATCCGAATTTCCTGGACTGGAAAACTCAGAACCGCAGCTTTGAACGAATGGAGGTTTACGTTCCGCGATCTTTCAATATCACCGGAGGCGATCGGCCGCAGCATGTTCAGGGACTGCGAACTTCCGGTGGGCTGTTGCAGCTTTTGCAGGTGAATCCAATTCACGGGCGGACTTTCGTTCCCGATGAGATTCAGCCGGGCGGGGATCACGTGGTATTGCTTTCCGAAGGCCTGTGGCAGAGCCGCTTTGCGCGCGACCCGGGCGTTCTCGGCAAAACCGTGAAGCTCAACGACGAAGTATTCACCGTGATCGGAATCTTGCCTTCCACATTTCAATTTCCTCCCGACCATCCTACTGATATCGTGCTGCCGCAGCCGCCAGATCCTGACCGCGGTCATGGTTTCTTGAACGTGGTGGGCCGGCTCAAGCCGGGCGTCACGCTCGCACAGGCGCAGGTGGAAATGGATACGATCGCTAAGCAGCAAGAGCTCTTGTATCCGAAGCAAAACCAGAAGGCCGGAGTGCGAGTACTCTCGCTGCGCGATTCGTACGCCGTCAATTTTCGTCCCGCCCTTCTGATTTTCCTGAGCGCGGTGGGCTTTGTTCTGCTGATTGCGTGCGCTAACGTGGCGAATCTTTTTTTAGCGCGCACGGCGGGCCGGCACAAGGAGCTGGTGCTTCGCGCGGCACTGGGCGCAGGGCGCGTTCGGCTGATCCGGCAGCTTATCACGGAGAGTGCTCTCTTGGGGCTGGCGGGCGGAGCGGCGGGGCTCGCGATTGCTTATTGGGGAGTTCTGGGATTGGTAACTCTGGTGCGTTCCACCTTCGCGACGCACGCTTTGGATACGGCGTCTATCGATGGAACCGTACTCGCGTTCACGCTGCTTCTTTCACTCGCGGTCGGGATGGTAGCCGGATTGGCGCCGGCGTTCGGAGCGTCGCGTCTGGACGTCAACGACACGCTGAAAGAAGGCAGCCGCGGCCTTACGGGAAACCGGCGCCGCAACCGGATGCGCGCCACGCTGGAAGTAGCCGAGATTGCTCTGGCCCTGGTTCTTCTGATCGGGGCAGGCCTTATGATCAAGACTTTTGTGCTGCTCAATAGCGTGGATGCGGGGATCCATCCGGAAAATGTCCTGACCCTGAATCTGGCGATTGGTGGCAAGAAGTACGCCGAGACTCAGGCGCGGGCGCCGTTCGTATCAGAAGTTCTGCATCGCGTGGAGCAACTATCGGGCGTGCAGTCCGCCGCGGTTGTCACCGACATTCCACTGAGCGGCGATATCGACGCCGAGGGATTCAGCATCGAGGGACGCCAGGACCCCGCGCCCGATCGAAAGCTCAGTTGGAATGTCAATATAGTAGGCCCCGGCTACCTGCGCACGCTTGGAATCCCGCTGCTGAAGGGTCGGGATTTCACGGAACGCGACTCTGCATCGACGCCCTTGGTGGCGCTGATTAATCAATCGTTGGCGCGCAAATATTGGCCCAGTCAGGACCCAATCGGTGCGCGGATCTCAAGCGACAAAAAGACATGGGCTACGATTCGAGGTGTGGTGGGCGATGTCCGCCAGGGAGGGCTCGGCGCTGAGCCGGTGCCCGAGGTGTATTTATCTTACTTGCAAGATCCGTTTGCGTGGCCGTATCTGACCATGCTGGTGCACACTTCCGTGGATCCGATGAAGCTGGTGGCATCTATTCAAAGCGCGATTTGGTCGGTTGAAAAAGATTTGCCGATCACGAGCATTAAAACCATGGAACAGATCCGATCGCACTCCATCGCGCAGCCGCGACTTACCGCACTGCTGCTTAGTGTGTTCGCGGCGCTGGCGCTGATCCTCGCGGCAGTGGGAATTTACGGCGTGATGGCTTATTCCGTGACGCAGCGGACGCACGAAATGGGTTTGCGGATGGCGCTGGGCGCGCGTGCTTCCGATGTTTTGGCGCTGGTGGTCGGGCAGGGCATGCTGTTGGCTGGGGCCGGTATTGTCTTGGGCCTGGCGGGCGCTTTCGCAATGACACGGGTCCTGGAAAAGTTCTTGTGGGGAGTGCGGCCGACAGATACTTTCACTTTTATCGTTGTGTCGTTGCTGTTGGTGGCCGTTGCGCTGCTCGCGAGCTATTTGCCCGCCCGCCGTGCTACGCGCGTGGATCCGATGGTGGCGTTGAGGTACGAATAAGTCTCACTCGCGCCGCTTCAAGAAACAGACTTGACGCTCGACTTCCGTGTATCCCATGCGTTTATGCATCTCGATACTGATGGCATTGTCGATTTGCGCATCGGAGGCGATTTCGATGCAGCCGCGCGACCAGGCCCATTGGTCTCCAGCCCGTATCAAAGCTCCGCCGATGCCCTGCTTTCTGTATTCAGGCGCGACATACAATCCCTCCAGATAACCCACTGGCGACGATTCCGCGCCCTCCGCGTAATCGCGCAGGTGCACTTCCAGAAACCCGACCACAACGCCGCTATCGAGACGGGAAACGAAAACTGCCCAGCGGGAATCGGCGAGGATCTCCAATGCTTCACGCTCGCACACGGCTTCGCCCATCTGCCACAGTTGATTTCGAAGGCTGCAGTATGCGCGGAACGCTTCCGTGCCTGGCTGCACCGGCTCAATCGAGAAATTCATTCCGTGCGGAGTGCTCTGAGCGGATCGATGCCGGCTGCGCGAAACGCGGGAACTAATCCGGCCAGTACGCCGCAAACGCCAAGGATGACGGTCGACGCAATCAGCACCATAGGATCGCGAGCATTCACGCCGTAAAGTTGATTGGCCAGGATGCTCGATCCCCAAAAAGCAATGGGAATTCCAATCGCCAATCCAAGGCCGGTCTGCAGCACCGCGCTGCGCAGCACCATACCTACGACATCGGAGCGCGACGCGCCTAAGGCGATGCGGACACCGATCTCGCTGGTGCGGCGTACAACCGAATACGCTGTGATCCCATAGAGTCCGACCGTCGCAACCAATAATGCCAGCAGGCCGAATAGTGCGGTCAGCCGCGCCAACAATCGCTCCTGGTTGAAGTTGACGCTGAGCTGCTCGCCGAAGCTTCGCACCTTGAGCACGGTGAGATTGGGGTCAATCTCGGCGATGGCGCGCCGCAGCGCGGGCTCCAGATCCTTGGCGTTACTGGCCACGCGCAATTCGATGTCGTGTATCAAATTCGAACGCACCAAGCCGGACTCGGCAAAGTGGGCCTTGGCCATCTGCAGCAGCGGCAAGAAGAATGTGGGCCAAGCTTGGTCGCGGGCATCGAGATATTTGGCGTCTTCGACGATCCCGACGATCTCGTAGTCGTTCGGGTTCTGCATCCCAAAGCGCTTTCCGATGGGATTTTCATTCGGGAAAAACTTCTTCACAAAGGCCTGATTCACAACCGTGACCATCGCCGAGTTGGGAGCGTCCCGCTCGTCGATCGCGCGGCCGCGCAGCAGGTGCGTTCCGATGGTCTCGAAATAGTGCGGGCCGACGCGGAGCCACGACGCTGATGTTCCCTCTGGGCGGCCCTCGAAGTGAATGCCGGAACTCCAATTGGTTCCTTCCATGGGACTATATTGCGAGAAGCTAGCGCTTTGTACTCCGGCGATGTGCGGTAATCGCTCCTGAAGCTGCTGGTACACCGCGTGAACCCGGTCCGGCGTGTAGCCGGTGAACGCTGGACTCAGCGAGACCATCACGCGGCCGGTGGTTTCGAAGCCGAATTGCTGATGTTCGAGATTTCCCAGACTTTTGGTGAGTATGCCGGCGTAAGCCAGCAGCACCAGCGACAACGCAGCTTGAAAAACAACTAGCGACTTTTGCGGTAGCGCGGAGCTGTTCCCGGTGGAGCGATTAGCTCCGCGCAAAACCTCGGCTGGTTCGATGCGGGCGGAGATCCAGGCCGGCACAACGCCGAAGATGATGCCGGTTAATAGTGATAGTCCGAAGGCGAAACCGAGCACGGGGAGTGAGGGCGCGGCATCAATGGGAACAAAGTTCGCGCCACGAAAAGCCAGCAGGAGAATGGCGCGCGTTCCGATAAAGGCGACCGCGAGTCCCGCTACGCCGCCGACTAAGCCGAGCAGTATGCTTTCGATGAGCATTTGGCGAATCAGCCGAAGGCGGGGCGCACCGAGCGCCAGACGGATAGAGGCTTGCACGCGTCCGGCGGTTCCGCGGGCGAGCAGCAGATTCGCGATGTTGGCGCACGCGATCGCGAGCACCAACCCGGCCACTAGCATCAGCAGTCGCAAGGCTTCTTTGTAGCGCTCTTTCAGCCTTCCCACACCACCCGAGGCGGGCGTTACGCGAATTCCCTGTTTTCCAATCTCGTCGCGCTCCTTGGCGCTAACATTCGAGCCCGCCTGGTTCATGAGCCACTGCTTCAATTCGAGATCAGCTTCGGCTTGCACTTTCCCTGGGCCGGCGCCGGGTTTCATGCGGCCGATGATATACAGCCAATGGTCGCCGGCATGTTGCAGGATGGAGTTTTGACCTCGCACCAGCGGCTCGGCTGAGAGCGGAATCCAGAAATCCGGCGGATCGGTGCGCAGCGTGTCGCCGAAGAACCCGGGGGCAGCGATTCCAGCAATCGTGTAGCCGGCGCCATTGATTATGAATGTGGAGCCGACGACTTTGGGGTCGAGCGCGTAGCGCTGTCGCCAGGCGCGATAACTCAGCACTGCCACCGGTGCAGCGCTATTCGAGTCGTCTGTGGCGAGGAGAGTGCGGCCGGCCGCGGCGTGAACGCCGAACATGGTGAAATAATTGCCCGATACGAACTGGCCCTCCAGGGGAGTGGGGAGAGACGTGTTACCGCCACGGCGCACGCTAAAGGGTGAAGGTTGGGCTCCAAACGCAGCCATCTGTTGGAACTCGGGTGTATGGTCGTGCAGGTGCTGATAGAGCGAATAGGAGAAGATTGAAAAGCTGCCCTGGTATCCACCAATCGTGCAACAGTCATTGGTGTCGCCCAGCCGGTAGAGCTGGCTGGGATTCGCGACCGGCAGCGACTGCAACATCACCGCGTTCACCAGAGTGAAGACCGCTGTGTTAGCGCCAATGCCGAGCGCGAGCGTCAAGAGCGCAACGATGGTGAAACCTTTGCTGTGGGCCAGTTGGCGGAATGCCAGGTGGATGTCTTTCCGAAGCTGCTCCGGCCAAATCCAGCGGCTGGATTCATAGAAACGTTCTTCGCTCTGGACGATATTTCCGAGCCTGCGGCGCGCCGCCGTTTCCGCTTCGCCGGCGCTCAGGCCATCCTTTTTGAGTTGCTGCGCTTCGAGTGCCAGATGCGCTTGAAGCTCCTCGGAGAAATCCTCCGGATCGCGCTTGCGCCGTCCAAACATGGGTTAGCCCTCCTCTGGTCCCAGTACGCGCCCGATCGCGGTTGCGAGCTTGCGCCACTGGCTGGTCTCCTCCACGAGTTGCTTGCGCCCGTTCTTGGTCAGTGCATAGAAGCGCGCCTTGCGATTGTTTTCGGAATTGCCCCATTTGGCCGAAATCCAGCCCTTCGATTCCAGCCGCTGGAGGGCGGGATACAATGCGCCGTGATCCACCAACAGGACATCCTCGGATTGCTGCTGGATGGCGCGAGCGATTCCTTGGCCGTGTTCGGGTTTGAAGACCAGGGTGCGTAGGATTAGCAGATCGAGCGTGCCCTGGAGCAAGGCCACACGGTTCTTTTCTTCTCGGGTCAGCATCTAACAGGAGTATGCGCCTGTTTGGGTAATGTGTCAACCCGTAGGGGCGAGCCGACCGGAAGGAAGCGCTACTACGAACTCAGTTACCTAGCGGCCTTCGTGGTACTGCTCCCTTCCGGTCGCGGCTCGGCCAGATCGCTCGAAAGGCCTCAGGGCAGAAGTTCTAGGCCCTAGGCTCTACGCCCACGCTCCGCCGTGGGCTTGGCGTTTTAGGTATTGGCCGCGGCCGGGTTTTCCTAAGAACTCGCCGCGATCGATAATCACCTCGCCGCGCGACATCACTGTGCGCACGTTGCCCTTTACATGGAAACCTTCGAACATGGAATAGTCGACGCGCATGTGATGCGTTTTGGCGCTGATGGTGTACTCGGCTGAGGGATCCCAGAACACGATATCCGCGTCACTGCCGGGTTCGAGCACGCCTTTGCGCGGATACATTCCGAAGATGCGCGCGGGCGTAGTGGAAACCAGCTCGACGAAGCGGTTGATGGTCAGTTTTCCCTGGTTGACGCCGTGATGGTGGATTAACTGCAGGCAGTTTTCGATGCCGGGACCGCCGTTGGGAATCTTGGTGAAATCGTCTTTACCGA
>Ga0187847_10003353_pt1 | contig 12288 bp, 8 predicted proteins | sample June2016WEW_4_10_FD_132458 | JGI IMG/M metagenome (GOLD analysis project Ga0187847, IMG submission 132458) | Peatland microbial communities from SPRUCE experiment site at the Marcell Experimental Forest, Minnesota, USA - June2016WEW_4_10 | ecosystem: Environmental > Terrestrial > Soil > Wetlands...
ACCCAACCGACTACAGCTTGACGAAATACGAGCGCGACATACGTGCCGGGCCCCACGGTGTGGGTTCTCTGGGATTGAGCGTGCGCGCATTCAACTGCTTAGTGCCCCCCGGCGCGACCCCCAGCGGCGGCTGGAACATCCTGACCATCGATGAGCTTTGCGAGCAAACGCCGCGGCGGCTACGGCACCGCCGCAGACTGGGCGTGCAATGTCTGGCGGAGATCATCGTGGCATTGGCCGGCCGTGGGCGGCAGTTGAAGGACGCGGAGAATATCGGCGCAGCGGTTCGCCGGCGCATCCGCCAGATCGCCGCGGAGCACTGTGACGCGCAGTTCGCCGAGGTGTGTGCCCGTGGATGAGTGAGTGTAAGGCAAAATGCACGCTTTTAGCGCGCCAGCGGTCGCGGCGACGGACGACGGGCGACGGGCGGTGGGACGGGCGGCCGGGGAGCGGGCGGCGCGAAGCGCGTTATAGCCGATCCTAATTGCTTACGCCGGTTCCGGTAATCGAAACGTTTTGCGCTATGCCGGCAGCATCGGTGACGGTCAAAGTCGCGGTGTAATATGCGGAGGACTGCGGGTAGAACTTCACCGTGAGAGTACAACTGGCGCCGGTCGCCAGCGTAGCAGGACACCCATTGGTCAAACGGTAGACCGGCGACCCTTTGAGCGTAGGGGTGACGCCCGCCGCGGAACCGCCGGGATTGGAGACGGTAACGGTGGCCGAGACGGGAAGGCCACTGGCGTTGACGTTCCCAAAATTTATCGTAGTGGGAGAGATCGTGACAAGCGCTCCGGTGCCACTGAGGTGCACCGTTTTCGGGGCGCCCGTGGCGAAACTGAAAACTACCGATCCAGTGAGAACGCCCGTTGCAGCCGGAACAAATGCCACGTTGACGGTGCAGTTTTGGCCCGCGGGCAGCGTGCCCGGACAGTTGTTGGTCTGGGTGAAGTCGCCGGTGGGGACGATGCCCGTGATGGTAAGAGGCGCAGTGCCGATGTTATTCAGGGTCACGGTTTGGGCAGCGCTTGAGGTGCCCACCACCGTGTCGCTGTATTTCAAGACGGTATTCGAGATGGTCGCGTCGGCGGTCGGCGTCGCGAGAGGAAGCACAGACACGCCCATGGGAAGGCCGAACTGTCCAGTGCCGATGCAGCACCCGCCGTAAGCCGTCCAGGCATCCGCATTCATGTCGTCGAATTGGGCAATGCGGCCGTCGTGTGTATCCGCCACATAAATGCTGCCGGTCGGGTCGACGGACAAGCCGTAGGGGTTGATGAACTGCGCAACTCCGCCGCCAAAACCGCCCATCTGGGCAAAGTTGGTGCCTACCATATCATCGGTGCGAAAGACGTGGGCAAAATACCAGTCGAGGACATAGATTCTGCCGGCGCCGTCCAGACTAATGGCCACAGGGGCGCCCAACTGATTGGGTACGAGGCCGCTGAAGGTGGTCCAATTCGCACCGGACATGTCGTCCATGCGCACGATGCGGGCGTTATTTGTGTCGGAGACATAGATCTTGTCGGCGGAATCCAGGGCGACGCCCACGGGCGAGGCGAATTGCCCGGTCCCCGTGCCGGCGACGCCATAGGAGACCCAGCCGTCGCCAGCCATGTCGCTGATGCGCACCACGCGGTTGTTGCCGGTGTCCGTTATGTAGATCCTCCCGGAAGAATCGACGACCAGGCCGGTGGGATTGTTGAACTGCAGATTGCCGGAGCCACACGTGCCGAACGAGGTCCAATTCTTGCCGGCCATGTTGTCGAAGCTCACTACCCGGCAGTTGAGGTTGTCGGTGACGAAGATCCTTCCACTGGCGTTGACGAAGATACCGTAGGGTTCCTGGAACTGGTTGGTCTCGGTGCCGGGCGTGCCGAAGGAAACCCAATTGGCGCCGAACATGTCGTCGATGCGCACGATCCGGCTGTTGCCGGTGTCGGCGACATATACCGGCTCGTACTCCGTATTGACGAACATGCTGCCGCTACCGATGGTGCCGGTGCCAAGTTGGCTCTTGGATCCGCCCAGGGACTGCGTGGTGGCGCCAGTTATGGCTCGCAGCTGGCCGCTGAGGCTGAGGGTTCCGGTGAACGTGCCGGTAAACGTGTAATAGTAAGTGATCGGGGTCCCGTGTCCGCCGCCGGTGGCCGTTTCGACGAAAGTGCCGGAAGTCAGGTTGCCGGTGAGGGTGGTCAGTCCGTCGTACGACTGGATGGCAATGGTACCGCCGGTACAGAGCCACTCGGCCCGATAGGTGCCGGGCGGGACCGCGGTGACCGGGCAACTCATCGAAAAGGTTCCGGCCGGGCTGGCCACGGTAGCGCCGGCCATCGTCAGGTCTGCGCCCAGCGTGACCGTGCCACCAGTGTCTGTAAAAGTCCACTGTTGCGCTGACGCCGCGGCAGCCGCCAGAATCATGAACGTCAAAACTCTCAGATTAGTAGCCATTCTTCCCTCATTACGCGACAGCTCGCGAGAACTGGAACCCTGCTCGGCCCCCGAGCGCCCAATCTCGTACCCCGCGGATTTGTGCCATTATCGCAGAAGCTCTCCCCAGAGTGCGAGTGTTTTCTTGAATGAGTACTACTAGTCCGGAGCGTTGTGACGTGATATCGGTAGCGGTCGGTAGCCGTTCAGCCGCCCAGCAGGCAGTTCCGCTCCACGTAACAAACGCTGATCATCTGCTCGTCGCCGCAGCGATCGGCAGTCTCGCCTTGTCCTAGCCCAGGCCGCTCTTCCCATTCGTCTGCGCACGCTGCCGGTGAAAGTTCATCGGGCGGAATTTGCCGCACGGTGACGACGTGGCGCGGGCGTGGTGCGCGTTATGCCATCGAACCCAGGTACCCGGAAGGTACCGTAAGACGCGACCGCGCCACGGGCGCGCAGGCTGCGCGTCGGGGCGCCCCTCCGCCCCGTGCGCGTCCCATCCGCACGTCCGCGGTCGCGGCGACGGACCACGGGCGGCTGGCGCCGGAAATGGGCCGTCGGGGAGTGGGCGGCGCGAAGCGAATACAGCCGACTGACGCCGCGCAAACCCTACCATGGACGCGGGCGCCCTCCGCCCGGCGCGCATCCCCATCCGCCCGCGGGCGGTCGCGGCGACGGACCGCGGGCCGGCGGGCGGCGGAACCGCCGCTGGCGCGCAGACGGATCCCCGTTATGCAAAGCCGTAGCGGACTTCGCGCATCGAGAAGCGATCACCCGCGGCGCAACCGCGTGACGGGCGCGCAGGCGAAACGGCTGCGCGTCGGCATGACGGTGAAGCTGCCGCGAATCGGCTTTGCCGGATACGGCGCAACGCTGCACCGTCCGCCTCCGGGACCGTGTATACCATAGCCGCAGCGCCCTCCGCGCCGCGCGCACCCCCATCCGCCCGCCGGCGGTCGCGACGATGGACCGCGGGGCGGCGGGCGCCGGGATGGGCCGCCGGCATCGGGCGGCGCGAAGCGCGTTATGCCACCGAACCCGGGCACCCGGAAGGTATCGCCGGCGCAACCGCGTGCAGGCTGCGCGTCGGCGTCCCGGTGACGTGGCCGCCCTCCGACCCGCCCTGCCCGACAATCATAGACGCAGCCGCCCTCCGCCCTCCGCGCGTCCCCACCCCCGCGCGGGCGGTCGCGGCGACGGACGACCGTGCCGGCCCGTTCTGGCGTTGTGCTTGTGGGTGTAATCCACCCTTTGGCACAGAGGTTCGGGCGATAATGCGATGTTTTCATGTCGTCTCCGGGGCAACGCTTTCCATACCTGAGAGCTTGTCGATTTCGAACCGAAGTACTGCAATCGCCGGTACAGAGGTTTCGTTAAAGCCACCGCTATCTCCGGAGCGGCGTGTGGACGGAAAACGAGTCTAACGATCGGGAGCGGCGTGTGTCTAAGCACAGGAGTGCGGTCCGAGACTTTGGTCCGTTTCAAGGTTTGGGCGTCGGCTGGGCATAATAGCCCGCCGTTGTTTGGGCCTTGAGATGGGGCTGGCCTATCTTGACCTCAAGTGCGTGATACTCGTTGGGACCGTCGGCGGCAGGGGGAGCAAACGTAATCACGTAGTAAGCATTTGCGTCTTGAACGCACCTTGCAATCCCCTCGGCTACGTCGTTGTCTGAGCTCAGCACCCGGCCCCCGCTTTGAAACGCAAGAACCTGCAGCGCGAGATCGCCCAAGGATACCTGGTTCGGCGAGCGCACTCCTTTCAGGAATGACTCATAATAAAACTCGCGGCCCTCGTTCTCCGTTGTTCCCAGCGGATCCACGCTATACAGGGTAACGCCCGCCTGTCTCAATTGAGTCGACAACGAAACAATCGTGCTGAAGATCGCCTCCTTGTTCTTTGCAGTCAGTCCCTCTTCCGCGTTCGGCCCTGAGAGCAGCGGCCAACCCGGACTCACGCCGATGACGATCTTCCTGCCAGGCCTTTGCGCGGCATACGCGGTGAGTTGCTCAAACCCGTTAATGGATATCTTCGTTCGGTCGTCGGCGCCGTAAAAGCCTTGTGATCTGGTGATCGTTCGCAGAGAGGATGGATTCTGATCCAGGTAGCCGGCCAGGACGTTTGCGTCGCGAGAAGACGTCCCCTGGGCATTTAGCCCCGAATCGGAAAGGAAAGTGATGGATACCGGCCGGGCTAGCTTCCCGCCATCCTTGTGTAGAAATTTCTTGATCTGATCGCGCACGTACGCCACGCGCGTGAACGAGATATTTACCGAATCAACCACCAGGACCACCTCCACCGGCTCGCTATCGGCGGTCGCATCGGTTACGCCCTGGAACGAGAGGATCTTCTCTGGTTGTTTGTTATCAACCACAGTAAAGTCCTTCTGTTCGAGTCCGGATACCGGTTTCCCTGATTTGTCGTTAACCACCACGTGGAGCCTGATGAGGCTCTCCGAATTAGGTGCGGCCTGTGCATGAAAGGGCTGTATAATTCCCTGTCCGGCCAACATAGGGAGAGATAGAAGGAGGGTGCAGATCCAAACCTTGCGGGAAGTACTCATGTCAAATTACCTCGACTCCTAAGTTTATACCTTTCGCGGTGAACCGAGCGAGCGGCGTGGCGAGCGAAACTCGTTCAAGCCGGGCCGCGCGGCGGCGCACGATTCGCGCACCGCGTCGGGCGACTTCGGCCATCCGGAAGGTATCCCCGGCGCACCCGCGCCGCGGGCGTGCAAGCTGCGCGTCGCCATCCCGGTGAAGTGGCCGGCCGCCGGCGTTCCCTGGTGGATCACGACGACTCGGAAATCTTACGCCGCCCACCGGCCGCCACCACCCCGGTCATCGATGCGCCGCCCTCCGCCCGTCGCGCATCCCCATCCGCACGCCAGCGATCGCGGCGACGGACAGCGGGCGGGGGGCGTCGGGACGGGCGGCCGGCGTCGCGCGGCGCGATGCGCGTTATGGCAACGCCAACCGCCGACTTCGGGCATCCGGAAGCGCTCACCCCGGCGTAACCGCGGCGACGGGCTGCGCGACGACGTCGCTGGGTGACGCAAATGTTGAGGGTACTTATGACTATCGTCTGCGACTCACTGAGATCACTGGTTGGGTATGGGCACATCCGGCGGCGGCGGCAAGGGAGCCGGACATTTCCATGGCGTTGGACGCGGCTGATCGTAAGCACCCGCCGCGAACAGGGCGAGCGACCACAGAAAACTGGTGCGCAGCCCGCATTCATACTCCGGAAGATACGTTGTGGTTGCCGCGCTCCGGCCTGTCACTACGATTTGCGAAAAGCCAACTTGCGTTAAACCGGAATGCAGGGTCACACGAGCCGCCGCGCTAGGGCTAGGCCAAAGCGCCCGACGGTGGCATGTTCACGCAACTCGAGATGTTCCCATCGGGGAACTCCAATTCGAGATAAGGATTAAAGATGCTTTTGGGTGCTCCCGATTGTTGCCAGGGCGTTCCATATCGTATGCGACCGCCTCAGGCAATTGGTTCACGCGAGCGAAGCTCGCCCTGCTACCTCTTCACAAACAGCGACACCGCCATCCCGAATCCAATGGCGATCACGATCCGCCGCACCGCCGTCCGTCCCAGCTTCCTGGCCGCGCCGGCGCCGAAGAAGCCGCCCAAAATGGCAGCCACGGCCATCACCACCACGTAGGGCCAGTACACCATCTGGCTCCAGATAAAATACGCCGCCGCGATTCCGTTCACGCTGCCGCCCAGCACCACCTTCAGGCTGTTCATTTCGTGAATGTCTGTCAGCCCCATGACGCCGAGCGCCGCCAGCATCAGGATACCGATGCCCGCCCCGAAATATCCGCCATATAGTCCCACCGCAAGTTGAAACAGCATGCCGCTCGCGAACCACGCCCGCGACTGGTGCTTCGCCCCTTCGCCCGTGCCCAGCGCCCGCTGCAGCGGCTCCTGCGCCATGAACAGCAGCGTCGCGAACAGGATCAGAAACGGCACCAGGCGGTCGAAAACCCCGGCCGGAGTCATCTTCAGCAGCCACGCCCCTGCCAGCCCGCCCGCCAGGCTAGGGACGATCAAAAGCCACAGTTTCGGCGCCACATCGCGGGCTTCGCGCCGGTAGCCCCACGCGCTGCCCACCGTCCCCGGCCAGATCGCCACCGTACTGGTCGCATTGGCCGTCACCGAATTCAGGCCCAGCCAGATGAGCGTCGGAAAAGAGAGCAGAGTCCCGCCGCCGGCCACCGAGTTGATGGCTCCCGCCAGGAAGGCGGATCCAAAGGCAACCGCCGCTTGGGGAAAAGTGAACGCCGATATCAAACTTGTCAGCATAACCGATTTAAACAGGACGGAACAGGAGATCTGTGGCTAGCAGACGCGACCTTCCAACATGCCGGCCGGGTAGGCATAAGACAGCACAACGGGCGGCCCGGCCGTCGGGCAGAGGGATGCGCCGCGGACGTTCGGGCGTCCCCAGTTTTCGCCCAGCGCAACCGCGCGACGGCCGTGCAGGCACGCGGCCGCGCGTCGGCAGTGTCCGCGTGCCGACGGTGCTGGATAAGCAGCGCCCTCGGCCTGGCGCACATCCCCATCCGCCCGCGGCGGTCGCGGCGACGGGCAACGGGCGGGGGCGCCTGGGCGCCGCCAGCGGGCGCGGGATGCGCGTTATTGCCACCGATTCGAATGTGTGACAGGGATTGCCCAACAGATTACACCGACCTCGGCGGCGCCGTCAATCTGCTCGAAACTAATTGCCACCACGCCTTCGACGTGCCACCCATTGCGTGCTTATGGGGGTATTTGACGGTGAGTTCTAGCATCAAACCGCTTACGCCAGGTACCAAACGTCCTATAACTAAGACATTCAACAAAAGTGGGCGATGTTTAACAATCACAACGGTTCAATTAGGTGTATTATTTATAACGCCAGATTGAATTGCAGGTATCTCCTTACCCCCATCTTCAGAAAAGAAAGGAGGGTACAGTATGGAGGCAGAATCCGGGATAAAGGCTCAGCACACCGTTCTTGTGGTAGCTGACGATCAGGGCGTCCTACTCCTGGCGCAGGCGGTTCTGACGGGCAAGGGGCATCGCGTGCTCCTGGCATCCGATGCACAGCGCGCTATCGAACTCCTCTCGCAGAAGGACGTCCCTATCCATTCCGTGGCCATCCGGGCCGCTATGAGAGGTCTCGAAGAAGTGCGAAACTATTCCCTGAGACAGGGAGCCAAACCATGGACCGTCCATTGCGATGTCGATGATCGGGGCATCCGCCTGAAAGGGCTGGAGTCAGGAGTCGAGTGGGAAAGCGCCGCTGGCCTTTCATAGGAGTATTGGTCACAGGGGTTTCGGCCCTGAGTCTGAATGAGCGATTACTCGTCACTGCGGTTATCGACGACACGATAATCGCGACGTTTATGGCTTGAGCTTTCGGGAATGCGACGGTTAGCCCCTCGTATTGGCCGGCCATTCCCTAAACCTAAAATCAGGGTCGCGTGTCGCCTCCCGGCGGCCTGGCGCCTGAACTGGTGGCCGGCACTGTGCAAATGATGGATGCGGGCGGCGGAACGGGCGGTCGGCATCGGGCGCGGGATGCGGTAACGTGGCAACTGCGGGCACGTGAATGCGATATGGCACTAAAGTCCCTGATCGTTCTTCGCCCACAGGTAAGGCGAATAAGCCAAATTGTCGAAGCGAAGAGCGGGCAGGTTCTCGGACTCGAAAGAAACCGTCGATGCGCGGTTCATCCAGCCGGTCTTAACGCGCTGAAGATGGCCGGGCTTCAGCGTGAATGTGACCTCGCGCATTTCCGGCGCGCGCAGCGTCAGCTTCACCGCCTGCGACAGAGGGTTGTACACGTCCAGGTACATCAAGATGCGCGGGTGGAAAAAACGGAACTTGGCCTGCGGTGCTTTCTCCGCCGCGGCGCCCAGCGAGAACGTGCTCATACGGCCTGCCGGCGCGCACACCTTCCACTGCCCCTCTCCCCAATCGATCACCCCGGAAGGATACTGTCCTCGCAGCATGACTTCTGCGCCCACGTGCGGGTTGTCGAAATCCACGATCAGCGGAACCGGCGCTGTAGCGGCGCCCTGAATATCGACGTCCCGCGAAAGGTCGTGCCGTATGCGGAGTACGCGCGTGGTGTCGTCAAACGTATAACCTTCCTGTTTCAGATCGCCGCGGCGGATCAGCGCGCGTCCGCCTGCTGAAATAGAGTCCGGGATAAAGTTGAGCCGCAAGACGTCGGTGGAAGACGGGTCAAACGTGGAATATGTCACGGACCCTCTGCCGTAGGCGATCCTGGTGACGACCGAATACGAGCCTAGCAGATGCGACTCATCCTCCGGGGCCCACTCCGGCACCGCCCAAAAAGCGTCCATCAGGCGTCGCGGACCATCCGAAAACTCGTCCGTAAACCACCACTGGTTGCCAAAGGGCGTATGTGCGCCTGCTGGCATGCCCTGGAAGTACGTTACCCAGTTGTAAGACCGAAAAGCCTCCTCCTTATAGGTTGGGTCGCCGGTCTTGGCGTAGTAAAGTGCTTCCACGGCGGCCAGGCGGGAGGTGTGGCTATCGCAGCACTGGTTCGGCTCGTTGCAGCAGAAACTCTTGCCATTGCCCTGCTCGGCCGTAAAGGTGGCGCCGTGGAGTATATACTTGGGCCACTTCGGCGTAGTCTTGACCCATTCGATCAACTGGCGCGCGTGGTCGCGCCATGCCAGGTCCTTCTCCGGATTCAGCAGAACATAGCGGGCGTACTCCAGCGGAATGACCTGGTTCATGTTTCCCATGCTGGGTGTCACATCCTCGAAATATCCCACCCAGACGTTGTTCTTCATCGGATACTTCTGCAGCCAGTCCCAGGCTGCCTGGCGAACCTGCTGGTAGCGGGCGACGTCGCCCTGGCCGAGCCGGATTAACTCGTCAAAAAGCATGATCGGCTCCACCACATTGGCGGAGTAAGGACCCATTCCCCGGCCTTCGACCTTTCCGTCGCGGGCATAGCAGCGCACGGGCCACGGCGAGTTGTCCGCATCTCCCGCCTTGTAATTCTTCGCCAATGCACGGGCGCAACGAATCGCTGCCTGGAGGTACTTGGTGTTGCCGGTCATCTCGTAAAGGCGGAGATAGGCGTAGCCGTCCTCACCGACCACGTGCGGTTCCAGATAATCCTCCCCGTGGTGGCTCCATCCGGTGTAGCGGCGGTCGCCGGGGTTGGCCGACGTGTACGGCACCTCGCCCCACACGTAGTTCGCGGGCGTCAGCCCGTTTTCAAGCTCGTAGTCCACCAAGTCCTGCAGGAAGACGATGGTATTCGGATCGCCGGTATACGGATACAGTCGCTCCATAAAGCCCTGCATCATGGCGCGGAGATAGGCCGTTGAGTTGGCCCAATGCCAATCCGGCTGCATCTCAAAAGTCACGCGGTCGAAATCGAAGCAGCAGAAGAAGTAGTAGTTGCGGTCCCGAGTGTACTGATCCCAAAGAACGCGCCACTGCGTCAGGAAATGGGAGCTGTACGAGTAGCCGGTATCCTCCGGCATGGGCCACGGCAATAACTTGCCCTCGTTGTCCAGTTGGACCGGCCGACCCGCGATGGCCGTCGCATCTAGCTTCGATATGACCGGAAATGGCTCTTGGGCTTCCATAACGGGAGCGGCCAAGAGGAACAGGATGGCAGTGAACTTAGCGATCATGTGCATGTCCTTGCCGCTCGGCCAGGTTCCTATGGGCGCTTTCTCCGGCCTGTGCAGAGCGGACGCAGACGTTCATCTTAACTCGCTCAAGCTGCACCGGCATGCCCCCGTCGGCCACGTGCGGGAAGCCGAGCCGCGGACTTCGGGCATCCGAAGTGATCGCGATGCGCCAAGCGGCCCGCCTCGTCGTGCCGGCGGTCGCGGCGACGCACACCGGGCGGCGGGCGCCGGAACGGGCGGCCGGGCACAGGGTGGCCCGAAGCGCGTTATGCCACCCAAACTGTGCCCCGGAAGCATCGCCCGGCGCAACTGCGCCGTGCGCGTGCAGGCTGCGCGTCGGCATCCCTGTGAAGTGGCCGCTCGCCGACGTCCCCGGCTCACGCGCACGAATATCGGACGCGATCCGCGCGTCGTCCGCGCGCCGATCACGGATGCAGCACCCTCCGCCCCGCGCCCATCCCCTCCGCCCGCCGGCGGTTGCGGCGACGGACCGCGGGCGATTGCCACCCATTCGGCATGTGTGACAGGGCTTGCCCAACAGCTTACGCCAACCTTCCGCCGCGCCGTCAATCTGCTCAAAACTAATTTCCAACACGTTTTCGACGTGCCACCCGTGGGGGCCATATGGGCGTTTTGGCATTTCGCCCACGAACTGGTTCGCATGCGTGGCGGCTTTGACCTGGGCACGGCGCCGCTTTAAGCTGGAACCAGCATGACAAAATCTTCCCGACGACATTTTTTGACGGCAACACTTTCCTGCGCAAGTTTGTCGTCTCCGATCGCTGCACGCGCGAGCGCATCATCTTCGGATGACCGAAGCGGATTCCGTTACTGCCTGAACACCGCGACCATCAGCGGCTATCGCCTCAATCTGGCAGACCAGATCGAGGTTACGGCAACGGCCGGTTACCAAGCCATTGAACCCTGGGTCAGTTCTATTCATGAGTCTGGAGGCGGGAGGACCGCATTGGCGGACTTGCGGAAGCGAATCGCCGATAGTGGTCTGACTGTGGAAAGTGCGATTGCGTTTCCGGAGTGGATTGTGGAGGACCCCGGCAGGAGAGCCAAGGGATTGGAACAGGTCCGGCGGGATATGGAGGTGGTAGCCCAGATTGGCGGCAGGCGCATAGCTATGCCACCGGCGGGCGTACAGCATGAAGATGGAATCGCCTTGTCGCGCATTTCAGAACGGTATCGCGCTGTGCTCGAACTGGGTGATCAGGTAGGCGTGGTACCCGAACTGGAATTCTGGGGGACATCGCCATACCTGAACCGGTTGTCTCAGGCCGCCTATGTCGCCCTGGAAGCCTCTCATAGTAAGGCGTGTGTGCTGGCCGACGTGTTCCATCTGTACAAGGGCGGCTCTGGTTTCGAAGGCCTGCGGTTACTCAGTGGCCAAGCCATTCAGGTCATCCATCTCAACGACTATCCTGGGAACCCGCCGCGAATAAGCATCAGCGACCGAGATCGAGTCTATCCAGGTGACGGTGTCGCACCGCTCAACCAGATCCTCTCGGATTTGCAGCGTGTGGCACCCGACGTGGTCTTATCGCTCGAACTTTTCAATTCGACTTATTGGAAAGGCGATCCATTGCAGACCGCTAGAACCGGATTAGCAAAGATGAAGGCGGCTGCGCGCGGGGCCGACGGTATGGAACATGCGGGAGCAAAGTCAGGATGAGCGAACGACGCGGATCGGAAGGTACTCAGGAAGTCCCCGGCGCGACCCATGATAACTGCTCGACACAGGGAAAACACGTGCGCCCGCCCTCCGCCCGCCACGCATCCCCCTCCGCATGCCGGCGGTCGCGGCGACGGGCCGCGGGGCGGCGGGCGCCGGAACTGGCCGCCGGCGTCAAGATGCGCCAGGAGCGCACCGCGCGCACCTCGCCGCTGCTCCCCGGCCGCATCGCGTCCGGCGGCTACAGGCGGGCCGATCCGGCGGTGCGCCAGGGCGCGCGGGCTGACGACGCCGGGCGGCGGGGTGCCGCGCGATCGCGCGCCGCGTCGGCAGACGTCGGCCATCCGGAAGTTATCGCCGGCGCAACCGCGCCACGGGCGTGCCGGCCGCGCGTCGGCATCCCGGTGAAGTGGCCGCGCGCTAGCCTTCCCCGATGCGGGAGCCTCCGCCCGGCGCGCATCCCCATCCGCCCGCGGCGGTCGCGGCGACGGACCA
>Ga0187847_10003363_pt1 | contig 12268 bp, 5 predicted proteins | sample June2016WEW_4_10_FD_132458 | JGI IMG/M metagenome (GOLD analysis project Ga0187847, IMG submission 132458) | Peatland microbial communities from SPRUCE experiment site at the Marcell Experimental Forest, Minnesota, USA - June2016WEW_4_10 | ecosystem: Environmental > Terrestrial > Soil > Wetlands...
CCCGCCTTTTCCGTAGCCAGTCCCGCCAGCCAGCCTCTCTCCGAAGACTATGCGGTCATTGGACTCAAACATGGGTTGCAGTCTTCCCAACTCGTGCTCATCATCGCCGGCACCACCACATTCGGCACCCAGGGTGCCGTCGAGTATCTCTGCCGTCAGGAGTCGCTGGAAGAGTTGCTCTCACGCCTCGACGTTCACAAGGCCGACCAGCTCCGCCCCTTTGAGGCTCTGCTTCGGATCAGAATCTCTCACGGCGTCCCCGTCGAAACCACCCTCGTCGCCGTCAACAAAGGCAGCTAGCTCAGCCTGCGGTCCAGCCCTTCCCTATCGCTTCAGCGCTTCCGTCGACTCTGAGTGCAGCTCCCGCGGCAAACCTGACGGCTCCTTGTCCGGCCCAGCATCGCTCACCCGCTGCATCAGCGCTGCGGCGGCCAGCAAAAAGATTCCGCCTGCAATCACCGCTGCCATGCGGTTGTTGTGCAATAAGTGGTTCATAACCCAGCCAAAGAACAGCGAAGCCATGATCTCCGGCAACACGATGAAGAAGTTGAAGATTCCCATGTACACTCCCGTACGTTCCGGGGGAAGCGCCCCAGCCAGTACCGAGTAAGGCATCGAGAGAATGCTTGCCCACGCGATTCCCACCCCGGCCATCGGCAGCAGCAACAGATTGGGGTGATGGATGAACGCAACCGAAATCAGTCCCAGCGCCCCGCAACTCAAACACAAGCTGTGCGTATTTTTCCGCCCCAACCGCCGTGCCAGAGGCGGCAACGAGAAGGAGAAGACGAAGCACACCGCCGAATACATTCCAAAGCAGATGCCGGCCCACTCCACGCCATGGGTAAACTGCGCTGAATTTCGGTCCGCCGCGCCGAACACGTTGTGTGCCACCGCGACCGGAAAGTACAGCCACATGCAAAACAGTCCAAGCCACGTCAGCAACTGAACCCAGGCCAGTTGCCGCATCACCTTCGGCATCGCCCCCACCGCAGCAATGATTTCGCGCGCCGAGCCTACCATCCGTCCAGCCAGCCCCGCCGAAGCCGATTCCGCTTTCCTCCGCCTGAACCCCTCAAGGTCGTCCGGCGGATACTCAGGCGTAGTCACAATCGTCCATAGCACCGCGCCCAGAAAGGCCGCCGATCCAATGTAAAACGAGAGCCGCACCGTGATTGGAATCGCCTGTCCCGAGTTTTCTGCGCCCAGATGAAAGTAGTTTCCCAGCAGCCATGGCAGCGCCGATGCTCCAATCGCTCCCAGTCCGATCAGCACGCTCTGCATCGCAAACCCGCTGGTCCGTTGCTCATCCGGCAGGATATCGGCAACGAACGCCCTGAACGGTTCCATGCTGATGTTGATCGACGCGTCCAGTATCCAGAGCAACCCTGCCGCCATCCACAGTGCCGAGCACCGGGGCATCAGCAGCAGCGCCAGCGAACTCAGAATCGCGCCCGCCAGAAAGTACGGACGCCGTCTCCCCAATCTCCCCCAGGTGTTGTCGCTGGCGTGTCCGATCAGTGGCTGCACCAGCAATCCGGTCAATGGCGCGGCCAGCCATAGCATCGGTATCTGGTCCGCCCTGGCTCCCAGATACTCGTAAATGGCGCTCATATTCGCCATCTGCAAGCCCCAGCCAAACTGGATGCCAAGGAAACCAAAGCTCATGTTGAGGATCTGCCAGGAAGTGCGGCGGGGTCGATTCATGTCTGTGAAACACTATATGCAACCGGGTTCACACGCAAGAGTTATGCCAATCGTTGAGCCACATCGCACCCTCGGTTCTTCGCAAAATGGTAATCTTGCCCTCGCCTTCTTGAGACTCGCCCAATGCAACTCGACTGGAATATCGGAGCTCTTGCCGACGGACTTCGCTGCTACCGCAGCCAGGAGTTTTTCTCAGCTCACGAACACTGGGAGAGTGTCTGGCTGCTTTCCAGCGAACCCCAGAGGTCTTTCCTCCAGGCGCTCATTCAGATGGCCTCCGCCTTCCATCATCTCCAGCGCAACAACTCTCAAGGTGCCGCCTCCTTGCTCCGCAAAGCGCATTCGCGCCTCTCGTTCTACCCCGCTCTCTTTGAATGCGTCGAAGTCACTCCGCTCCGCGAGGAAGTCGCCACCTGGTTGCAGGTGCTCGAATTGCATGATTTGCCCGCCTCCCCGACTTTCCCGCAGATTCGCCTGACCACCCCGGACAATTGATTCACTCCCCTTTCGCCTGCCTCAGCTTCTTGGACATGTCTTTGAAAACGTATATACTTCTCGCCATCAGCGCCGTTATTTTGGGGAACGGCGAAGTCACCGGTAGTTCTCGTCCATCGTCGTGCTTCTGGGGTAGTTTGCGCCCCGTCGGAGTTCACGAATGTCCGCATTTGGCCAAGACGATCTCGACCGCACAATCGCCGGCAAGCCCGGAGGCCCCAAGTTCGCCAGCAGCAGCAGTGCTGGCAACGCCAACCCTTTGACGGCGCATACCGTTCTGGCCGTCGGCACCATCCTCGCCGATCGCTACGAAATCCTCGACCTGCTTGGCGAAGGCGGCATGGGTGCCGTCTATCGGGCCAATGACCGCCAGCTCGACCGTGTCATCGCCCTCAAAACCATCCGGCCTGAGATGGCAACCAGTGATGACATCCTCGCGCGTTTCAAGCAGGAGCTCATCCTCGCCCGCCAGATCACCCACCGCAACGTCATCCGCATTTATGACCTCGGCGAAGATCGCGGCGCCAAGTTCATCACCATGGAGTTCGCCGACGGCGCGACCCTCCGTGCGTTGTTGAGCGAAAAGGGTAAGTTCCCGCCTGCCGAAGCCGTGGAAGTAACCCGCCAGATCTGCCTCGGAGTCGAAGCTGCTCATGCCGAGGGCGTCATCCATCGCGACCTCAAGCCGCAGAACATCATGCGCGTTCAGCAGGGCCGCGTTGTGGTTATGGATTTCGGTCTAGCCCGCAATTTTTCATCCTCCATGACCCAGACCGGTGCCTTGGTCGGCACCATGGAATACATGTCTCCCGAGCAGTCTCTGGGCAAGCCGCTGGATGCCCGCTCCGATCTCTTCACCATCGGCCTCATCTTCCACGAACTCCTCACCGGCAAGACGCCTTACCAGGCCGACACCGCGATTGCCAGTCTGCTCAAACGCTCGCAAGAGGCCGCCATTTCCGCCAGCGTAGTCGATGCCAGTGTTCCCCGCGACCTTAGCCGGATCGTTTCCAAGTGCCTGGAGCGCGACTGCGCAGATCGCTACCACAGTGCCGCCGAAATCGTGAAGGACCTCGACGCGTGGACTGCGGGCAAGACCGTTTCCGCGCGTCCACCGCGTTTCTCCTTGGCTCGCACGATGGGTCGCAGGATGGGTCGCAGGCAGTTGTATGGCGTCGGTGCCGGCCTGCTCGCCCTCATCCTGATTGCCGGAATCGGCTTGCTCAACCATTACGTTGGCCGCCCATCGAAGCCATCTCAAGCTAACTCCCAGACGCCTTCGACACCGGCCATTTCGCTCGCCATTCTTCCCCTTCGCAATGCCACCGGCGACCCCGCTCTCGACTGGATCGGCAACAGCGTGGCCGAGATGCTGACCACCGAAGTCGGCGAGTCGCAGCATTTGCGCACCATCGCCCCTTACCGCATGCACCAGGTGCTTTCCGACCTGCGAATCGCACACGACAATCTGCTCGATCCCGCGATGCTCCATCGCATCTCCGAATTCGTCGGCGCTGACACCGTGATCTGGGGGCAGTACGTACGCTTGGGAGACAAGGTCCGCTTTGATCTCACTCTGCACAACATAAAATCCGATCATCGCGTTTCGCTCAACGTAGAGGCCGCCAACCAGAACGACATTCCGGCCGCCGTCCATCGCATCGCCGACGCTGTCCGCAACAACCTGTCGATCTCCAGCGATGTCATCAAGGAACTGCAAGCCAGTTCCTTCTCCCCCACTTCGACCTCCACCAACGCGTTACGCGACTACAACGAGGGCGAGGAATTTCTTCATAGTGGGAAAAATCTCGAAGCGCTCAAGAGCTTCCAGTCTGCAACAAAGGAGGACGGGGCCTTTGCCCTGGCATTCTCCCAACTCGCACAAGTCAACTCGCAGTTGGGCTTCGATCATGAGGCCGAGCAAGCGTCTCGCAAGGCCGTGGAACTCAGCCGCCAGTCGCCCGCCGCCGAGCGCGTCCTCATTGATGCCCGCCACGCACTGATTTCCAAGGACAACAAAAAAGCACTTTCGGACTATGAAAATCTGGCCGCCACCCGGCCCGACAACAACGACATCGAGTATGCCCTCGCGGGCCTCTACCTTGCTCAGGGAGAGATCGAAAAGGCCCGCGCCCAACTTACAAAAATGCTCCACAACGATCCCAACGACCTGCGTGCCATCTGGCGCATGGGTGTGGCTGAAATCATGGCGAACGATCCTCGCGCTGCGCTTGAGCCCTTGACCCGCGGACTGACTCTCGCCGTCGAGCGCGACAATCAGGAGCAGAGGGCTCTGATGCTTCAGGCCACTGGCATCTCTTATCGAATGCTCAACAAGCCCGATGCGGCAATGCGCAACTATCAGGACGCAATGGAAATCAATCGCCGCCTCGGATTGAAGCGTAATCTCGCCGCCAATCTCATCGAGATCGCCCAGATTGATAACACCCTCGGCAAACCCGATGCTGCCATGCAAAGCTATGTCGAGGCGCTCAAACTTCAACGCGAAATCGGCATACAGAAAGAGAGCGGCGATACCCTTATTGACATGGGTGTTCTTCTCGCCGACCGCGGCCAGCACGATAAAGCGCTGGAGGCATACAAGGAAGCACTACAAATACAGCGCAATGCGAGCGACGTGAAGTATGAGGCCCTGTGCCTCAATAACATCGCGCTCGTGTACCTTGCCAAAGGCAATCCTGATGATGCGCTCACTTACTTGCAGCAGGCGCTCGAACTGCGGCGGAAATTGAACGTCCCATCCGACATAGCAGAGACCGTCGGGAGCCTCGGCGACGTCTATACCGTGAAGGGTCAGTACGATCAGGCGCTGGCCTCATTCGTCGAGGCTCTTGGCTTGTGGCGTAAGGCCGGTGACTTGCAGAGCGCGGCCGACGAATACCACGAAATGGGGATTGTTTTCCTCTACCAGGCGCGCTTCGGCGCCGCCGTTGATGCCATGCAGGACGCCGTTAAGAATCTCCGCGAAGCGGGCCAGCACAATCGCGACCTTGCCGAATTCACCGCCGACCTCGCCGACGCGCTCGCTCAGGCCGGCAGGGGTGCTGAGTCCGCAAAGCTTTTGGATGAAGCGGATGGGCTTGCTCGCGAACTGAAGAATTCCGCGCTTCAGGCAATGGTGCTCAATGCCCGCGGAAATGTGCGTTTCTACACCGGTGATCTGAAGGGCGCAAAGACCTCCTACGAACAAGCCCTGCGGTCGGCCCAACAAGGCACCGAGAAGGAAAAGATTCTGACTACTAAGCTGAACTTGGCCAGGGTCTCAATCGCCGAAGGCCACGCCCAGGCCACCGTCCATGATCTCCGCGCCGTATCCGAACAAGCGGCGGCGTTGGGACTGCAAAACCTCGTACTGGAGAGCTCTATCTGCACGGCTGAGACGCTGATAAGTGCCAGGGATTACGCTCACGCCACCAGTCAACTTGAGACTCTCCTCGATAGGAGCGAACAAATCGGCCGCCGATTGCTCACCGCAAAGATTCAATATCAGGTTGCCAACTCGATGCGGGCCTCCGCCAATCCCGAGGCAGCCGCGAGATACACCCAAACCACCGCGCTCCTCGATGAACTTCGCAAAGAGGCTGGCTCCGAGCATCTCCTCGATCGCTCTGACCTTCACGCCATGTATGACGACTCCAACCGCTGGAGCCACTCCGCGAACGCCGGCCCTGCGCACAATTAAAGGGCGCGCCCTGGATCAATCCAGTCCGCGCCCTTCGCGTTACTCGTTGGCCCATCAAGCCCTCGGATGGCCCATTCAAGCCCGCTTTTGGCTTGAGTGGGAATCCGCACCCTTCACCTCTACAGCTCTTGATCCGGCCCATTCAAGCTTGAGTGGAATCAGCGCCCCCAGCTTACGGGAACCAGAAATCCGCCACGTGAGTCGTATTATCCGTCAGCTTCATGACGAACTCCCTGCATGTGTTCCGCCACGCCGGGTCGGTCTTCCATGCATAGATATACAGCCCAGTAACGGGATTGTACGTCAGCGACGAATCCCCGCTGGTTGTCTCGTTTACCGGTGTGATCGCCCTCCCGCTCCAGCAGGCAATCTGCTCAGAGATCGGATAGCCGGGCGCCATGATCGCCAGTCCTTGGTTTCCTCCCAGACTAAATCTGAACGGAATGACCCATCCCGCTAAAGCAAAATTCACAAACGGTGGATTCAAAACCGGGAGGTAGAATCCCTTGTAATTGAAATCGACAATGTACGTCGCCGACGCGGGCGTCCCGACATTTCCCGCAAGGTCCTGCACATTGACGGTAAACGTATGGGTGCCCGGCACCGACGTATTCACCCCCGAGGTCAGCGTCCCCGTGCTTGGAGTTGGCCCAACCGGCGCCGAACCCGTCGGTCCGCACACCGTCACTCCAGACGGAGTCGCCCCGCCGCTGCCCGCCGGATCGGTGCAACTGTAACTCGCAACCACACCGGCCTTATTGAGCTGGTACGGCCCTGCCGGAGTGAGCGTCGGACCGGTTGCCACAAACGGCAGCGTCGTATCGACGTTGATGGTCATTGTCTTGAACGACGTCCAGCTACCCGGATTGCTGATGTTCGGCGTAAACACCAGCTCTTCGGTGCCCGCGCAATCGGTCGAGAAGTAGTGCAGCAGGTGGCTGCCTTCGGCCAGTGTCACCGTGTCGGTCGTCGCCAGCGGCAATGCTCCCGGCGTTGGCACACCAGGGCAGGTCACGGGGTTCGTCTTCGGCAAAGTCACGTCCCCGGGAATCGGCAGCGATGTATCCGGATAAGGTGCCCCGCTGTCAATCCCATACGTCATCGTGTGAATCGGCGCCGCCACGAAGTTATTGTTCGGAGGAGCCACGACCGGCGGTGTCGTCAGGAAGTTCAGCGTCACCGAGCTGTTGTTGCTCCAGCCCGAACTATCCGGCGTGAAGCCCGCCAGCGTCGAGGCCAGGGGCACACCCGCGACAACCACAAACGCCGAATTTGTGGTCGATACTGGGCTGCCGCTGCGCTCGTCTCCCAGGAACGAAGTGATAGGATTCTGTGGACACATGACGCCCGTCTCCGGCCCCACGAAAACGCAACTCGATCCCGGCCAACTATCGCTGCCCTCCAGGAAACCAAGCCCGCTGCCCTGCGGCAGATTCGTAACCGAGGCCGGTGCGGCATCGAACACGTGGAACATCTGTATGTTCCTCGCGGTTGACTGCGGGCAGTTATCGCCCGCCGGGGTCGAGTTCATCGAATTCGTACACTGAATCAGTGAAACCGTACAAAGCGGGTTTCCCGACGGGTCCAACAAACCCAAATCCGGCACGCACGTAGTCGTCGCAAATGACGTTCCATTTACGATCGCGGGCCACAGCAAGGGTGAGAGTCCCTGATTGCTCACGGTTGGCGTCGTGCCGTCGACAATCGTCAAAGTTTGCGATCCGGCGGCTACCGAGTAATCTGCGGTGAACTCAACCCGCTGACCCGTGGTGCTGTCAAACAAGAAGGGCTGCGTCAGTTGACTCGGGGTTGGCGAGGTGGCCGAAATCGGGTTGCCGGTTTGGCTGCCGCCCGGTGCAATACCGTTCTGCGTGCAGTTCGTGATCAGCCACACCGAGGAGGCGCCCAGCGAAACGCCGAAGTCGAGGAGTTCGAATTTTGCCTCGTTCGCACCCGGAAACAGATCCGCGCTGATGTCCAGCGCCGGCACTCCGTAGGTTGCAACGAACGTGTCGGGATCCTGCCCGTTCAGGCCAGTGTATGCCGTTGTGTATGCCGTGTTGAAGCAATTGGTGCCGCCTTCGGGCGCGCTCAGATATCCGTTGCGGCAGATGTTGACTCTCCCGCAACTGTTCACCGTCAGCCCGATATAGTTGTCGGTGAACACATTGGCGTACCCGCACGTGTCGCTGCCGGTCATCGTCGGCGATGAGGAAATAATGGCCGTAATTGGCACTCCCGCCGGGCACGTCAAGTTCACCGTTTGCGTGCCAAACGCTGTTGGCGTTGTATACGTGGACGGTCTGGTATCGACGGGGCCAAAGAGTTGGTAAGCGTTCTGAGCAACGGCCAGAGTGCATAAAAGCATCTCCGCCGCCAACATCATCGTCACACAAAGTCTTTTCATGGAATTCTCCTGACTCCCGGGAATCGACCAGCGAAGGCCCATCGCATCTAAGATGCCGGTTCAAGATAATTTGGACGAGTAAATCTCCGGATTAACCCACGGAGCCAAAGTGGTCGGAATAATAGCAAGAGAATTACCCGGTTTGCAAGTTCCTCACAGCCATGAAAAAGGGCCATCGCTAGATGGCCCTGATGTACTGATTGCCTGTTCAGTTACCGGCTCGTTTCCTCCGGAAGCACCGGCAGGAACCGCACTCCGAGAGCAAACAGGAAGATCGTGGCCGCAATCAAACCGACCGAGACGCCCCATTCGAAAATGCTCGGGAAGTAGTGGACCGGAGCCGTCTGCGGCATTGCGCCTCGCAGCGTCATGCCAAAGACGACAACGTTCATGCGGTTGAATACCACGCCGGCCAGGGCCAGTGCGCTTCCCGTCGCCAGCACTTTCGGGTTGTTGCGCAGTTTGCTGCTGCCAAGCAGTAGCAGCGGCAGCAATCCACCCGCCAGCACTTCCACCAGGAACAATCCGGTCTTCGATCCACCCGACTGCCACGCCCCGCGGTAAGCAAGGTCGCCCAGTCGCACCACCTGGTACACAAGCATCGACCAGAAGGCGATCTGACCCATCGCAGCCACCTGGCTGATTTGCAACTTGCGGTCCCATGCTTTGGCGATCCACATCTCGATCAGCACCATCAGCGCCGTTCCGGCCGCAACCGAAGACAGGAAGAACGAGACCGGCATCATCGGCGACCACCACAGATGGTTGAGTTTGTCCGGCATCAGCAGAAACAGCGAACCAAGCGAACTCTGGTGCATCGTCGAGAAAGTCACCGCCGCGATCGCCAGCATGATCGGGACCGGCTTTTCGCCCGGCTTCGTGCGCAACAAATACCCCAGCGCTCCGAACACCACCGCAGTCGCCGCCGTCCAGGCCAGGTTGCGCGACAGCAAGTACACAAACAGCGTCATCGCAACCGGTACCCACACCGGAGAATACTTCTTCCAGTTCTCCATGTAGCTATCCAGTCCCCAGCGTTCGAACGGGACCGGCAGGAACTCCAGCAGCAGAATGCTTACGTAAAGCGCCACGCACCACGAAACTTCAAACATCGCGGAATGCTTTGGCGCATACATCGCCAGCGTATAGAAGTGCCATGGCAGCCCAAGGTCGGCCAGCAGCGTGACCAGCACAAACGAATAACTCAGCAGACCCATGAGCACCGCGGATCGGCCCATGCTGTAAAGGTCCTTGCGCTGGAAGACGTACACCAGGCCGGCCGTAGCAAACGCTCCCGCCGCCACCGCGATCCAGATCAGATCGAACACGATCCACAAGCCCCACGCGTAAGTGTCCGAGAGATGCGTGCTGCCTCCCAGTCCGAGCGCGAAGCGCAGGAAAAACGACAGCGCTCCGAATCCCATCAGCCCAGCCAACAGCTTGTTCGCCGGAGTCCAGAGCGGGTGTGGAGCCGCCGCAAAGTGCGGGTGATGCTCCTCCTGCCGTGGAGGTTCAGGGCGATCGATCCGCCTCACTTTGGGCGAAGAAGAAACGTCCGCCGCGGGAGCAACCGGCGCTTCGAGCACTGCGACTCCGCCTTCAGCGGCTGAAACCGCGGCCCTGCGCTGTGAGAACTTGTAGGCGCCGCCGAGCAATACGCCCACGCCGAGCACCGCCGGAGGCACCGAGCCCAACGCAATCTCGCTGTAGTGCGGGAACGCCGTCGTCTGCACCTTCGGGAAGCCCAGCGTCTCAAATGGCACCGCCGAGAGATACAGTGTGTTCGTGCCGCCCGCCTCGTGCTCCCCGTAGATCTCGGCCACATACTTGCCCGGATGCTCACGGATACGCCGTTTTGCTTCCGTCAACAACTCTTCGCGGTCGCCGTGCTTCAGCGCGCCTGAGGGACACTGTTTCACACAGGTAGGCTCGGCCATTTGCGCCGCGTACGTCAGGTGCTGCGAGGCAACCAGTTTTTCGCCGTTGCGTTCCGTCGGAATCGGCTGCGAAATGCGGCTGTAGCACATGTCGCATTTGCTGATCTTCGGAGCCAGCGAATCCCACTGCGCTGTCGGCACGCCCCACGGGCAGGCCCACATGCAGTAGCGGCAACCGATACACCGTGACGCGTCGTAAACCACCGGCCCTTCTTTCGTCTTGTGCATCGCCGTCACCGGACAGGCGGCGACACAGGCCGGGTCTTCGCAGTGCATGCATTGCCGCTTGACGAAAATGCTGCGGAATCCGCCGGGAGCGGCCGCGTCGTCGATTTCATGCTGCTGAATCAAAACGTACGTCTTCGCCGACAGCAGCTTCGGATTTTGCAGTGCAAGAGCCTGTTCGGGAAGCGTCGTCTGTTCCGCCGGCAGATTGTTCCACTGCTTGCATGAGACTTGGCATGACCGGCAGCCGATACATACGGTCGTGTCGATCAGCGTCGCGCTATGGGTTGCGATTTGCGTCGCGCTAGACATTGGAACCTCCCTTGCCGTCCGCCGCCGGCACAATGTTCACAAGGCAGGCTTTCGTTTCCTGCGTTCCCGCGCCTGGGTCCACCGCATCGATCGTCAGCACGTTTGTGCTCGGACCGGTGCTCAGCCCCTTGAATCCCCAGTTGTAGGGCATCCACACGGAGTCCACTTCCTTGCCGTTGATGTTCAGCGCCTGCATCCGCTTGGTCACCACCGTTTTCACAATGACCTCGCCTCGCGCAGAAGACACCCGCGCATGTTCTCCATGTTTCAATCCGAGTTTGCGGGCCAGCTTTTCCGGCATCTCGATCGTCGGCTCAGGCACCAGTTCGTTCAGCCAGGGCATGTTGCGCGTCACTGTCCCGCAACACCAGTGCTCGGCCACGCTTGAGGTCATCAGCACATAGGGGAACTTGTCATGCGTGCCGATGGGATGGCGTCCGTCCTTCAGTCGCGGATACTTCACGCATGGATTGGTCGCCACCGCCGGGTGCATGGCGTTCGCCGTCGGGCTCTCGATCGGTTCATAGAACTCCGGCAACGGCCCGTCTTTCGGAGTGTAGGAGACATCGCGCGGAAGCTCCTTGTCCTTCGGATCGGGGTCACTGTAGGAGGCCGCCAGCAGTCGCGCGACGCCTTCTCCATTCATCCTGAACGGGCGTTGCCCGTTCGGTGTCTCCGGCCCATCCGTGGCAACCGGCACGTCGGGAGTGTCCCAACCGGTCCACTTTTTCTGCGTTTCATCCCACCAGACGATGGCGCGGTCCTTATTCAGCGGTTGCCCTTTGGCGTCGCATGAGGCGCGATTGTAGAGCACGTGCATATTGCCCGGCCAGGTCCAGGCAAAGCCCGGATAGATTCCCAGTCCGCTGGGATCGGTCTTGTTGTCGCGGCGCTTGGTCAGGTTCTTGCCGCCCTTGAAAAGCCCGGCGTAGATCCACACACCACACGCCGTCGTCCCGTCCGGTTGCAGGTCGGCAATGCCATTCACCGGCAGGCCGGTCTTCAGGTCCGTTCCGCCGATCTCGCGCAACACCGATTCCGAACGCGCATTGGCCGGATAGTTCCACTGCGCCTTCAGCAATGGCAGGTCCTTGGGGTCGGTCGAGTCCTTATAAAGCGCCCGCAATTTATTGAAAAGCAGATCGAGGATTTCGATGTCCGTCTTTGCTTCGCCCGGCGGTTTCACCGCAGCGTAACGCCATTGCACCATCCGCCCGGCACCGGTGATCGTGCCTTCTTTTTCCATGAAGTACCCGGCGGGCAGCAGCAGGACTTCGGTCTTGATCTCCTTGGGATCAACTCCAGGACGACGCCAGAAATCGGCCGTCTCCGTCTCCCACAGGTCCTGCACCACCAGCATCTCCAGCGCCGCAAATCCGGCGAAGGTCACGTTCAGATTGGCGTTGGTCACAATCGGATTCTGCCCGATGACATAGAGCATCTTCATCTGGCCGTGCAGGGCAGATTCCATCATGCCGTAAA
>Ga0187847_10003364_pt1 | contig 12267 bp, 8 predicted proteins | sample June2016WEW_4_10_FD_132458 | JGI IMG/M metagenome (GOLD analysis project Ga0187847, IMG submission 132458) | Peatland microbial communities from SPRUCE experiment site at the Marcell Experimental Forest, Minnesota, USA - June2016WEW_4_10 | ecosystem: Environmental > Terrestrial > Soil > Wetlands...
CCCGTGAAGAACAGGAACTGATCCACCTGGTGCGAGCCGATGTCGCAAAGAATTCCGCCGTACTGCTCGGGATTCCAGAACCAATCAGGCCGGCCGCCGCTGCCGCCCGCGTTTCCCGCGTGCTGGAAAATCTGGTGCGGCGCAATATTGATCGTTTGAAGCACCTTGCCGATCGCGCCCTGCTTCACGAGCACTCCCGCGTGCACCGCGGCCTTCACCTCCAGAAGTTCGCTGTAAAGAATTGCGTAGATCCGCTTGGTCTCCGCGATGGTCTTGCGCACGTCAGCCAGCTGATCGAGCGTCGTCATCCCGGGCTTGTCGCTGAGAAAATCCTTACCGCGCTTCATGGCGCGCACCGCGATGCCGGCGCGCTCGCTGGCAATCTGTGAGGTCAGCACCAGTTGCACCGGTGGATCGTCGAGAATCTCATCCTGCGTCTTCACGATCTTCACATCGGGAAAGCGCTTGCGGAAACCGGCGAGCTTGTCCTCTTCGCCGCCCCACGCGGCCACCAGCTCGCCGCCCCCGCGCTGGACCGCGCCGATCATCCCGAAGATGTGGTCGTGGCTCATGCCGCACACCGCAAACTTGATGTGATACTTCGGCGCGTCTTCAGTCTGCACCGGCGCAACCGCATCCTCCGCGATGCGCGCCGCTCCGCCGCCTTGCGCCAAGACGCTCTCCGGCAGCCCAGCCATGATCGCGGCTGACCCCAGCGACCCTACCAGCCCCGCCTGCTTCAAAAACTCACGTCGATGCGTGAAACTCGTGCTCATCTCTCCTCCACATCCGATGCCATGAATGAACAGTTTGGCGATTCCAGAATCCGATTTGCGCCCCCAAAAACGCGTCGAAACACGAAACGGCGCGTTCCGCAATTTGGATTCGATCCAGTATCCGCTGCGCCAATGCACATAGATCATAGCTGCCTTTGCGTACAGACGTGAATTTGTCATGGGAATTGCCACTCTGCCGGAAGTAAGATGGTGACTTCCATCCAGCAGCGTGCGCTCCAGGCGCAATTGTGCAAGACCGGAAGCGCGACACCGCAGGGCGCGACCGGAGTAAGGACGACGACAACATGGAAAGAACTGCAAACTGTCTCGCCAAACTGGAAAGAATGAACAAGGCGCTGCGCCACGAAGAGCCCGACCGCGTGCCCATCAGCGATTTTTTCTGGGGCGGCTTTCTCAATCGTTGGCGCAGTGAACTAGGCCTCGCCGCCGACACCGACATCTATCGCTACTACGATCTCGACTGGCGCGTGGTAGCGCCGAATATGGATCCGCATATCCGGCCGTTCGAGATCCTTCGCAACGACGAGACTGAGGTCACGGTCCATACCGGTTTCGGCGCAACCATTCGCAAGAGGTTCGATCTGCCCATGCCGGCCTTTGTCGCCTTCGATACCGACACCATCGAAAAAATGGCAGCCTTCGAGTTCGAAGATCCCTTCGACGAGCGCCGCTTCTTCCGTGCCGGCGACGACCAGATCAACGGCGTAGGCGATGGCTTCGAGCGCAACCTGGCGCCATATGTCGATCGCGTCGCTGCCGAGTACGCCGATTTTCCCGTCTACGGCGGCGCATGCGAGGCACATGAGATGATCTGGCGCATCGTCGGCACGGAAAACGTGATGATGTGGATGGCCGAAGACCCCGACGCCATCGCCCGCTTCGTCGAACGGCTGCACGAATTCAATCTCGGCATCGTCCGTGCGCAAATCAAGGCCGCCGAAGGCCGCCTGGCCGGCATGATCATCTGGGGCGACGTGGCCTACAAAAAGGGTATGCTCTTTTCGCCCACTTTCTGGCGGCGGCACTTCAAGCCAGGCGTCAAGGCCATGATCGACGAGTGCCATAGCCACGGACTTCCCGTCATTTATCACGGCTGCGGCAATGTTACGCGCATCTTCGACGATTTCATCGAGATCGGCGTCGATGGTTATAACCCGCTTGAATACAAAGCTGGCCTCGATGCGGTCGAGTTGCGCCGCAAGCTCGGCCACCGGCTCGGATTCTGCGGCAACATGGACGTGCAGTTGTGGGCCGCGGGCAGCAAAGAGGAACTGCGCGCCGCCGTGCTCACCAAGCTGAATGCAGCCAAAGGAGGAGGCTTCATCTTTCAGTCCGATCACTCGGTCCCCACAAACGTCTCGGGCGAAAGTTACGATTACGTGGTGCGGCTGGTGCGCGAACACGGCGTCTACCCGCTCCAGCTTGACGAATTTGATCTGCCCGACCTGAATTGATCTTCCCAGCGAGGTCCCATGAAGCGTTATGGAATGGTGATCGGCCTCAAGCCCGAGGCCGAACAGAAATATAAGGAACATCATGCCGCAGTCTGGCCTGCGGTGCTTGAGACGATCCACGCCTCGAACATCCGCAACTACTCCATCTATCTGCGCAATCACACCCTCTTTAGTTACTTCGAGTATCACGGCACAGATTTCGCCGCCGACATGGCGCGCATGGCCGCCGATAAGACCACGCAGGAGTGGTGGGCCCTCGTGATGCCCATGCAAAACCCTCTGTCCGACCGCAGCGAAGGCGAGTGGTGGGCTGCGATGGAAGAGGTCTTTCACCTCGACTAGCCGATCCCGCGCTCTCCTGTAGTAGAGTGAGCGCATGCAATCCAACTCAGGCAGCAATCATCGATGGACGCGCGCCGCGGTCTGGTGCGCGATCCTGATCTTCGCCGTTCCGCTGATGGCTCAACCGATGCCTCCACCACAAAAGGCCGATTCGATTCTGATTCTCAAAAAGGATCACGTGCTCGAATTGCTGCGAGGCGGCAGGGTGATCCGCACCTACAAGGTGGCGCTGGGCAGCGGTGGTCTCGCGCTGAAAGAGCGCGAGGGCGATGGACGCACGCCAGAGGGCCACTACATCATCGACAGCCGCAATGCGGCGAGCCACTACCACAAAGCCCTGCACGTTTCTTATCCGAATGACGAAGATCGCAAACACGCAGCCAAGCTGGGGGTCGCGCCCGGCGGCGCCATCATGATTCATGGTTTGCCCAACGGCATGGGCGCGATCGGCGCTGCGCATCGCCTCTACGATTGGACGCTCGGCTGCATTGCGGTCACCGATCAGGAGATCGACGAAATCTGGGATATGGTGCCGACTGGCACGCCGGTCGAGATCAGGCCATAGCGATTACAAGCTCCCGCGCGCTCTGCGAAAATGGACTTTCATGCTTTCACTGCAAAATGCCGGCAAACGCTTCGGGCCGAGGGTCCTTTTTCTCGAGGCGAATTGGCTCATCCGCAACGACGAAAAAACCGCGCTGGTGGGCGCGAACGGCACCGGCAAATCCACGCTGATGAAGGTCCTCACCGGACTGGAAGCGCTGGACTACGGTTCCCTCGACCAGACGCGCGGCATCAGCATCGGCTATCTGCCGCAGGAGGGGCTGCAACTCACCGGCCGGACCGTCTTCGACGAGTGCCTCACCGTTTTCGACGAGCTGCACGAAATGCAGCGCGAAGTCGAGCAGCTGGGCGGCCAAATGGCCGAGCTGGATCACGAAGGCCTCGAATATCAGGCTGTCGCCGAGCGTTATTCCATGCTGCAGGATCGCTTTCACTCGCTCGACGGCTACGCGCTCGATGCGCAGGTGGGCAGCGTGCTCACCGGTCTCGGCTTCGGCAAGCAGGACTGGACGCGGCAGACCGATGAATTCTCCGGCGGCTGGCAGATGCGCATCGCGCTCGCCAAGCTGCTGCTCGCCAAGCCCAACCTCCTGCTTCTCGACGAGCCTACCAACCACCTCGATCTCGAAACCCGCAACTGGCTCGAGGGCTATCTCAAGAGCTATCCCTTCGGTTACATTCTCATCTCACACGACCGCTATTTTCTCGATGTCACCATCGACCGCACCGTAGAGATCTGGAACAAACGCCTCACCATCTACCACGGCAACTACACGAAATATTTGAAAGAAAAAGACGAACGCCGAGAGCAGCTTGTAGCCGCGTGGCGCAACCAGCGCGAGCGCATCGAACATCTTGAGGCCTTCATCAATCGGTTTAGGGCCCAGGCGACCAAGGCCAAGCAGGTGCAGTCGCGCATCAAGGAACTCGAAAAGATCGAGCGCATCGAAATTCCCGAGGAAGAGCCCGTCATTCACTTCAAGTTTCCCCAGCCGCCGCCCTCGGGCCGGACTGTTGTTGAAGCAGAGAACCTGAGGAAGGACTACGGCACGAAGTCCGTCTTTGCTGATGCACGCTTCACTATCGAGCGCGGCGACCGCGTGGCACTGGTCGGCGTGAACGGCGCGGGCAAATCGACGCTCATTAAATTGCTTATCGGCGACGAGCTGCCCACCGCCGGCACGATCAAGCTCGGCCACAACGTCGTCGCCGAGTATTTTGCGCAGGATCAGTACAAGGTCCTCGATCCCGAGGCGCGCATGTTGGACGACATCAGCCGCTCTGCGCTGCGCATTCCCGAAGTCACGCTGCGCTCCCTGCTCGGCTGCTTTCTCTTCTCCGGCGACGACGTATTCAAGCCCTTGGGAGTGCTCTCGGGCGGCGAGCGTAACCGTTACGCTCTGGCGCGCATCCTCGTTTCGCCCTCGAATTTACTGCTCCTCGACGAGCCCACCAACCACCTCGACATGCGCGCCAAGGACGTGCTGCTCGAGGCTATCTCCGGCTATAGCGGCACCGTGGTCTTCGTCTCTCATGACCGCTATTTCATCGATCGCCTGGCCACGCGCGTCATTGAGATCGAGAACGGCGCCATCACGGCCTACGAAGGCAATTACGAAGACTACCTGCGGCGCAAGGAAGCGTTCGCCGTTGCGCCCACACCAAAATTGGATGGTCATCCTGAGCGAGCGGAGCGAGTCGAAGGACCTGCAGTTTTTCAGACCATGAAACAGCCAGCACATGCCGGGGTGACCATCCTCATCGAAGGCGGCTACGAAGAAACCAACGATGCCGCAGCATCGCCAACGTCTCGCGCCCGCCGCCTGAATCCCATCAAGCAGAAGCAGATGGAAGACCGCTGCGTCTTTCTCGAAGAAGAGGTCCCGCGCGTCGAGGCCTCCATTGTGCACACCGAGGAGCAACTCGGTGTCTACGTCTCCGCCGCCGAAACGCAGCGGCTGACCACGCTCGCCGAGGAACTCCGCTCGCAGTTGGCCGCGCTCACTGCCGAGTGGGAGGAACTTATGGCACAGCTCTGAGCTTGAAGTCTGGCGTCGAACGAAATCTTTGCGTACGATCGGAATGATGAACAGCAAAGCACCTAAATCCCGCTGCACATGGGCAGAGAGCGATCCGCTCCTTCGCGACTACCACGACACGGAGTGGGGCGTGCCCGTATGCGACAGCCGCGCCCTCTGGGAGCTGCTCATGCTCGAAGGATTTCAGGCTGGCCTGGCCTGGATCATTGTGCTGCGCAAACGCGACGAATTCCGTAAAGCCTTCAAAGATTTCGACCCGTTCAAAGTCGCCCGCTTCCGCGAAGCCGACGTCGAGCGCCTGCTCGAGAATCCCGGCATCATTCGCTCGCGCGCCAAAATTGAAGCCACCATCAAGGCTGCTCGCATTTACGTCGAGATGCAAAAGGCCGGCGAACACTTCGCCACGTTTCTCTGGGACATTGTGGGCGGCAAGCCCATCAGGAACGAAGGTCCCATCCCAGCGCAAACGCCGCTCGCCGTCGAAATGTCGAAGCAGCTCAAGAAACGCGGTTTCAAATTTGTTGGCCCCGTCATCGTGTACGCATTTATGCAGGCTGCCGGCATGGTGAACGATCACAGCCCCACTTGCTTCCGCCGCAATGCCACCGGGCGCAAATAAATCGTTCTCTACTTCGCCTTGTACCCCCGCCACACCCACTCCAATGCTTCCGGCAGCGTCTGCTGCCGCACGGCCCGGTCCACGTGCACCGCGTTGCGCGCAAACACAAACTGATACGGATAGTGCTTCTCCGCCAGCACTTGCGCCATGCGTTCGTTGGCCAACACCCAGTCGTGCATCTCGTCGCGCATTGTGTTGGGGTTCAGATTGTCGCGGTCGCCCACTTCCATCCAGATGCGCAGTGGCTTGCGTGCGCTGTGCGGAATCAGCTGCTCGTGAAATCCCCACGCGCCATGCGGCGTCGCGGGGTTCCACGGCCACTGTTGGTTCACGTACGTGCCGGAGTACGTCAGCACGCGGTGATACCAGTCCGGGTGGTACCACGCCATCGCCAGCGCGCAGGAGCCGCCGGAACTGTTGCCCGTCGTCGCCCGCCCATTCGGATCGTGCGTCAGTTTCACATGCGCGTGGTTCTCCACCGCGGGCAGCACCTCATACTCCACAAACTCGGCGTACTTATCCGACGTCGTGTCGTACTCCAGGCCCCGCTCGCTGCCCTGCGCATCGCCGCCGCCATTGCCGATCGAGACGGCCACCGTCGGCGGCAGTTTGTGCTCGGCAATCAATGCGTCCAGCGCGGCGAACAGCAGGCGATCGGGTCCATCCGCGCCCACAATAAACGGCATCTCCTTCCCCGGCACGTAGCCCTTCGGCACATACACGGCCACCTTGCGCACATACGGCGCGGGATGTGTCTCCACGCCCACGAGGCGCGCCGGGTTCGCCGCGTCCGGCATGGGATGCGAGTCCGGGTTCCGCGCGATCCCCGGATAATATTCGCTGTCTTCGGAATTCATTGTGAATTCGACAACCGTCCCGTCCAGTGGGCGATTGGGATCAGCCAGCTCTGGCGCCGGAGTGTGCGTTGGCCCCAGGATGAAGTTGCCGTTCTGATTCGGGTCGGGAACCGCTCCGTCGGGTAGCTCCGTCGCCGCCACGTAGCCCGGCGTACGCGGATCGCGCGCTGGTGGAAGCGGCCGCGCAGGCCGCGCCGCTGCTTGTCCGAAGCTAGTCTCGCTCGGCACCAACGGAGTCACGACAACAAAGCATGCGAAAACAAGGGGGAAAATCCAGCCGGAAATTTTCATCCAGCCATTATGCGCGAACGGCTCAACCCAGCGAAAGACCGATGCTCTTTTAGTCGCTTCGAGTGATTGGTAGCATCGTCTGAGCGCCGATACTGAGTTCGTCGCCGGCTCCATAAACGTCACGGATCGTCGCCACAAGAGTCGCCCAGCCATCTGCCGCGTTCCAACTGCTCAGCATGTGAGTCTCGCTCAAGTAAAGACCAATGCTTGGAAATCTTACGAGTTTGCCCGGTGAATATGGTTTCCTCGCCTTACCGTCGTTGACCTCAGGTTTTTTAAGTGGCTCCAGCTTCAATTTGCGGCACAGGGTGCCATAAAGATCGCCGACTGTATTTATTCCATCGAGATCCGAATCTAGGAAATGGATCGGGAAAAGCCTCTCGAATCGCACAAAAAGGGTCGACAAATTGTTCCGGACCTTCGTTCCCCGTCTCGCCTTAGCATCGCGATTCGTCTTCCACTCCGAGTGGCGCTCAAGAAGGGCAATGAAGCGCGAAGCTTGCTCCTCGTTCATGCGGACCCGCTTGCATTTCCTTAGCAGGTCCTTCCACATATAACCGGAGCGAAAGAAATATGGGCGTACCTCAAGAAAGCAGAGCGCCGCTTCTACCGTGTGAAATTCACCTACCTTCAACCGGTCCATAAAGCTGCTGTCCCAACCGCCAGGGATGCAGAGTTGTGCATAGCGGTCGTGGAACTCCCGGCAAGCGCCGGACCATTCTTCGCGAGAGTTCTCGGCGGTTGATGTCCCGGAGAAAGTCTCGTGTACCCGCCGGTGAAGGCGGTTGATCTCGGCCGCGTTTTCAATCATCTGTGCGCGCAGGCTCTCGCGTTCGGATTCGTACCGCTTTTCGCGTTTAGACATGACGGGCGATTGGTTGCACCTTCACGATACAGCACCTCCGAGATTGGCGAGCATACGCTGCCTGAAGTGCCTCGTGCATAATCAAATCAGCATGGCTTCCCTTTGGAACCCCGAGAGCTGGTCCCAGCGGCTGGCAGAGATTGAAGCGCAGTCCGGCGACCTGAAAGAGGCGCCTCTGCGCCGCGACGTGCGCTCGCTGGGCACACTCCTTGGCACGGTGCTGCGCGAGCAGGCCGGCAGCGAGGCCTTCGAGCAGGTCGAGGCTTTGCGCCAGGGCACCATCCGCCGCCGTGACGCGGAGCTCCGCGGCCAGGCCGGAGAGGCCGCGCGTCACGCCGTCGCCGCTCTCGATCTGGTGCACTCACTTCCCGTAGAGCGCGCCATCTTGCTCACGCGTGCCTTCGCCTTCTACTTCGAGCTCATCAATTTGGCGGAAACGAATCATCGCAAGCGCCGCCGCGTTGCCCTGCGCCTGAGCGGACAGGCCGGCCGCCAGCGCGGTTCGCTTGCAGGCACGCTCTCGGAGATGCGCCGCGTGGGCATTGGCGCGGAAGAGGCTCTGAACTGGCTGCGCCGTGTGCTCATCGTGCCGGTCTTCACGGCTCATCCTACTGAAGCCGCGCGCCGCACCGTCATGTTCAAGCGCCGCCGCATCGGCGAGTTTCTCGAGGCGCTCGACCGCATCCCCATCCCCGGGCTGGATCTTGCCCGGCTCGAAGAACTGGTTTTGGCTGAAATCACTGGCCTGTGGCAGACCGACGAAGTGCGCTCGCGCCGGCCCACCGTCTACGACGAGATCAAGATGGGCCTCGACTACTATGACGTTTCGATCTTCGAGACTCTGCCCGGGCTCTATCGCGAGATCTCCGCGGCCCTCGGCGCAGCCTATGGCCTCGAAATCGAGCCCCACGAGCTGCCCCTGGTTCTGCACTTCGGCTCTTGGATCGGCGGCGACCGCGACGGCAATCCCTTTGTGACGCCTGAGGTCACGCGCGCCGCGCTGCAACTGGCCCGCGGCCATCTGCTGCTCTACTACCAGCGCCGGCTCGACCGCATCATCGACCTACTCACCTCGAGCGCCCAGCAGCGGCCCGCGAGCGATGCGCTAATGAAGCGGCTCCGCGTGTATGTGTCCCTGGTGCACACGCCTGAAGCGCAGGTCTTCGGTTCGCAATATGAATTCGAGTACTACCGCCGCTTTGTGATCTGCCTCAAGGCGCGCATCCAGCGCACGCTGGAGGAGACGGGCGAAGCGCACGCGGCTGCCGGCAGCATGCTGCCCGTCACGCCTTACACGCTGGCGAGCCGTAACGATAAGCTCACACAGGCGCTGCCTGCCTACTGCTCGGTCCAGGATTTTGTTGAAGATCTCGAAACGCTGCGCGCGTCTCTGGCCGCGAATGGCGGCATCCGCATCGCCCGTACGCTCATCGATCCGCTCGTCCTGCAGGTGCGTACCTTCGGTCTGCATCTGCATACGCTCGATATCCGCCAGCATGCCCGCGTTCATGCTGCCGCTTTGCAGGAGGCGATCAGCGATACCATTGCGCCGACGCTGGCCAGCGGGCTCTCCGCACAAACCGCGAGCGTGCTTGAAACCTTCCGCGTCGTCGCCGAAATCAAGCGGGGATGTTCGCCTGAAGCCATTCGCCAGTATGTCATCAGCGGCGCATCGTCGGTTGAAGATGTGTTGGCCGTGATCCGCCTGGCGCGGCTGGGCGGCGTTGCCGTCGAAGGCGCAGAAGAAGGCCCCGATCCGGGCCTCATGCCTGTGCCTCTCTTCGAGTCCATCGAAGATCTGCGCAACGCGCCTGCCATCTGCCGCGAACTCTGGAGTCGTCCTGATTACCGCAAACTTCTCGCCAGCTGGGGCGATTGGCAGGAGATCATGCTCGGCTACTCCGACTCGAACAAGGACGGCGGCATGCTCACCTCCACGTGGGAGATCTTCCGCGCGCATCGCGATCTACATGTGGCCGCGCGCGAGGCGGGCATCCGGTTGCGCCTCTTCCATGGCCGTGGCGGCACAGTGGGCCGCGGTGGTGGACCCACGCATCGCGCCATCTTTGCGCAGCCCTTCGACTCCTTCGACGGCCAGTTGCGCATCACCGAGCAGGGCGAAGTGCTCAACTTCAAATACGCCGACGAGGTGCTGGCCGAGCGCAACCTCGAACTCATGATCGCCGCTTCATTAGACGCTTTGGCCCGGCCCAACGCGCGCGACCCCGAGGGCCACTTCACCGGCGTGCTCAAGCCGGAATGGGAGGCAGCGTTCGACACGCTTTCGAGCCTGGCCTACGGCTTTTATCGCGAGCACATCCTCGAAGATCCGGGCGTTATCACCTACTTCGAGCAGTCGACGCCCGTGGGCGAGCTTGAAAACGCCAAGATCGGCTCGCGCCCCGCGCGCCGCAACAATTCGCCAAAGCTCTCGGATCTCCGCGCCATCCCGTGGGTCTTCGGCTGGACGCAGTCGCGGCTACTGGTGCCCGCGTGGTTCGGCGTGGGCTATGCCATCGATCGCTATCTTTCGGAGTCCGGCGCGCCCTCCGAAACGAATCCCACCCAAACCAAACCCGCCCAATCCAAAATCGATCTGCTGCAAACCATGGCCAGAGAGTTTCCGCTCTTCATCGACCTGCTGCGTAACGTGGAAATGGCGCTGGGCAAAGCCGACCTCGGCACCGCGCGCCTCTACTCCTCGCTGGTCAAGGACGAGCAGCTCCGCGAGCGCATCTACGACCTGTTCGAGGCCGAGTTCCATCGCACCGTGCGCGGCCTGCTCGCCGTGCTGCGCCAGAAGGAGCTGCTTGAAACCAACCAGGTTCTCGCTCAATCCATCAAGCTGCGCAACCCTTACGTCGATCCCATGCATTTGATCCAAGTCGACATGCTGCGCCGCAAGCGCCAGGGTGAAGACACGCCCGAAGTGAACCGCGTCATCGCCGCCACCATCAACGGCATCGCCGCAGGCTTGCGCAACACCGGATGAACCAGCAGAATTCGTTGCCGAAACATAGGACCGATCACGCCCCTTGCCATCGCCGGGCCGTTGGGTCTACGCTATTTGTATGCATCGATGTCGCTAACACCGTCCTGGTGCCAGCTCCGATGCTCAAGTGCGCCTGAAGCGCGCTCGATTTTTTCCTCCGATAAGCTGCACCAATCCCCAAAATTTTGACAGGTCCGGGCGCGTGGCCCGGGAAAAAGGAGATCATCATGGCGCGCATTGCCGCGAATGTTACTGAATTGATCGGCCGCACTCCGTTGGTGCGGTTGAACCGTGTGGCAGCCGGACTTCCGGCTACCGTCGCCGTCAAGCTGGAAAGCCAGAACCCCGCGTCGAGCGTCAAGGACCGCATCGGACTTGCCATGATCGAGGCCGCCGAGAAGGCCGGCAAGATCACCCCCGGCAAAACCGTGCTCATCGAGCCCACCAGCGGCAACACCGGCATCGCGCTGGCGTTTGTGGCCGCGGTCAAGGGCTACCGGCTCATCCTCACCATGCCCGAGACCATGAGCCTGGAGCGCCGCGTGACCCTGCTCGCTTACGGCGCGGAAATTGTGCTTACCCCCGGTCCCAATGGCATGAAGGGCGCTATCGCCAAAGCCAACGAAGTCCTGGAAAAGACGCCCAACGGCTACATCCTCCAACAGTTCGACAACCCCGCCAACCCAGCCATCCATCTGGCCACCACCGGCCCAGAGATCTGGGACGACACGGATGGTGCAGTCGACATCCTCATCTCCGGCATAGGCACCGGCGGAACCCTCACCGGCGTATCGAACTTCATCAAGCCCAAGAAAGCGTCGTTCAAGGCCATCGCCGTCGAACCCACGGACAGTCCTGTGCTCTCCGGCGGCAAGCCCGGCCCGCACAAGATCCAGGGCATCGGCGCGGGCTTTGTGCCGAGCATTCTCGACACCAAGCTCATCGACGAGATCGTTCAGATCTCTAACGATGAAGCGGTTGAGACGGCGCGGCGGCTGGCCAAGGAAGAAGGCCTTTTTGTGGGCATCAGCTCCGGCGCTGCGGCCGCCGCGGCTCTCAAAGTGGCAGCGCGGCCTGAGAATAAGGGTAAGCTGATCGTGGTTGTCCTACCCGATTTCGGCGAGCGCTATCTGTCGAGCATTCTCTTCGAGCCGCTGCGCCAGCAAGCGCGAACCGGCCGCGGTCACGGTGCGATCGATGGCGGCAAGGAGCGAGCCGCGCCGCTCGCCGGTCAGCGTGCGGATGAGTTCGAGATTGACGCGCGTCGCCTGGTCGATCGCGAGCGTCGCGCCGGCTGCCTCGCGCATCGGCGGCGACAGCGGTGGCCGCTTGCCGAGCTGTGTGCGTTCGACATAGGTGACGGCGGCGGCCGCCGCGGTAAGTTCGACCCGCGAGAAGGCGCCAAACGCGTCGGCGGTCGCGACGCCGAAGAACGTCGCGAGCCGCC
>Ga0187847_10003366_pt1 | contig 12260 bp, 10 predicted proteins | sample June2016WEW_4_10_FD_132458 | JGI IMG/M metagenome (GOLD analysis project Ga0187847, IMG submission 132458) | Peatland microbial communities from SPRUCE experiment site at the Marcell Experimental Forest, Minnesota, USA - June2016WEW_4_10 | ecosystem: Environmental > Terrestrial > Soil >...
CCAAAGCGCTCCAGCACATCGCCGAACTGCGAGGTGAGAATGCGGGGCAGCAGAACGCCTTCCGCGTGCAAACGGCCCAGAAGTTTCATGAAAACGATGCCCCCGCTCTGGGGATCGCGGGACATCCGCAGGGTGGGGGCCACGAAGGCCTCGATCACCTTCTCGAGCGAAGGCGGATTTCCTTCCCCTTCTTCTTCAAATCGGTCGAGCAAAGCCAAACGCTCGCGATTCGCGGGTACCGACCGGCGCAAAATGACGGCTTCCAGAAGCGCCTCTTTGGAGTGAAAGTGATAATGGACCGCAGCCAGATTCACGCCCGCTTCGGCAATGATGCCCCGCAGGGAAGTGGCGGCGTAGCCCTGTTTGGCAAACAGCCGTTCAGCGGTGTCGAGGATGCGCTCTTTGGTGTCGTTCACGGGTGATTAAATCAAACGTTTGATTATACCGGTTGAAGGATTGGCTGGGGAAGAGGGCGGAGGAAAGGTGGTACTAGAACTAGAACCAGTCGAATTCGGGCGATGGTTCGGACACGGCAGGGGAGGCCGGTCCCACCCCCCCCGGCCTAAAGGCCAGCAATAAAGAAGGCCAGAGGGGTACGCCGCTGCGATAACCAGCACAGCCCCCAATGGAGCAGAAGATGATATAGTTGGGTCCATGTTGGTCCATGTCAAAAAGACTTAGCAGTCCGATCTCCTCGCCGCAGCAGATCGAATTTGCACGTAAACGTCTGGCGAAGGCTGTTCTCAGCGTTTACCAACTCGCGCCCAAGCGTCCACAGCAAGCTTCAAAGGGTTGGCGTAGCCCCGACTTTATATGGAGGGAACTCCTGCTCAGCTTCTCCACGTGGGGTGGCACCCGTGGGGCTGGATTGGTCACTGACAAGAAACTGTACGGTCGCGTTACCTATGCGGCCCTAGAGAGGCTCACTCCCACCAAACGAGAAAAGATATTGCGCGACACGCTCCGAGATGCCAAGGTGCGGAGGTACTCAATCAAAACTGGCTTGTTGCTGAAAAATTTCGACAGGGTCAAGGCCGCCGGCGGACCCGCCAAGGTGAAGCAGCAACTAACCTTGTGCGACGGCCGCGACGCGAAAATCAAATTCTTGAAAAGTTTTCACGGCATTGGAGATAAGTACGCGCGGAACTTGATGATGGATGTATGCCACCCCGATTTTTCGGAGAGTATCGCCCTAGATGTGCGCGTCAACAAGTTCCTAAAGGCCCTTGGAGTGGTCGCCTTCCTCCCCGGTTACCGCCAAAAAGAATCCTTCTTGGTGTCCGCGGCGCATGAAGCTGACCTGAACGGCTGGCAGCTCGACCGCATGCTTTTCAACCACACCGAATGCCTGCTGGCGGCACTGGACAAAACGTAGACTGCTGCCGCCGTGCCCCCCTTCCCTCCTTCCCTGAACCCGCTATTCAACGGCGATAGTAACGGTGTTGGATGTTACGCCCCCTATCGAGATGGTCACGGGCACCGCGGCGGCTCCTCCAGATACTCCCGCAGGCACCTGTGCATTCACCTGGTACAGTCCCACGAACCCTGGGGCGAGGCCGGAAAAGGACACGTGCGCCGGAACGTTGCCGATGGTGACGGTGGGACTCGTTGGCGTTTCGGCAAGTGGGCTGCTCGGTGCGGGAAACCCTGTCAGCGGTGGATTGGTCACCGGTCCGAGGCCAGTACAATAGATCAGAATGTACGTGGTCCCAGCCGTCGCCGGATTCGACACATCGACCAGGTGATAGGAAGTGTCAAGAATCGCACCCTGGCCCGTGCCCTGCGCATTCATGCTGAAGATGCCTGGCGCAAACGGCGCCAGATTCACAACCCGTGGGGCGCTGGTTTGGTTACTTATGGAAACCGTTAGTGGGGTCTGCATCTGTCCAGCCAATTCCCACGGCACTTGAAGATTTGCCTGTCCGCCCGAGGCGTAAAAGAGCGGCACGGGCACGCCGGGACTACCGAATCCACCGAACTGCATCGAGAGCCCCGAAAGGTTTGTGGGGAGCGGTAGTATGGAGGTCGTGGCCGGCGAACCGAGGAGGAAGTTGCCGTACGCCGCTGCAATGCTACCAGCGGCCACCGGCGCTGTATAGCTGGCGGCATTGACGACGCCATCGGCGTTGATTGAGGGCGGCGGCGATGTCGCAGTAAACTTCCATACTTGCCCCGTAGCAGCCTCAGCCACGTAAATGTTTTGATTGGTGTCAACCGCAATCCCGGCCGGGACCGAAAAGCCCGTCGCAAAGGTATTTACGATGCCCCTAGAGGGGATCTGGGAGACCACTTCTGTGTATCCCGCGACCAAGAGCGATCCCAAGAACTGATCGTACGCGATATCCAGCATCGATTCATTGAAGGAACCAAGGCCTGTGGCCCAAACCGTATTACCGCTTGTCGTTACGTAATAGACAATTCCCGCAATGTAATCCTCGGCAAAGAGACGTCCGCTCCTGTCGAAGGTGATTCCTTGTAGGCCTTGGAAGCCACTAGCGAATGTTGTCGGATTACTGAAACTCCCGGCTGCGTACTCCGCAATAACCTTGGTGCCATTATTGGCAACATAAAGATTGTTATTAGCGTCCAAAGCCAGCCCGTCAGGGTGACCTGGCACGGCGAAGCTGGCAACAGTCCGTCCGGTTGAATCAAAAACCGTAATAGGCCCGCCGTCATTATCGGTCGTTACGTACACATTGCCCGAAGAATTCACGGCGATGTGTTCCGGCGTCGCCACGGCGCTGAAGGGGCTGACCATGCCGGTGACTGCGTCAACTCGGGAGACCTGATTTGCGCCCGATAAATTATTAACGTCGCCCTCACATACGAGTAGGTCGTTCGACGCCGGCCTGTACACAATCCCCAACGGATAAGACAACCCTGAGACGAGCAGTGAAACCGAATATCCAGGAAGGACTGGCGTGGGTTGTTGAGCATTCGTCTGAGCAGCGACGGCCGACGAAAGCATCAAGAAAGCGATCATTTGTCTCATAGCTGCGAGGCTCATCCTCTATTTGTGATCGCCCCAGTGTTCTAGATTTCGCACTCACAGCACTTCAGTTGTCCGCGTTGTACTGTGCCCCCTTGAAGGGTCTCATTTATGTAAATCCGCACGTCCGTCGTCAGATGACCGTGATTCCGGTCGTTGTTCGCGACGTGAATGGCTACCTTGCCTTTGGACAGAGCCTCAAGCTTCGGGCCAAGATGCTGCCAGCGCCCCATGACCGTATGGGTCGGATTCGCAAGAATATCGAACGGGAGCACTCGCCTATGCTTCACATGATCGCCAGTGAAGCCGTTTATCTCTCCACAAATTGCGAATGTCACTTGCCTCGACCCGATGGAAAAGGTTCTCTTCGGCCATGCCTTAACAAGCTCGTCCATCTGTTTGGCTGTAGGAGTGCACTCACTGAAGATTTGACATGGCATGCGAACAACCCGATTGCGAGTAACGAGATAAGGAATTGCCCCGAGCTTGCCCTTTAACTTTCTACGCTGTTTCTTTCTCCCAGATTGTACAAACACGGCTACCCCGCGCCGAATAGCGCGCTGAACGTCCTGTGGCGAGGGGGTGTTCCGGGATACCCCCGGCAGTACAACGAGTTCGGCAGTGGCTTCACCGAGGAAACATAAAATATCACGCGCCGGTGCTGTCTCCCATGGGGATACTGCGCAGACCTTCATAAGGTGCATCTCCGATTACTAAATCCCGATCCGCTCCATTCGTCAAGGCTCACGTCATCGTTCCGCCGGTCATACAGGCCGGTGGTTTTCGCATTCGAGTGCCCGGCCATGCGTTGCGCGACCTCGCTCATTATGGCCTTTTTGGCACAACAACCGATTATCCCCCGGCACAGTCTCGTTTCACAAGGGCCGGGCCGTCCGGGGTGCTTAAACGTTTTCGGGAAACCGCTCTCTTACGGTCGCGGCTCGGTAATAGTCGCGTTGATTTCGCAATGTTTACTGAGCCGCGCACGTCAGTATGCGGTTTCTGTCAGTCAGAATCCCGGGAATGGTTAAGCACCCGGCCGTCCGGAGGCATGGTTCTCTTATTTGACTATGCAAGATAAAATCCGCCATCTTGCATAGAAGACAACGCAATGGTGGTACGACCACCGCGAAGAAGTCGCCAAAGCCTTCGAGGAGGCTGCGGCCCGCGGCGAACTGCGGACCGGCACGGCCGCCAGACTCGCCCGCCAGCACGCTACAGGCATCACCCCGACCACGACCATTCGGCTCGACCCGCAGGACATTTCCCGGGCGCGCGCGCTCGCCGCCAAGCGCGGCGTTCGCTACCAAACCTACCTCAAGATGCTGCTTCACGAAGCCCTTGCAGCCGAAGAGAAAAGGCTGGCGAGTTGAGTAGCAACACCGGGCTTCATGCCAGAAACGGATTGACCACGCGTACCCCGCCAAGGACGGCTCCGGGCTGCAGGTCCTCGGTGTAAAGCACCACCGCACCCGCCGACCGCGCCGCGTGAACGATCAAGGCTTCCCAAAACGAGATCTGCGTAAGCCGATGCAGTTCAATCGCGGCGATGACATCCCCCGCGTCAAAACGAACGACTCTGCCGCGAGCCAGGATCTCGACCTTCCGCTGCGCCATCTCGGGCGCAACCCCGAGTTTGCGCGTCGCAGCCGCAAAATACTCCTGTAGAACCTGTAGCGACACAACCGCCGTCCCGCGACGAAGATGCTCCGCAAAAAGCGCAATCGCCCGCTCCCGCTTCTCCGGCGAGGAAGCATCGTCGGCGTACACCAACACGTTCGTATCGAAGAAGGCGAGCCCGTTCATGTGCGCTCGTGCAACTCTTCGCGGTTGAACTTCCATCCGCGCGAGTCCCCCTGTGCGATATGCGAGAGCCGTTCAAACTCGGCGGCATCGGCATTCGGATCGGTCTTCCCCACCAGTTGCTCCAGGTACTCGCGCACAAGCTGGTTCACGCTTGTGCCCATGGCCTCGGCGCGGCGCCGCGCTTCCTGGATCACCTCGTCATCGATGGATAAAGTGACGTTCATACACACATAATACGTGCGCGCGTATTATGTGTCAGGCTGCGGTTTCCAGTATGTTACGCATTTATAATCAGTAACTTGGGGTTTGTTCGTTTCAGAGGCATAAGGTCGCTCTGGCCGCCAGCCACGGTGAGCCATGCTCGCCCAGGGCATCTTGTGTGAGAATTCAGGAAGGTAGCCCTAACGGCATCCTTAATATGTGTGGCATCGCAGGATTCGTCACCCGCGCCCCCGGCGACTCGCCGGACTCGGTGCTCGCCCGCATGACGGACAGCATCCGCCATCGCGGCCCCGACGGCTCCGGCTACTACCGCGATCCCTTCGCCTCGCTGGGCCACCGCCGCCTCAGCCTCATCGATGTCGCCGGCGGCCACCAGCCCATGTCCAACGAGGATGGCGCGCTCTGGATCACCTATAACGGCGAGATCTTCAATCACGCCGATCTCTGTCCGGACGGCCTGCGGATCGTAACAGCGGACGCGCTCGCGATCTGGTTTGCGCCGCCGAGGTCTTCGCCGGGAGGAAAGGTATGTGGCGAAAGGGAATATTCGCAGCGATACTGGTCACTTTGCCGATTTCAGCAGTGGCAGTTGGCACCCTTGCTTGGGGTGTGGGTCAGATGTTCAGCCCTTGCCTCGGTTGGGGTGGCAAGCCTCCCGCCCCGAACCGTTCGTGCAACGCGTACTCCACCGCCTCACAGACGAGGATCCAAGCCTTACTTTCGGCGCTGCCCCTACAGGGCGTAATCATCCTAGCAGCGCTCCTGGGTGTCTGGGGCACGGTTCGGTTGCGACAACTCCCGGTCGTTGGCGCCGGCCTCTTGATGCTCCTGGAGGCCATACCTTTGTTGTGGAGCGCCGCGCCACTAGCGGTTCTGGCGGGCATCGGCCTGCTGGTCCTGGCTTACCGAATGGAGAACCAACCGGGATTTTCGAACCGGGACCCCTGAAGCTCTAGCTCTAGCCGCCAGCGTCTCGCGCATCGGCTATGCGCGGCGGGCCTGACGGAACGCGAGTGCGCGATCAGTTGCAGGACCTCCTGGCGGCGGCCTTTGGGAACGTCCGTTCTCGCCGTTTCGGCACGTAGGGGTATTCGCGATAATCGCCTCTGCCACGTGCAGCGTGGCCGGCTTGGTGAGCGCAAGGATAAGAACGGTGCGCCGCGGCGGCGGGATCATCCACACTTACGCTTTGCGGCCCGCGCGGCCTTTGTCTCCCGGTCGATCTCGCGGGACGCAACCTTGCCTGTCCCCTTGTGCTTCGGTCCCTCGCCGATCAACCGGAGCACTTCCGGCTCCGGCGCCGCCAGGCGCACGTAATCTCGGATGCGCGCGGTGCGCGCGGATACTACAATTCCGCCCCGGCTGCATGATCCCGCACTCGCATGCCGCGCCTTGTGTGAGAATTCAGGAAGGTAGCCCTAACAGCATCCTTATATGTGTGGCATCGCAGGATTCGTAACCCGCGCCCCCGGCGCCTCGCCGGACTCGGTGCTCGCCCGCATGACGGACATCATCCGCCACCGCGGCCCCGACGGCTCCGGCTACTACCGCGATCCCTTCGCCTCGCTGGGCCACCGCCGCCTCAGCATCATCGATGTCGCCGGCGGCCACCAGCCCATGTCCAACGAAGACGGCGCGCTCTGGATCGTCTACAACGGCGAGATCTTCAATCACGCCGATCTCCGTCCCGCCCTCGAACAAGCCGGCCACCAATACCGCACGCGCTGCGATACCGAGACCATCCTGCATGCCTACGAGCAATACGGGCCGGACTCGGTGACGCGCTTCCGCGGCATGTTCTCCTTCGCCATCTGGAATAAAGACACTCGCACGCTGTTCTGTGCTCGCGACCGGCTCGGCAAGAAGCCCTTCTACTACTATTGGGACGGCCGCCTGTTCGCCTTCGCTTCCGAAATCAAGGCGCTGCTCGAACATCCGGAAATCTCCCCGCGCTTCAAAGAGTCGCTGCTGTCGGAGTACCTCAATTTCGGCTACTGCTCCTGCGAGCAGACGCTGTTCTCCGGCATCCGCAAGCTCATGCCGGGCCACTGGCTGCGTCTCACGCCTGAACACCTCGAAATCCGCCAGTATTGGGACATTCCCTGCCTCACGCCCCATCCAGAGAACAACGCGAGGCGCGACGACCAATCCTGGATCGCCGAATGCCGCACGCGCCTGGAAGAGGCCGTCCGCACGCGCCTCATGAGCGACGTGCCCCTCGGCATGTTCCTCTCGGGCGGCGTCGATTCGAGCGCCATCGCCGCGCTCATGAAGCCCATGTCCAATGGGCCGGTCAAGACTTTCGCCGTCGGCTACCGCGAGCAGGCCTTCAGCGAACTCGCCTACGCCCGCCAGGTTGCGGAAACAATCGGCACCGAGCACCACGAAGTGGTCATCGGCAAGGACGATTTCTTCAACGCGCTGCCGCAACTGATCTGGCATGAAGATGAGCCCATCAGTTGGCCCTCCAGCGTCTCTCTCTATTTCGTGTCGCGCCTGGCCGCGGAGCAGGTGAAGGTCGTTCTCACCGGCGAAGGCAGCGACGAGTTATTCGGCGGTTATGCCCGCTATCGCACGTATATCCTCAATCAGCGGTTGCTAAAGCTCTACCGTGCGGTACCCCGCCCCGTGCGCGACTCCGTGCGCTCCGGGATCGCCGGTTCCCGCCTGCTTTCCGGCAACATCCGCCGCAAGCTGCAGCATTCCGTTCTGGGCCGCGGCGAAGATCTGGAAGCCCTCTATCTGGATAACTTCTACTCCGCCTTTTCACGCGCCGAGCAGCAGCGTCTACTTGCGGTGCCCTTGGGGGCTACTTACGATTCCTTCCTGCGCTACTGGAACTCCCAGCCAAATGCCAGCCTGCTCTCCCGCATGCTCTACGCGGACCAAAAAACCTACCTCGTCGAACTGCTCATGAAGCAGGACCAGATGAGCATGGCCTGCTCCATTGAAAGCCGCGTCCCTTTTCTGGACCACCCGTTCGTCGAATTCGCCGCCACCGTTCCCGACCGCATGAAGCTTCGCGGCGGCGTGGGCAAGTACATTCTGAAGCGCGCCGTGGAAGACATCCTCCCGCGCGAAATCGTCTATCGGAAGAAAATGGGCTTCCCCACGCCGCTCCGTCAATGGTTGATGGAACCGAGCGCCGACGCCCTCGTCGCCAAGCTTCACGACCGCGAAGGACTGCTGGCCCCCTATATCGATTTCACCTATTTAAACGATCTCCTCTCTCGCCACAAGAGCGGCCAGGAAGATGCGACCGACCGTATCTGGCGCCTGCTGAACCTGCAGCTCTGGGGTAACATCTTCATCACCAGTAGGACAGGCATGCTTGCCTGTCCCCTCCCATGAAGCTCACCCGCCTGCTGCAAATGAGCCCGGCCGAAATCGGCACTCGGGCTCAACAAACCTTCTCCAAACGCTGGGGCCGTCCCCCGGCTTGCCGGCTAGTCCCGTTCACGGCCACGCCCGCCTTCCTGGACCCGTTGCCCTATTCACTTGAGCAAGCCGAAAAAATCTGCCAACACCGTTTCGACCTGCTAGGCTATAAGGACCTCGATTTCGGAACCCCCATCGACTGGCACTTCGACCCCGTCCATGGCAAGCGCTCCCCGCGCAAACCGTGGTACCAAATCCCCTTCCTCGACTTCGATCAAATCGGCGACCACAAAATCATCTGGGAGCTGAACCGCCACCAGCACCTTGTCACACTGGCGCAAGCCGGTTTCCGCGACGAGATCCTGGCCCAATGGACGCACTGGCAAAGCGAAAACCCCTACCCTATTGGCATCAATTGGGCCAGTGCGCTCGAAGTCGCCTTCCGCGCGTTGTCCTGGCTCTGGGTACGCCACATAATCGGAGATTTTCACCCTGGCTTAATCCCTGCGCTTCACCTGCACGGGTGGTACATCGAGCGTTTTCTGTCGACATACTTTTCCCCGAATACACACTTGCTCGGCGAAGGTGTGGCGCTCTTCGCTATCGGCCTGCTCTGCCCGGAGATCGCCGAGGCACCGCGCTGGCAAGCCCGCGGGTGGAACATCGTACTGCAGCAGGCCGAAACCCAGGTTCGCCCCGACGGCTTTCACTTCGAGCAGTCCGTCTACTATCACATCTACGCCCTCGATTTCTTCCAGTTCGCACGCAGTCTGGCTGCGAAGAATGCCCTCGCCATCCCACCATCATTTGACCGCACTATCGGAAAAATGAACGACGCGCTAGCATCTCTCTCCCAGGCCGGCCGCCCGCCAAACTTCGGCGATGACGACGGAGGCCGCGTCATAGTGGGGCGGGACTCCAGTCCTGCGGCCGCCGTCCACGTCGGCTCGTTCGCGCTCCCGTCTGCGGGGATCTACGCCATGACGTCGCAGCACTCCCAGCTCTTCATCGACGCCGGGCCGCAGGGCGTCCTAACCGGCGGTCACGGCCATGCCGACGCATTAAGCATCCAGCTCATCACCGCTGGCCGCCCGGTGCTGATCGATCCAGGCACCTTCTGCTACGTCTGCCCTGAGCGCGATCGCTTCCGCGGCACCGCCGCCCACAACACGCTCCAGGTGGACGGCCGCGACCAGGCCCAGCCCAATGGCCCCTTTGCCTGGACCGGCATGCCCGAAATCACCGTCGACCGCTGGCACTCCGGCGAAACCTTTGATTTCTTCGCTGGACATCACAACGGGTATGAGCCGGTCATGCACCATCGCTGGGTATTCGGTTTCAAGAACAAGTTTTGGCTGGTGCGCGACCTGGTTACCGAGCCGCGACCGTCAGGGAGCGGTCACCGCATCGATATTCACTGGCACTTCCTAGACGACCGCGACATCGCCATCCTGCCGCCCGCCGGGCACAACTGGTCCCGATCAGTCGAGCGCTGGGACTGGTCCCCAGTCTACGGCAGAAAAGAACCCGCCTTGGTCCTGCGATTCAGCACCGAAGCCGAGCTGCCCGCCGAATTCGCCGTGCTGTTAACCCCAGGTGAACCCGGCACCTTTACGCAAACCGCGCCCGGAGCCTATCATTACAAAGAACCCCAGGGGTCGCATGAGTTCATCTTCGGCACCCGGTTTGTCTATCGTGCTGCCGGGGTTACGGAACTCTCGTTATGAAGCTCCTATGGGTCAAAGCCGGAGGTTTGCTTCCCCCCGATATGGGCGGCAAGATCCGCAGCTACAATATCCTCAAACAACTCGCCCGCCGGCACGAGATCACCCTTTTCACCTTCTACCCGGAGCACCCGGACGACCAGCATCTCCGCGGCAACGGCATATTCGCGGAGCTAGTGCCCGTGCCCCTGCCGCTCCCGCCACGCCGCAGCCTCGGCGAGTATATCCGCTCCGCCCGGATGATGGCCGCCGGCCGGCCCGTTACCATCGATAAATTCCTCAACCCCGAAGTGCGCCGCCGCTACGCCGAGCTGCTGGCATCCTGCACCTTCGATGCGATCGTTTGCGACTTCCTGGTGCCAGGCTCGCTCATGCATTGGAAAACGCCGCCGCCGACCATCCTGTTCACCCACAATGTGGAAGCTCAGGTTTGGGAGCGCCACTATAAGGTGACCACCAATCCGTTCCTGAAAACCGCCTGCTGGCTGGAATCGCGCGCGTTGGCCGGCGCCGAGCGCCGTTACGTGGAATTGGCGGACCATGTATTAGCGGTTTCGGAAAACGATCGCGCGTTTTTTCTCCAGTACGTCGAACCTAGCCGCATCTCCGTGATCCCCACCGGCGTGGATACCGAGTACTTCCAACCGTCCCTGGAACCCGAACAGCAGGACACGTTGGCCTTTACCGGTACCATGGACTGGATGCCGAACGAGGACGGCGTAGTCTACTTTGTCGACAAGATCTTTCCGCTCATCCGGCACGAGATTCCGGACGCCGTCTTCCGGGCTGTGGGCCGCCGTCCGCCGCGGCGCGTGCAGGCCCTGGCATCGGACCATGTGGTGGTGACCGGCGCGGTGGATGACATCCGCCCTTATCTCGGCAAAGCCGCCGTGTGTGTGGTTCCGCTGCGCAGCGGCAGCGGAACCCGTATCAAGATTTTCGAAGCCATGGCCTTGGGCAAAGCGGTGGTCTCGACCACCATGGGCGCCGAAGGCCTGCCCGTGCGCCATGGCGAGAACATCATCCTGGCAGACGATCCCGGCGACTTCGCCCAACAGGTTGTGCGGCTCTTGCGCGATCCGCAACGCCGCGCGCAACTGGGCCGCGCCGCGCGCCAGCTTGTCGAAGAAAACTATGGGTGGCCTTCGGTGGCCGCGCACTTCGAACAAATCATGCAGGCAGTGGTGAGTCGTGCGTAAGATTCTCTTTGTCTTCGGCACCCGGCCCGAAGCCATCAAGCTCTGCCCGGTACTATTGAACCTGCGGCAGAGCACGCGATTTCAGGTGCGCGTTTGTGTAACTGCGCAGCATCGCTCGATGCTGGATCAGGTATTGGCCGCCTTCAACGTCACGCCGGATTGCGACCTGGACTTGATGCAACCCGGGCAGACGCTGGCGCAGATCACGGCACGCATCTTGGTTGCCCTCGAACCGGTGATCCAAGCCGAGCAACCGGATATGTTGCTGGTGCAGGGCGACACCACCACCACGCTCGCCGGAGCCCTGGCGGCTTTCTATCAACACGTGCCGGTGGGACATGTGGAAGCCGGACTGCGCACCGGCGACCTCGCGCAGCCATTTCCCGAGGAGATGAATCGCGTGGTCGCCACCCGCCTAGCCACCCTGCACTTCGCGCCCACCGAAACGGCGAAGGGTAACCTGCTGGCCGAAGGCATCGATCCGCGGCGCATCTCCGTTACCGGCAATTCGGGAATCGACGCAGTGCTCTACGTTCGTGACGCATTGGCGGCCGGGCGGCTGCCCGGTGGTACGTGGCCCCAATTGGATGCGGCCAAGAAACTGATCGTGGTTACGGCCCACCGCCGGGAAAGCTTCGGCGAGGGCTTCGCGCACATTTGCGAAGCCTTAGCCCGTCTCGCCAGGCGGGACGATGTGCAACTGATCTATCCGGTGCATCGCAATCCCAACGTCATGGACCCGGTGTACCGGCAGTTGGACGGGTTGGCGAATGTGTTTCTGGTCGAACCTCTGGACTACGTTCCCTTCGTGGATCTGATGCGGCGCGCGTACTTGCTGATCACCGATTCGGGCGGCATCCAAGAAGAAGGGCCCTCGCTCGGAAAGCCCATTTTGGTGATGCGGGAAAAGACTGAGCGGCCCGAAGCGGTGGCCGCCGGCAC
>Ga0187847_10003367_pt1 | contig 12255 bp, 5 predicted proteins | sample June2016WEW_4_10_FD_132458 | JGI IMG/M metagenome (GOLD analysis project Ga0187847, IMG submission 132458) | Peatland microbial communities from SPRUCE experiment site at the Marcell Experimental Forest, Minnesota, USA - June2016WEW_4_10 | ecosystem: Environmental > Terrestrial > Soil > Wetlands...
CTACCTGCCTTCCGATCTGCCGGTCCCGCCGATTTACAGCAAGACAAATCCGGCGGACACTCCGATTCTCACTCTCGCGCTTTCTTCGAAGACGATCCCGCTGTCACAGGTCGAAGATCTCGCAGACACACGCTTCGCGCAAAAAATCTCTCAGCTCCCCGGTGTGGGGCTGGTCAGCATCAGCGGCGGTCAAAAGCCTGCTATCCGGGTGCGCGTGAATCCGACAGCGCTTTCCTCCTACGGCATCAACCTTGAGGATGTGCGCACTGCTTTGCAACAGACCAGCCTCGATCAGGCGATCGGCAACTTCGATGGGCCGCAACAGGACTACCAGATTCAATCGAACGACCAGTTGCTCACGGCCGCCGAGTTCGAACAATTGGTGGTTGCTTATCACAACGGGTCGCCCGTGAAACTTTCCGAGGTGGCCACGGTAACGAATGATGTGGAAAACAACCGCCAGGCGGCGTGGATGAACGAGACTCCCGCGGTCATCGTCAACATCCAGCGCCAACCCGGGGCCAACATCATTCAGGTCGTCGACCGCATCAAGAAGCTGCTTCCGCTGCTCAAAAGCAATCTGCCCGCAGCCGTTCAGATCGATGAACTGACGGATCGCACGACCACCATCCGGGCTTCCGTGAAAGATGTTGAGTTCGAACTCATGCTCACCGTCGCGCTGGTGGTGATGGTCATCTTTCTGTTCTTGCGCAACGTTTCTGCGACCATCATCCCTAGCGTTGCCGTCCCTCTCTCGATCGTGGGCACATTCGGTGTGATGTATCTCGCAGGCTTCAGCTTGAACAACCTCACGCTGATGGCGCTCACCATTTCGACGGGCTTTGTTGTGGATGACGCCATCGTCATGATCGAGAACATCATTCGCTTTATTGAAGAAGGAGATCGGCCGCTCGAAGCGGCCCTGAAAGGCTCGGAGCAGATTGGTTTCACGATCGTATCGCTGACCATCTCGTTGATTGCGGTGCTGATTCCCCTGCTCTTTATGGGCGACATCGTGGGCCGGCTTTTCCGCGAATTCGCCATTACCCTGAGCGTGACCATTCTCGTCTCCGCCGTGGTTTCGCTGACTCTTACTCCCATGATGTGTTCGCGTCTGCTGAAGAGCACGCACGGGCAGAAGCAGACTCGTTTCTATATCGTTTCAGAGCGCGCTTTTGAAAGCATCATTGCTTTTTACGGACGAACTTTGAAGTGGGTGCTGAAACGCCAGACTGCGACCCTATTCGTGGCCGCGGCCACGCTGGTGCTTACAGTCGTTCTCTACGTCTTCATCCCAAAGGGCTTCTTCCCCGTCCAGGACACGGGCATCATTCAGGGCATCTCGGAAGCCACGCAATCCATTTCCTTTCCTGCCATGGAAGAAAGGCAACAGGAACTTACGCACGTGATCCTGCAGGACCCTGCGGTAGAGAGTCTTTCTTCCTTTATTGGGATCGACGGCACCAACACGACTTTGAACAGCGGGCGCATCCAAATCAATTTGAAACCGCTCGAAGAGCGCGGCATCAATGCATCCGATGTCATCCGGCGTCTCCAGCCCAAACTCGAGAAGATCGATGGCATCACGCTGTACATGCAGCCGGTGCAGGACCTCACCGTAGAAGATCGCGTGAGCCGAACGCAATATCAGTACACGCTTGAAGATCCCGATCAACGCGAGCTGAATTTCTGGACGGCCAAACTGATGGCCAAACTGCAAGCCATTCCGGAGTTACGCGATCTGGCCACGGACCAGCAGACTTCAGGGCTCGCTGCCTCCCTTGTCATTGACCGGGTAACGGCGTCGCGCATGGGTATCACGCCGCAAGCCATCGACCAGTTGCTTTACGATGCGTATGGGCAACGGCAGGTTTCGACGTTGTATACACAGTTAAACCAATACCACATTGTGCTGGAGACGCAACCCGAGTTTCAGAAGAGTCCCTCAAAATTACAAGACATCTACGTTCGTTCTGCGTTGGCGCCGACGGCGCTCACTACAGGATCTTCCGGCACGATTACGGCGACGACAGCTTCCGGCAATTCCGCCTCCACCGCTGCGCCGAGCCCGTCGGCCGCACCGAATACAGCTGCGAGTTCGGGTTCGCCCAACCCCAGTCCTATAGCCGCGGTGAATGGCGGCAGCATTCCGCTCAGCGCCATTACTCGATTCGAAACCAAGAGCAGTCCTCTATCCGTCAACCACCAGGGACAGTTCCCTGTCGTCACCATCTCTTTCAACCTGGCGCCCGGTGCATCGCTTGGAGAAGCCACTAAGGCCATTGACAAGGCCCAGCAGGAAATCAACATGCCGCTGAGCGTACAGGGAGCCTTTCAGGGCACTGCGGCTTCGTTTCGAGCTTCCCTCGCCAATGAGCCGCTCCTGATTCTTGCCGCCCTGATCACGGTTTACATCGTGCTTGGCGTTCTCTACGAAAGTTACATCCATCCCATTACGATTCTGTCGACTCTGCCGTCAGCCGGAGTGGGCGCAATTCTGGCCTTGTTGATTTGCGGCCAGGAACTCAGCGTCGTCGCCCTCATCGGAATCATCCTGCTGATCGGTATCGTCAAAAAGAACGGAATTATGATGATCGACTTCGCGCTGGAGGCGGAGCGCAAAGAAGGCAAGCGGCCGGAAGAAGCTATTTATGAAGCGTGCCTCCTCCGTTTTCGTCCCATCATGATGACCACCATGGCCGCACTGCTGGGCGGCTTGCCCCTCGCCCTCGGCACCGGAATCGGCTCGGAGCTTCGCCGTCCCTTGGGTATCTCGATGGTGGGAGGCTTGATCTTGAGTCAGGTGCTCACGCTCTATACGACGCCGGTCATTTACATCTTCTTCGACCGGCTCGCGCATCGCTTTGCTTCACGCCACGCGGTTGACGACGAACCTGAGGGATTCCCCGCAGATTAATGCGGATTCATTACGATGAGTCTTTCTTCTCCATTTATTCGAAGGCCGGTGGCCACCACCCTTCTGACCGCCGCCATCGCTCTGGCGGGCGCGGTCGCGTTTCGGGAGTTGCCGGTCTCGGCGCTTCCTCAGATCGATTTCCCGACGATTTCGGTGGGCGCCAGTTTGCCGGGCGCCAGTCCCGAAATCATGGCTTCCTCCGTGGCTACTCCCTTGGAGCGCCAGTTCGGGAGAATTGCCGGCATCACGGAGATGACATCGTCCAGTTATCTCGGCACCACCAGCGTCACACTGCAGTTTGATTTGAACCGCAACATTGATGGCGCGGCTCGTGACGTCCAGGCCGCGATCAATGCGGCGCGCAGCTACCTCCCTACAAATCTTCCCGGCAATCCCACCTATCGCAAGGTCAACCCGGCAGACGCGCCCATCATGATTCTGGCGCTCACGTCATCGGTGTACGACCGCGGCGTGCTCTATGACGCGGCTTCCACGATTATGCAGCAGCGACTCTCTCAGATCGAGGGCGTAGGGCAGGTTACGGTGGGTGGTAGTTCACTGCCGGGAGTGCGCGTAGACGTGAATCCGACACAGCTCAATAGCTATGGCCTCGGCTTGCAGGACGTGGCCTCGATGCTGAGCCAACAAAATGCTAACAGCCCCAAAGGCCAGATCATGGATGGCGCGACGATCGCCGACGTCACCACCAACGATCAGCTTCTGAAGGCGGTGAACTACATGCCATTGGTGGTGGGCTACCACAATGGCGCTGCGGTCAAGCTTTCCGATGTGGCAACCGTCACGGACTCGACTGAAAACATACGCGCGGCAGGATTTGTCAACGGCAAGACCGCGGTGCTTATCATCGTTTTCCGTCAGCCCGGGGCCAATATCATCGACACCGTGGACCGCATCCGAGCCGCGATTCCATCCCTGAGAGCGTCGATTCCTTCCGCCATTGACACGGAGATCGTGCTCGACCGCACCCTTACCATTCGAGCTTCCGTTCGCGACGTCGAGCGCACCCTTTTGATCTCCATTTGTTTGGTCATTTTGGTGGTGTTCGTCTTTTTGCGCAACGTCCGCGCTACTTTGATTCCCAGCGTCGCCGTTCCCGTCTCTCTAATCGGGACATTTGGTGTGATGTATCTCTGTCACTTCAGCATCGACAACCTGTCGCTCATGGCGCTGACCATTTCGACCGGCTTTGTCGTCGATGATGCCATTGTGGTCATCGAAAATATCACACGCTATATCGAGCAGGGCATGCCCCCCATGCAAGCGGCACTAAAGGGCGCTGCCGAAATTGGCTTTACCGTGCTCTCCATCAGTATCTCCCTGGTCGCGGTATTCATTCCCATTCTCATGATGGGTGGCATTGTCGGCCGCCTCTTCCGTGAATTCGCCGTGACTCTTTCGGTGGCGATTCTCGTATCGCTGGTTATTTCCCTAACCACGACACCGATGATGTGTTCGCGCCTGCTCAAACATCTTCGGGACGATGAGCATGGCAAGGCCTATCGTACGAGCGAACGCGCCTTCAATTCGATTCTCGGCGCCTATGAGCGCAGCTTGGGCTGGGTCCTGGAGCATTCCGGCCTCACGCTTGTCGTTCTCGGTCTCACCATTGCGCTCAACATCTACCTTTTTATGATCGTACCGAAAGGATTCTTTCCGCAGCAGGATAACGGCACGGTCTTCGGCGGTATCCAAGGCTCTCAGGATGTTTCTTTCCAGGCCATGCAAAAATCCACGGAGCGCATTGTCAGTATCGCCAAAGCGGACCCGGCGGTGGCCAACGCCATGGCATTCACGGGCGGCGGAGGTCCCACCAATGGCGGCTTTATTTACGTGGGTCTGAAACCCCTTGACCAACGCGATGTGAACGCCAACCAGGTGATCGACCGTCTGCGTCCCAAACTGCTGGCTGCGGGCGCGAATACGTTCATGCAAGCCGGGCAGGACCTCCGCATCGGCGGACGCTCGAGCAGCGCCCAATATCAGTACACGATTCAGAGCGACAGTATCCAGGACCTGGTGGAATGGGGACCAGTCCTGCTACAGCAGATGCGGAAAATACACATCCTCACGGATGTCAACACCGATCAGCAGAATAGCGGCCTTCAGGCCAGGCTCACTTACGACCGCGCCACGGCGTCGCGTCTCGGCATTACGCCGGAGATGATTGACAATTCTCTCTATGAGGCCTTCGGCCAAGCTCAGGTTTCGACCATGTATACGAACATCAATCAGTATCACGTGGTGCTGGAGGTCGAACCGAAGTTCTGGCAGTCACCGGTGAGTTTGAATGATGTCTATATCCGGGCTGCGCAAGGGAAAGTCATTCCACTCAGCGCCATCGCTCATTACGAGCCCGCCACGGCCCCGCTGGCAGTGAATCACCAGGGTCAGTATCCCTCGGTAACGATTTCCTTCAATCTTGCCCCCGGGGTCGCGCTCAGCCAGGCCGCCAGCGCCATTATCTCGATGGAACAGAAAATCGGCATGCCCAGTACAATTTCTGGCATGTTTTCGGGCACGCTCCAGGCTTTTCAGTCTTCGCTCGCGACGCAACCTTTTCTTATCATTACCGCTCTTATGGCTGTCTACATTGTGCTGGGTGTTTTATATGAAAGTTATATTCACCCGATCACGATCATTTCCACGTTGCCTTCAGCGGGAGTCGGCGCGGTGCTTGCCCTCATGATTTTCCACAAGGACCTCAGTATCATTGCTTTGATCGGCATCATTCTGTTGATCGGCATCGTTAAGAAAAACGCAATCATGATGATCGACTTTGCGCTGGCCGCCGAACGCGTTGATGGCAAAAGTCCGCGGGACGCCATTTTCCAAGCGTGCATCCTGCGTTTCCGCCCAATTCTCATGACCACGATGGCGGCGATGTTCGGCGCCATGCCGTTGGCTTTCGGCAGGGGAACGGGCTCGGAGCTTCGCAATCCTCTGGGGATTACTATTATTGGCGGGTTAATTCTAAGCCAGATACTTACCCTGTACACCACGCCAGTCGTTTATCTCTCGTTGGACCGGTTGCGAGTGAAGTGGCTGCGTGCTCACGGAAAACTCGAAGGGCAAAGACACATCGAGTCCTTCGGATGAAAACACTTTATGCGCTACGCGAACTCGCCGCGTTTAGAAAGGGCCGAAATGGCCGCGGCCAGGAGTCAGAGACATCGATGAAGGCAACGAACAAAATGCGCGCTGCGACGGCACTTTTGTGCGGCGCACTCCTCTTGCAAGGCTGCGTTGTCGGTCCGAAATACAAACGTCCCTCGGTCGATACGCCGGGCACATTCAAGGAGGTCACTCCCGACGATCTCAAGAAAATGGACGGTTGGAAAGAGGCGCAACCGCAGGACAGCGCTCTGCATGGCAAATGGTGGGAGATTTTTGGCGATCCGCAACTGAACGCCCTCGAAGAGCAAGTCAGTATTTCGAATCAGAACGTCGCCTCCGCGTTCGCGAACTTCATGGCGGCACGAGCCCTGGTGCGGGAGGCGCGCGCACAGTATTTCCCGACGCTGACCGTCGGCCCGAGCGCCACCCGTCAACGCACAGCGGTTGCGACGACCAATGGCAACACCACCGGGACAACCTTCAACGAATTTTCTCTACCCTTTGACGCTTCTTGGACGCCCGATTTGTTCGGCCGTGTGCGCAACACGGTTCGCGCCAATATTGCTAACGCTCAAGCGAGTGCCGCCGACCTCGAGAACACACGCCTGACCGCGCAGGCGGAGCTGGCAGTCGATTACTTCCAAGTGCGCGGGCAAGACGCTCTAAAGGATCTGCTGGATGCGACGGTGAAGGCTTATGCGGAGTCTCTGGAACTGACCAAGGCCCTGTATGAAACCGGCATCGATTCCGACGAATCAGTCGCCCAGGCCGAAACTCAGCTGGAAGCGACGCAGGCGCTCGACACCAATCTTGGCATTCTGCGCGCTCAGTACGAGCATGCGATGGCGCTGCTGGTCGGGAAACCCGCTTCTTCGTTCTCGGTTGCTGTCGAGGCTCTAAAGACTCCGCCGCCAGCGATTCCGTTCGGAGTTCCATCGGAACTGCTGGAGCGCCGTCCTGACGTTGCGGCAAACGAGCGGCTGATGGCGCAGGCCAACGCACAAATCGGCGTCGCCAAAGCGGCCTATTTTCCGACGGTGACGCTTAGCGCTTCGGCTGGCTTCCAGAACACGAGCATTACCAACTGGCTAACCTGGCCCTCGCGAGTCTGGTCGGTGGGGTCAGCCGTTTCCGAGACGATTTACGATGGCGGTCTGCGTCGCGCAACCATGGAACAATATCGCGCGCAATATGATGAGACGGTTGCCAATTATCGCAATACCGTCCTCACCGCATTCCAACAGGTCGAGGACAACCTAGCCGCCCTGCGCGTTCTCTCGCAGGAAATTCAGCAGCAAGATACGGCGATCGCGTCCGCGCAGCGCAGCCTGAACCTGGCCACAGATCGCTACCGTCTGGGGATCGATCCCTACCTGAATGTGATCACGGCCCAGACCACGCTTTTCAGCAATCAACAAACAGCCGTCAACTTGCGAATCACGCAAATCGTCGATAGCGTGCAATTGGTCGAGGCGCTCGGCGGAGGCTGGGATGCCTCTACGCTTCCAACTTCACATCAGATTATTTCGCGGCAAGCGCAGTTCTCGCCCGATACGGCGGCTCAGCCCCATAAGCGCTAACTTAAGGTTTACTTCCGCTTTTGCCGGTCACTCGGAAACCGCAGGCAGCTATCACTTGACGACCGCTGGAGAGTGACGATCTGCGACCTGAATCGTCTAACTGTTTCTACATACTTGCGGGGAAAAGCATATGAAAATCAGCTTTGCGGCAGTGCTGTTTCTTGCCTTGAGTTCTGGGAGTACATCGAATTCGACGGGATCGGCACCGGTCCACAAGGCGATCTTTGCAGCGGGAGCAACGTCTACGGGCTGGATTGACTTTGATTTCTATGATGAGAAACACATTTTCGTTCCAGCGAAGGTCAATGGTCACGATGCGGCTGTGCTGCTGGCAACCGGTCTCCCGGTTCCGGATATAGACAGGGCTTTCGCTGCGGCCATTGGAGTCGAACCGAAAGACAATCTGGCAAGCTCGGCACAAGCGGAACACGATGGTGCACCTACGATTCACGGGTTACAAATCCAGATTGGCAATCTCAGCCTGCCAGATCTCTCTGCATCCGTTGTAGATTTTTCGGCACTCGCCAAGCATATGGGACACTCGCTGCCCTTACTGATAGGGGATGACTCGTTCGACGACTTAGCGCTGGAGATTGATTTTGCCCACCATCGCATCGCGTTCCGGGATCCCGCGAGTCTTGCGAAACCGAATGGCGCGGTGGAGGTACCGCTGACTCGAGAACACGACGAACATCTCGTATCGGTTTCGCTTGAGGGCGCACCGTCGGCTGAGTTTGAGCTGGGACTCGGCAATTCCGGGGAAATGCTGGTGTATGAATCCTACTATCAGATACACAAGGTGTTGGAGGGGAAACGATCCTCTCAAAGACTAGCCGCTGGTACGGGAGGTTTTGTCCCGGAAACCGTGGCCACGTTGAACCACATTAAGTTTGCCGGCATTGAACTCAGCAGCATACCGGCCGCGTTTATACCCACGAGTCTCACGCCGGGCGTACCCAGTTCTATCTCGGGCGATATCGGGCTACCGGTTCTCGCCCGCTTTCACATGATCATTGATTATGCGCACAATCGACTGTATGCGATCCCCTACCCAGGGATACTGCGAAAACCATTCCCCAAAGATCGGCTCGGGCTGACGTTGGACAAGCAGGACTCCGGGTTTGAAGTCCGATTTGTCGCACCCCACAGCCCCGCAGAGTTGGCGGGGTTCAAGGTTGGTGCTAGGATCACGCTCGTCTCTGGCAGGTCGGCAAGAGACTGGACCGAAACCGCATTGGGAGATCTGAGATATCGCCCTTCGGGGAGCAATTTGGCCTTTACGATGGAAGGCGGGATCCTCAGACATGTAAAGCTGGCTGATTATTTCTAGTGCCTCAGTTCCTTGTGAAAGCCGTCATGCGCGATAGGAATACGGCAAATGCGTTCAGAGTAGACGCTCCAGCTCTGCGCGGTTTTCTAAAGTCTGAAGTTGGGCCTCGACCTTCCGGAGAGCTCAACTGGCGGATTGTCGGCCACTCGGAAGCTACCGCCCAGAAAGCCTCTGGGAGGGTCAACTTCCAGCCCGCCGTGCTTAAGTTAGCGCTTATGCGGCTCAGCCCCCGGCGAACTCGCCGTCAGCACCTCCGGCAGCGTCCAATCCTTGAGTCTGGAATTGAGCGGCCGCACAAATCGTATTGGGTAATTGCCGGACCATTGCGGTTTGTTCATTGGAATGTTCGACCCGTCACCGTACAGAATAAGAAAGGCCGCTGCTTGAGCGCAGCGGCCTCAAAGTGATTCCCTAATCGCAGTTTAACTACACTCTCAATCGCGTTCTTTGCGAATTTTCTTTCGCGCACGCTTTTGCGCCAAAGCTTGCTTCACTCTTTTTCTCTCGCCCGGCTTCAGGTAGTAGGAGTGACGCTTCACTTCTTTAATGATGTCTTCAGTCTGAACCTTGCGCTTGAACCGGCGCAGGGCGTTTTCCAACGACTCACCCTCTTGCAGTCGAATTTCTGCCACGCTCATCACCCCCCAACCAGCACTATAACGAGCTGCATAAAGCTTATCATTTGTGGTACCTTCCGCCGAAGTAAATGGGTGATTGCGCAATGGAGGGTCAACCGAACATCCTTCGCTTGGCTTCTCCGTTCCCGCCGTTGGCTCACCTCTCGCGAATTTCCATCTCATAGCGCTTTGTAGTAGTGTTTCTGATTGCGACTTGCCTTCAGTCTCCACATCGACAGTCTCCTAACTTTTTTAAGCGATGTGCGAACCAGCGGCAGTTGCGGGGCATCAATTCACCACTCGAGGCAAGAATGATCACTCGCATCTTTTGCAGGTTTTCAATTTTAGTGCTATTGCTATCGACCGCCGTCCTAGGCTCTGCTCAAACTGACTCGTCTTCCTCTGCCATTCCCCGGGAAATCCCCGTCCTCGATGTAACCGCCATCGATAAGACCATCGATCCGTGTGTCGACTTCTATCAATATGCCTGTGGAACCTGGATGAAGAACAACCCGATTCCTCCAGACAAGGCGCGGTGGGGACGATTTGACGAGCTCTTCGAACGCAATCTTTATATTCTGCGGGACATATTAACCGAGGCGCAGGCTCCTGGGAAACAGTCGCCGCCGGCGACTATGGTGGGTACATTCTATGGCTCGTGCATGGACGAGGCCGCGATCGAGAAAAAAGGCACGGCTCCGCTGATGCCGGAACTGGAGCGGATTCTCGGTATCCAGACAAGAGCAGATCTCATTCGACAGATCGCTGCCCTGCACAAAAATTCCATTCCGGCGCTGTTCGCGTTCTCGTCACAGCCCGACATGCACGATTCGACCGAAACCATTGCCACTCTCGACCAGGGCGGGATGACTCTGCCCGATCGCGATTACTACTTAAAGGACGATCCGAAGTCCGTGGACACGCGGCAGAGGTATGTGGAGCATGTCCAGAAGATGTTCGAACTGGCCGGCGACAAGCCCGACGTGGCCGCGGCCGAGGCTAAAACCGTATTAACCGTGGAGACGGGGCTGGCGCAGGCGGCGATGGACCGAACCGTCCGGCGCGATCCCAAGATGCGCGACCATAAAATGACTGTCGCGGAAATCGCTGGCTTGGCTCCGAATTTCGACCTTACCCTCTACTTCGCCGAGAATGGTTCGCCCAAGTTCACGTCGCTGAACGTGGGCAATCCCGATTTCTTCAAGGAGGTCAACGAGCAACTCAACTCCGTTTCTCTCGACAACTGGAAAGTGTATTTGCGCTGGAAAACAATTAACGAATACGCGCCGCTGCTGACCAACGCCTTTGTCGAAGAGGATTTCAATTTCAACGGCAAATACATGTCAGGACGGAAGGAACTGGAACCGCGCTGGAAGCGGTGCGTGAAAGCCACCGACGAGAACCTGGGCATGGCTCTGGGTAAGCTCTATGTCGACCGCACTTTCGGCGCCGAAGGCAAAGAGCGGACTTTGAAGATGGTGCAGGCGATCGAGAGTGCGATGCGTCAGGACATTGGCCAGCTGACTTGGATGTCGGACACGACCAAAAAGAAGGCCTATGAGAAGCTCAATACCATCGTCAATAACATTGGCTATCCCGACAACTGGCGTGATTACAGTAGCGTGGTGATCAAGTCCGACGATTATGCGGGCAACACGGTCCGCGCCGGGGCATTCGAGGTGCAGCGTGAGTATAAGAAAATCGATCGCCCGACGGATCGCAAAGATTGGGGAATGACACCGCCAACGGTCAACGCGTATTACCGGGCTCCGATGAACGACATCAACTTCCCCGCGGGTATATTGCAGCCACCTTTTTACGGCAAGCTGATGGATGACGCAGTGAATTTCGGCGCCATCGGCGTGGTGATCGGGCACGAACTCACTCACGGTTTCGATGACCAAGGACGCAAGTTCGACGCCGAGGGGAACTTCCGCGATTGGTGGACCGCGGACGACGCCAAGGAGTTTGAACAGCGCGTGGATTGCACGGCGAACGAGTATTCGGGCTTTGTCTCCGTCAAGGACGATAAAGGCGAAGTCAAGCTCAACGGCAAATTGACGCTGGGTGAAAATACCGCTGACAACGGAGGGCTGAAACTGGCCTACATGGCGCTGAAGTCCGTCATCGACGACACGCCCGTGAAGCCAATCGATGGTTACACTCCGGCGCAGCGCTACTTCCTCGCCTATGGACAGATCTGGTGCCAGAACGTGACCGATCAGGAAGCGCGGAAGCGCGTGCTGACCGATCCGCACTCCCCGGGACGCTGGCGTGTGAATGGCGCGGTACAGAACTCGGCGGCGTTTCAGCAGGCCTTTGGCTGCAAAGCGGGACAGCCCATGGTTGCCGAGAACGCCTGCCGAGTATGGTAAGGGCGCCTCAGAGTCAGTTCAGAAGCGCCATCCGCTTCTTCGAATCGACGGCTACCTCCGCGATGTGGCGCTTGTGGTCGACCCGCGTGTCCTGAGCACGCTCCTTTGCTGCGCTCGAAGCCGACGCGCTCGAAGCCGACGCCAAAGGCTTAGCCGTCAGTTCGTATCCATGACTGGGTACGGGTGAGTTAACAGAGAGAGCTGCCGCTGGCAACTGAGCGGATTGAATGACCGCCGCATTAGGTGCGACCCACGGGTCATACCACGTTGGATCGACTTCCTGTTGGCCATACGCGGGGAG
>Ga0187847_10003368_pt1 | contig 12255 bp, 9 predicted proteins | sample June2016WEW_4_10_FD_132458 | JGI IMG/M metagenome (GOLD analysis project Ga0187847, IMG submission 132458) | Peatland microbial communities from SPRUCE experiment site at the Marcell Experimental Forest, Minnesota, USA - June2016WEW_4_10 | ecosystem: Environmental > Terrestrial > Soil > Wetlands...
GCAGGATACAACGTCGCCAGAAAGCTGACCAGAATGGCCGCCGCGGCGATCCACAGCCCATCCACCCAATGCGCCTCGAAGGGTACGAAGCTCAGCGAGTAGACCGCTTCATCCAGGCGCACCCAGCGATACTTGTCGGCGAAGTAGGCCAGCGTGTAGCCGCCCACCAGCCCGATCGCGCTGCCCACCACGCCGATCAGCAGGCCCTGCAGCATGAAGATGCGCCGCACCTGCGCCGTCCGCGCACCCATCGACATCAGGATGCCGATGTCGCGATACTTTTCCATCACCATCATCACCAGCGTGATGAAGATGTTGAGCGCGGCCACCAGCAGGATGAGGCCGATCACGATCATGGCTACGATCCGTTCCATGCGCAGCGCGCCGAGCAGTTGCTTGTTGCGCTCCTGCCAGGTGGTGGTTGTGTAGAGGCTGCCGGCCACATGCTCCACGTCGCGGGCAATCTCGGGCGCGCGGTCGAGGTCGTCGACTTTGAGCTCGACCTGGTTGATGACGTCCTCGAGAGAGAGCGCCTTCTGCGCGGCGTCGATGGAGGTGAACGCCCAGGTGTCGTCGATATCGAAAAAGCCGGTTTCGTAAATGCCGCAGACCTTGAAACGGCGAATCGCCGGACGGGGGCCGAAGGGAGTGAGTTCGCCTTCCGGGCTGACCACCGTGATGTTGTCGTTGACCCGCATGCCTGTGTCCTCAGCCAGCCGGGCGCCGAGAATTATGCCGGGGGGCGAAGCGTCGGCGTTGCGCAGCCGGCTGATCGAGCCGGACTTAAGACGGCGCAGGGCATCGCTGATGGCCAGCTCCGAATCGACGTCAACCCCTTTCAGCACTGCACCGTGGGATTGGATGGCACCGGACAGGAATACCGGCGTATAGAGCGCGGGGGAAACCGCGATGACGTGCGGCGTGGCCCGTAATTTTGCCGTGAGCCCGCGCCAGTCGTCAATGCCGTTGTTAAGCTTCTCGGCGACGCTGATGTGCGCCATCGCGCCCAGCAGGTTGCGCTCCAGCGTGTTGCGGAAACCCGTGGTGACGGCGACGGCGATCACCAGCGCCATCACTCCTACCGCTACGCCCAGCACCGAAATCACTGTGATGACGGAGATGACCGACGCACCGCGGTGCGCCCGCAGGTACCGGTTGGCGACGAAGAACTCGAAGCGGTATCGGGTCATGATCTTAGGCTAAAGGCTCGTTCCGTAATCGGTGTACCGACCGCTCCCTGACGGTCGCGGCTCCGATTGCGCGCAGGCCGTGGCCGCATTCGGAGCCGCGACCCTCAGGGAGCGGTCCTGCCGGAATCGACTGATAGGTTTCCCAACAGGCACTACGCCGGCGCGCCTCCCTCATCGAGCTCGCGCATGGCGCGGACCAGGCCGATCGGGCCTTCGGGGCGCAGTAGAGGGAAGAGAATCACGTCGCGAATCGATCGCGAACCGGTCAGAATCATCGTTAGGCGGTCGATCCCAATGCCCTCACCGCCCGCCGGTGGCATGGCGTAAGAAAGGGCGCGGACGTAGTCTTCGTCCATCTGGTGCGCCTCTTCGTCGCCGCGCTCGCGCATGGCAATCTGCATCTCAAAGCGGCGCCGCTGCTCCTGCGGGTCGTTAAGTTCCGTGTAGGCATTGCCGATTTCCATGCCCGCGGCGTAAATCTCAAAGCGCTCGACGAACGCCGGATCCTCCGCCTTGTTTTTCGAAAGCGGAGACGTCTCGACCGGGTAGTCGTAGATGATGGTCGGCTGGATGAGCTGGTGTTCCACGCGGCGCTCGAAGATGTCGGCCAGGGCTTCTCCGGCGGAAGGCCTGTCGGAATGCCCCCGCAGCCACTCGGGACTGGCGACATCTTCCAGAGACGGCCGGCCCTCGCCTTCCCAGAAACGCACCACGGCTTCGCGCATCGTGTAGCGCTCAAAACCGCCAAAATTCAGGCGCTGGCCGTCATATTCCACTTCCGCTGAACCCGCCGCATCGATGGCGGCCTGTTTGAGCAGGGCTTCCGAGAAGTCCATCAGGCCGCGGTAATCGGTGTAGGCCTGGTAGAACTCCAGCATGGTGAATTCGGGATTGTGATGGGTGGAAAGGCCTTCGTTGCGGAAATTGCGGTTGATTTCGTAGACGCGCTCCAGGCCGCCCACTACCAGCCGCTTCAGGTACAGTTCCGGCGCGATGCGCAGATACAGGTCGATATCCAGCGTGTTGTGATGCGTGATGAAGGGCCGCGCCGTAGCTCCGCCATAGAGCGGCTGCATCATGGGCGTTTCCACTTCGATGAAGCTGTGCTCCTCCAGCTGGCGCCGCAGCGAGGCGATGATGCGCGCGCGTGCCACAAAGACCTTGCGCACCTCCGGGTTGGCGATCAGGTCCAGATAGCGCTGGCGGTAGCGTGTCTCCACATCCTCCAGGCCGTGCCACTTCTCCGGCATCGAAAGCAGCGTCTTGGAGAGGAACTCCAGTTTCTCCGCGTGAATGCTCAGCTCGCCGGTGCGCGTGCGGAACAGGTAGCCCTCCACGCCGATGATGTCGCCGAGGTCGAGCATCTTGAAGAGTTGGAAATCGCGCTCGCCTACCGCGTCTTTCTTCACGTAAATCTGCAGCCGCTCGCCGTTCTGCTGGAGATGCGCGAATCCGGCCTTGCCCATGTGCCGGATGGTCATCATGCGCCCGGCGACGCGCACTCGCACTTCGGGCGTCAGCTCTTCGGCGGTCCTGGAGCCGTACGCGCCCAGGATCTCGGGGATGGTGTGAGTGAAGTCGAAGCGCCGGCCATAGGCCCGGTAGCCCAGTGCCTCAATTTCGCGAACGCGCTCGAGGCGCTGCTTGAGTAAGTCGTCTTCCAGCGACAAAAAGTTCTCCTGTGATCGGAAACCCCATTATAAGGCTTCGTTTTCTCAAGTCCCCCAGGCGGGCTTGCGCTTCGGAGCCGGATTCGAGCATGGGACGCATGGCGCTAGGGCCCGGCCGTAGCCCTCTGCATTTATTCGGTGTTACGATAATAAGGTCCGCTCGGTAGGCTCCGGAGCGGAGTCCGTGTCCTCTATGTGCGGTTTTTGCTGGGCCCTGCTGGTCAGTCCGTCGGCATCCGGCCGGTTGAGCCAGATGTTTGTCAAGACGCCGTTCGCGGGCATCCATCAACTGGCGTGGTTCGACTGGGCCATGCTCATCCCCTACTTCAGCGTGCTGGTGGTTCTCTCCGTTTACGGGATTCACCGCTACGATATCATCCGGACTTATTTCAAGTACCGCAAGAACGCCACCGGCGAGCCGGCCCGGCACTTTGAAACCCTCCCCCCAGTGACCATCCAGCTGCCGCTCTTCAACGAGCGCTACGTGGTGGAGCGTCTGGTGGAGGAAGTCGTCAAAATCGAGTACCCGAAAGAACTGCTGCAGATCCAGGTGCTGGATGATTCCACCGATGACACGGCGGAGTTCGCCGGCGCCCTGGTGGAGCGCTACCGCGCGCTGGGCTACCCGATCGAATATCATCACCGCACCAACCGCCATGGATTTAAGGCCGGGGCGCTGCAGGATGGCCTCAAGTCCGCCACCGGCGAATTCGTTGCCGTGTTCGACGCCGATTTCTGCCCGCCGGCCGATTTCCTGATGCGCACCGTCCATCACTTCGCGGACCCCAAGGTGGGTGTGGTGCAGACCCGCTGGAGCTACCTCAACCGCGACTACAACTTCCTCACCGAAGTGGAAGCCATGCTGCTCGACGGGCACTTTATCCTGGAACACGGCGCGCGGTCGCGGGCTGGGTATTTCTTCAACTTCAACGGCACGGCCGGCATCCTGCGTCGCGCCATGATTGACGACGCGGGCGGCTGGGAGCACGACACGCTGACCGAAGATTCCGATTTGAGCTACCGGGCCCAGCTCAAGGGCTGGCGGTTCGTCTATCTTCCCGGCCTCGATTGCCCGTCGGAGCTGCCGGTGGACATGCACGGGTTCCAGGTACAGCAATCGCGCTGGGCCAAGGGCCTGACGCAGGTCGCCAAGAAACTCCTGCCGCGACTGCTGAGCGCCGACATCCCGAAGCGCGTCAAAGCCGAGGCGTTTCTCCATCTGACGCCCAACATCTCGTACCCGCTGATGATCGTGGTCTCGGCGCTGATGCTGCCTGTGATGATCGTCCGCTTCTACATGGGCGTATGGCAGATGGTATTCATTGACCTGCCTCTGATCGCGGCGTCGTTCTGGTCGATCTCGGCGTTCTACGTGATCGCGCAGCGCGAGCTGCACCCGAAGAACTGGAAGCGGTCGATCCTGATGCTGCCGATGCTGATGGGAGTGGGTGTGGGCTTGACGATCATCAACACCCGCGCCGTGCTGGAAGCCCTGTTCGGAGTCGAGACCGCCTTCGCCCGTACGCCGAAATATGCCATCGGGGACCGTCCCGTAAAGCTGGAAGTCAAGAAGTACCGGCGGCGCAGCGGATGGCTGCCCTACGCCGAGATTGCGGTCGGCACGTATTTCCTGGCGATGGTGGTCTTTGCCGTCCAGACCTACAACTTCCTGTCGATTCCGTTTCTGGCGCTCTTCGTATTCGGCTACTACTGGGCAGGATTCGGCACGCTCTACCAGGAGCAGCAGGGCCGCATGCGCTGGCTCAAGCAGCAGCGCCTGGCCCTCAACGCCGCCCGGCAAGGTTAGCTGCGGCCTCCCCGAACCTGCGCACCGGGCACCTACGGATTCGCATCCGGATCAGAATGTAAATACGCTTGCAGTAGCTGCGCTATCATGCTGTCCGTGGAGAAAAACCCATGACGACTGGCTTTACGCGCCGGCAATTCGCCCGCGCCGGAGCGACGGCGGGCCTGGCAGCCCTTTTGCCGCGAGGAGTCTTCAGCGCGCCTGCTTACAACCGGACCGCCGAGATCCGCGCCGACGACACAATCGGCCTGGTCCGCCCGGAGTTCCACTCGCACTTCGCCGAGCACCTGGGTTCGTGCGTCTATGGCGGCATCTGGGTCGGCCCGAAGTCCCCCATCGAAAATGTAGAAGGCTTCCGTAAGGCGGCGGTGGATTATCTCAAGGAACTCGGCGTGCCCGTCCTGCGCTGGCCGGGCGGCTGCTACGCGGACGACTATCACTGGCGCGAAGGCATCGGCCCCGCCGCCAAGCGGCCCAAGCGGGTCAACATCCACTGGGGCAATTACGTGGAAGACAACAGCTTCGGCACGCACGAGTTCGTGCGCTTTTGCCGGCTGATCGGCGCTGAACCGTACTTCGCCGCCAACGTCGGATCGGGGTCGCCGCAGGAAATGCGCGACTGGATCGAGTATTGCAACTTCCCTTCGGGCAGCGCCTTGTCCGACGAGCGTGCCGCCAACGGTTCGCCCGAGCCTTTCCGCATCAAGTATTGGGGAGTCGGGAACGAGCTATGGGGCTGCGGCGGCAATTACCGTCCGGATGGCGCCGGCGCCGAGTTCCGCCGCTACGCCGGCTACGCGCGCACATTCGGCGGCACCAAGCCGTACCTGATTGGCTGCGGCCCGAGCGGCAACGACGCCAAATGGACGCGCGGCTTCATGGATGCGCTGGCCGGCAGCCGTCTGCCCGACGGCTACTCGATGCACTATTATGTGGGCGCCGACCGGCCCCCGCTGGAATTCAGGCCGCACGACGCGATGGCGCAACTGAACATCTTCCGGAGCGTCGAGCAGGCGATCATCGAGCAGCGTACCCTGCTCGATAGCTACGATCCTTACCGGCAGAAGATCGGTCTCTTCCTGGATGAATGGGGTGTGTGGGATCGCATTCCGCAAGAGGACCAGAAGCGCAACGGCGCCTTGTGGCAGCAATCCACCATGCGTAGCGCGGTGGCAGCGGGCATGGGCTTGAACATCTTCAACCGCCAGGCGGACAAGCTGTACATGTGCAACATCGCGCAAATGGTCAACGTGCTGCAATCGGTTCTGCTGACCGATGGCCCGGAAGGCAGGAACTGCGTGCGCACCACGACTTATTACGCCTTCATGCTGTTCAAGGCGCACCGTGGAAAGACAGCCGTGCCGGTGGAAGGCGGCACGGTGACCAGTGAGGGACGCAACCTGCTTGATGGCGAGGTACGGGACGTGCCCGACATCTCCGCCTCGCGAAGCGGCTCCGAACTGGTCGTCAGCCTGGTGAACCCGCGGGTTGGAGAGGACATGGAAGTGGAATGCACGCTGCGCGGCGCCAGGGCCAAACGGGGCCAGGCGCAGTTGCTGCACGACTCCGATCTCAACGCGTATAACAGCTTCGATCATCCCGACCGGGTAGTGATTCGACCGCATGAGGTCGGGGTGGAACCGGACCGGATTCGGATCATGCTGCCGGCGATGTCAGTGGCGACGGTGACGCTCGACATTGAGTGAGTTCGTGGCGCAGGCCGTCCAGCCTGCTGGTGTCGAGAGTCATCGCGACATTTCTTCAGGTGCGCGTCTTATTGTGCCAGCGTTCTGGCTCCGAATTTGCAAACCGACTTGCCATCCGGCGCCACCACGTACGCCGTAATCGCGCCTGGCCCGCCCGCCACGTAGCCGAACCATTGCCGGTCAACCACGGGCGCTACTCCCACGATTGTGCCGGCCGGGTCGGCGAAGACCACAAAACTGCTGCTTCCGCTGGTGCCCGGGTACGAAGCCTCGCCGGATACCCGCCAGCCAGGTCGTGGCGGCGATGGCACGGGCGTGACCTCGGTGAAGCTGCCCTGGCAGGCGCCGGTGCTGCCATCGATAGCGAATCGCGACGCCAGCGCCAGCCCCGGCCAGTGCGTCCAGTCCGCGTGGAAGATTGAGAGCCGGTGAGCTCGCAGATAGTCCACCGCGGGCGCGGCCTCGGCGGGCGAGCGGAAAACGAATGGCCACGCCGCGAGATCAGAGACGCCATCGGCCACGGCCGCTTCGCCCCGTCGCGCGCCGGCTCCAAAGGATGCGGCCTCCCGCACTTTGGCTGTCTGATGAACCGCAATCCCCAGGAAGAGCGCCACACAAATCAAAGCATGGGCAGCGGGCGGCCGCCAGGACCGTAGCCGCGGCCAGGCCAGGATGAGCAGGCACGCCCAGAAAATATAAGGCGGCGTCAGGTAGCGGGAACGAAACGCCGCATCGAACGGCAGATGCGCGCGCCCGCTGGCGATGGCGAAGGAGGCCGCCGCCGCAAAAAGCGCGAAATGCACCAGCACGGCCTGCTCGCCGCTGAAACGCGCCTTGCGCCTCCACAGTGTAATCCAGGCAACCGCAGGGCCGCTCAACAGCGCCGCTCCCATCACCGCCGTGCCGATGATGCTGGCGCGGGCACCCGCACCGAGCAAGGCCAGCAGCGGAACCGCGGGCGCGCCCAGGTTGGCCAGTGCGAAAACCACCACGCGAGCGAGGGGGGCGGCGGCGTCCAGCTTGCTCACGTGCCAGCCATGGAAATAAATCGCGGGAAGCAGAACCGTGCCCAGCCCCGCCAGCACCGGGCCGGGCCGCGGCGTCCGCAGCCAAACCGTCGTTAACAGGAGGATGGGCCAGATGAACAGGCCGTTGGCCATCGAGTAGCTGCAAACGCATGCCAATGCAAGGCTGGCTGCGAGCCATGCGGCGCGCTGCGGCCCGGAAACAGCCGAGCTGCGGAGCATGGCAAACAGTGCCGCGGCGCCGGCGGCGTACACCATGAAGAACTGCACCTGAAAGCCCCAGTAGAAGTTCAGCGCCTGCTGCGCGGAAAATAAGCAGCACACGATGGCGGCGCCGAGCACCCGGTTCTGATTGCGGTCGCCGTCCACGCCTGGCCGCGCCAGCCGCATCAGGATCCCGGCCAGAAATGCCTGCAGCGCAAATGACGAGACGACGAGCAGCCAGCGCCGTCCGCCGAGCGCGAGGTGGTCGATCGCGAACAGCACGCGCGGGGCGGCGATACGATGGTCGTTATGCAGGGCGAAGAACCAGTCCAGGCGATACCCCTGCCGCAGGTAGCTCAGCCAGGTGTCCCATTCGTCCTCGTAGGGCAGCGCACTGTACGCCACAACGGCGGCCGTGATGGTGGTGAGCAGAGTCCACAACGCCAGTGTCCATGCCAGCAGGTTCAGGAGCCGCAACACCCTCGGGCGAACGGCGGCGGCCTGGCTCAACGGGCCGCTCCGCAGAGGTGTGCCGCCGGTGTTCTCCGGACCGGCGCCGGCGTCTTTGGCGCATGCGGTTGCCGCTGTGGCTCTGTCATCATTCGCCTGGTCTCAGTACGAATATACAACCGGCTGGTGAGCGAAATGCCCGATGTGGCCTGGGGGCTGTGGCAAGTCTGCGCTACTTCAGATACGCGCGCAGGGCGGTGACCAGATCGTCCGCGGCCTTCGTCTGCTCGCCGGTGGCAGCCTGCCCGGGCGGCAGGATGTGAAAGCGGATGTGGCCTTCGATCACCTCCGCCATCAGCGCGTCCATCGCGCCGCGGCAGGCCGAGATGGTGTGCAGGATGTGAGCGCACTCGTCCTCTTGCTCCAGGCTTTGTTCGATCGCTCCGACTTGGCCGCTGATGCGCCTAACGCGGTTGAGCAGTCGCTTCTTCTCGTCGATGGTATGCGCCATAAAGAATATTAATTCCAAAAAAGCCTTTACAAGTATACCCCGGCGGGTATAGGCTGGAGATGTGAGGGATGACTCCCTCACAACTTTAGCCAGAAGGGAGGCCCATTTGTTGTCTGACGGCGGTGGCAGTCAATTGCGCGAACAGCAAGTCGAAACCGAGTCAGCGGAGCCTCCGTCTCTGGCGGCTTCCTGCTAGTTGCACCGATAGCGTTTCGCTTCGTCCGCGCCTCTTCCGATTCCAGCCACTCTCTTTAGCAGCCCATGATCGCCCCGTGCGAATCATCGGAGGCTCATTCTCCGCCTAAGCGGAGGAGTGTCTCCGAAACATTTGGGCTGAGCATAGCCGATCGACGACCGGGAAGACTGCCGATGTCGATGAATCTTCTATTGCGCGAAGAATCGCAGTCGCCGGCGGCTTCCATCCGCGTCTCCAGCAAGTGGGCCGCGCAGGCGCTGACTTTCCTGATGGTCTTCGGCCCCGGCTTGATCGTCATGGAGGCCGATAACGACGCGGGCGCCGTCTCCACCTACGTGCAGGCAGGGGCGCAATACGGGACGCACCTGCTGTGGCTGTTGCTGCTTCTTCTTCCGGTCTCCTATTTCGTGCAGGAGATGGTGGTGCGGCTGGGGATCGTAACCGGCCAGGGACACGCGGCCATGATCTACCGCCGCTTCGGGAAGTGGTGGGGGCGGTTCTCGCTGTTCGACCTGCTGCTAGTCAACTTTCTGACCCTGGTGACGGAGTTTGCGGCCATCGCGCTGGCGCTGGACCGGATGGGTGTGGATCCGGTCATCGGTGTGCCCGTAGCGGCGGTGGCTCTGGTCGCCCTGGTGATTACCGGCAGCTACCGGCGGTGGGAGCGGATCGTCATTTTTCTGTGCCTGCTGGACCTGCTCTGGTTTGCCGTGGCTTTGCGCGTTCATCCCCCGGCGGTGGGCGAGTTGGTGCGACGCACGCTGGTGCCGTCGATGCCCCTGGGCGGGCTGACGGCCGGCTGGCTGTTCCTGGTGATCGCCACCGTCGGCACCACCATCGCGCCGTGGCAGTTGTTCTTCCAGCAGAGCTGCGTAGCCGACAAGCGGCTGCGTTTCGCAGACCTGAAGTGGGCCCGGCTGGATACGTTCGTGGGCGCTGTGTTCACCATTCTGGTAGCGGGTTGCATGATGCTGGCGGGCAATGCGGCGCTGGTGCGGCACTTCGATTTTACCGATCCGGCGAAGATGGCCGTACAACTGGGCGCGGTTTTGGGTCCGTTCACCAAGCACGCGATTCTCTTGCTGATGATCAACGCCGCCGTGCTCGGCACCACTACGATCTCGCTGGCAAGCGCGTGGGCCTACGGCGAGGTGCAGGGCTGGCCCTCCAGCTTGCAGAAGCCGGTCCGCGAGGCGCCGGCGTTCTATGCGGTTTACGGCTTGTGCGTGATGGCGGCGGCGGGCCTGGTCCTCATCCCGCGAGCGCCGCTACAGCTCATCATTCTGAGCGTGCAGGTGCTGGCCGGCTTGGTGCTGCCCTCGGCCATCATTTTCCTGCAGCTCTTGCTGAACGACAAAGAAGTCTTGGGCGACCAGTTCGCTAACAAGCCTTGGAACAACCTGGTGAACTGGACAATTATCATTCTGCTGTTTGTGCTGTCGCTGCTGCTGGCGGCTCAAGTGGCTGTGCCCCAACTGTTTCCGAATGCGTAGAGGAGAGAGAAAATGGCGACCCTGATAACGGAACTGGATGACAGGATGGAACAGATGCGGCGCTCGTTTGCCGTGGTGCATCCGTTGGACGATGTGCCGGAGGAGAAAGTGGATACGGAGCATCTCGGACACATGCGGATGACCAGGACCGTCAAGATTTGCCTATTTGCATTGCGGGGTTATCTACTGCTCATGGTTGGGATGCTCGGTTTTCGTGTGCTCCAACTGGCCGGTGTAATTCACGGCTAAAAACCCTGTCCGGGAGAAAGAAGGCAAGGCACATGCGGATGAAAACAATCCAGGCGGTCTCCACCGCGGCACGTTGGGTGCAGAGAGTTCTTGAAACGCGCCTGCCAATGGGCGCAGCATACGGGCTCCGCACCGCCGAACGGAGATTCTGGCGGCAATCCAATCTATGGATGGTTCACAAGTGACGGAGCCTCCGGAACAACCGGGCGAATCCGGCCCGGCCAGGAAGTAGCAGACAGTCGTCTTTCTGTGCGGCGGCCTGCAGGTTCCAGCCAGGCCGGATTCCCTGAAACAGTGAGGGTGTGGGAGCAGGTGTCCCGTCGAGAGGCGCCCCACGGGTGGAGTTCGCTCAAACGAGCGGAACGGAAACAGGAGCAGGAATTCCATGATGAGAGCGCATTACGTGCAGGAACTCGAATCGGTTCGGCAGAACCTGGTGCAAATGGGCGAGACGACCCTCGCGCTTCTGGGCGAAGCGCTGGCTGCGGTCTCCGATCCGAGGCCCGGCCCTTCCGCAAAGGCCAGTGAGCTGGAATCCCAGACCGACCATCTCCACCGGCTCATCCATGACCGGTGTTTGAATCTGATCACGCTCCAGGCGCCCGTTGCGAGCGATGCACGCCTGGTTACGGGCGTTCTCGACGCCATCGTCGATTTGGAACTGATCGGGGATTACGCATATGAGATCGCGACGCTGAGCGCCGGGATGCACGGCCGGCCGCCGTCGCAGGTGCTGAGCGAGATGTCGGGGATTGGCGCCAAGATCCACGAGTGCCTGTCGGCGGCAATCGGCAGCTGGCGAACTCTGGATCGCTCCCAGGCCATCCGGGTGCGGCCCCAGGAAGGCCCGATTCGCGCCGAATGCGGAGCTCTTTATGAGAAGCTTTCCCGGCTCACCTCGGCCCCGGGTGACACCACGGCCTACGTGGATCTGATGCTGATTTGCAAGCATCTGGAACGGATCTTGCGCCACGCCGCGTGCGTCGCGGACCAGGCCGCTGATGCGGCTCCGCTGGAACGCGCGGAGTAGATTCCAAGGGCTCAGGAGATTCTTACAATCCGATGAATGATCTGAGCCCAAAAAGCCGCTATGATAGGCATCCGCCGATGACTCTGTGGAAACTAGCGCTGATGGCGATGGTACTGCTGCCGGCGTCCATGGCGCAGGCGCAGCAGACCGATGGGCAGGCGACCACGCCGACTGACGGCCGCGCCGCTGCAGCCGGCGCCCCCAATTCCGCACCGGCGGAAGAGCCGGAGCGCTGGAACCTGTATTTCCAGGCCACCTCCATTGGCGACTCGCACGGCACGTTCACCTCGCCATACACAGGCCCGCTGAGCCTTCAGGACTATCCCGAACGCGATGTCTCGCTGACGACGACGCTGTTTTTCGCAGCGCGCCTCAGCGCCAACACCCAACTCGTCTTTGATCCGGAAATCGCGGGAGGCAAAGGTTTCAGCGGCGTGGACGGAATCGCCAATCCGCCCAACGGCGAACTCCCGCGCGTCGCCACCGCGACGCCGAAGCCGTACATCGCGCACCTCTTCGTCGCCCACGATTTCGCGTTCGGCACCGGCAACGAGAAGGTGGAAAGCGACGTCAACCAGCTCGCGGGTGAGCGGCCGGTGAATCGCTACTCCATCTACGCGGGCCGCTTCTCAGTCACCGACTATTTCGATAACAACGAGTACACCCACGATCCCCGCGAGCAGTTCATGCAGTGGGGCGTTATGTATAACGGCGCGTGGGACTA
>Ga0187847_10003369_pt1 | contig 12253 bp, 9 predicted proteins | sample June2016WEW_4_10_FD_132458 | JGI IMG/M metagenome (GOLD analysis project Ga0187847, IMG submission 132458) | Peatland microbial communities from SPRUCE experiment site at the Marcell Experimental Forest, Minnesota, USA - June2016WEW_4_10 | ecosystem: Environmental > Terrestrial > Soil > Wetlands...
CGAGACGATGGTGCCCGCTTCGGCCTTGGCGCCGATCGCCTCGATGACGTGCTGGGGACGAAGCGGTCCGTCAGCGAGCGGCTCTTCGTAGAAGAGCGGGTACTGCTCTTGCCACGAGCGGATCTCCTTCCACCAGACGTCCAGGTTGTGCGGGTTCGCAGACCCGGCGTCCCAGGCGCGAAGCACCGGCGCGACGTTGGACTGAATCGCGACGTCGGCGAAGCGGACCTTGTTGAACTCGGCGCGGTCGATATCGACGTGGATCACTTTGGCGTGGGGCGCGAAGGCCGGAATCTTGCCGGTAACCCGGTCGTCGAAGCGCGCGCCGAGCGAGATCAACAGGTCGCACTTTTGGATCGCGGTCACGGCGCTGTACATGCCGTGCATGCCCGGCATGCCCAGGTGCTGTTCGTGTGAGTCGGGAAACGCGCCTCGGGCCATCAAGGTCGTGACGACGGGCATCTTGGTGCGTTCGGCGAAGGCGAGGAGTTCCTTGGAAGCCCGTGACTTGAGGGTGCCGCCACCCACGTAGAGCACGGGGCGTTCGGACGCGTTGATGAGCGCGATGGCCCGCTCGACGGCCTCGTGGTCCAGAGCGACCTCGGGCCGGTAGCCGGGCAGGTCGTACTCGTCGACCGTCGTCGGGTACCACCAGTCCATGGTCGACTGGGTGATGTCCTTGGGCACGTCGATCAGCACCGGACCGGGCCGCCCGGTCGTGGCGAGGTGGAACGCCGCCGCCACCGCGCGCGGGATCTCCTGGGCGGACTTGACGAGGAAGTTGTGCTTGGTGATGCCCATCGTGATGCCCGTGATGTCGCACTCTTGAAAGGCGTCGGTACCAATCGCGGCCGAGGCGACCTGTCCGGTCACCACCACCAACGGCGTCGAGTCCATGTGGGCGTTGCCGATCGGCGTGACGATGTTCGTGGCGCCCGGTCCGCTCGTGACCATGGCGACGCCCGGACGACCCGTGGCGAGGGCGTACCCCTCGGCCATGTGACCCGCGCCCTGCTCGTGGCGCACCAGGATGTGGCGGATGCTCGAGTCGATCAACGGGTCATAGACCGGCAGGATGGCCCCGCCGGGCAGGCCGAAGATGGTGTCGACACCTTGCTGTTCGAGGCTCTTGATGAGGGCCTGCGCTCCTGAAAGTTGCACGATGATCCTTTGATTGGGAATGAAAAAAGGCCTCCCTTACTGGGGAGGCCTCCGGTGTACGTCTGTGCGTGACTACCGGCGCCAGGCGCCTACTACCACGGAAAGAGCAATGTTCTGGGTCGTCACCCCCCTATCTAAGCACACCCGGTGGTCAGTCGGCAAGCCTGAGCGACTAGCGACGAGCCTGCAACTCGGCGATCACGGCTTTGCCGTTCGCCTGACCCTTGGTGAGCTTCATCACCTGACCGATGAAGAACTGGGCCAACTTCTCGTCGCCCTCGCGATAACGCGACCATTCGTCGGGGTGTTCGTCGATCAACGACGCCACGGTCGCCCCCAACGAATCCGAGGACAATTGTTCGAAACCCAAGGTCGCCGCGATCCGCGCGGGGTCGCCGCCGTGGGCGAGCAACTCGCCCAGCACCGTCTTGGCCTGCGTCGCCGAGAGTGCCTGGGCCTGTTCGAGCAGCACGGTCGACGTGAACGCCGCCAGGCTCAGATTCGCCAGTCCCTCGATGCCGGCCGCCAGTTCGTTCGCGGCGCGCGCGAGTGCCAGCGCCGCCTGCGCGCCACCACCGACCGCCGCGTGCACGTACTCCTCGAGTCCGAGGTCAACGACGACGGTCACGGCGTCGAGTTGCGCCTCACTGGGTGCAACGAGCAACGCCACCAATGCGGCGCGGCGTTGGGCGGGCATCGCGGGTAGTGCGTCGCGCACGCGGTGCTGCCACTGCTCGCTGGGCGCCAGGTCGACGAGGTCGGGTTCGCGAAAGTACCGGTAGTCCTCGGCCTCTTCCTTGGTTCGCATGGTCGAGGTCTCACCGAGGACCTCGTCCCAGTGGCGCGTCTCCTGGCGGACGGTGCCGCCCTCTTCGATCAACTCAATCTGGCGCAATGCCTCGAAGTCGATCGCGCGCTGCAGACTGCGCAGCGAGTTCAAGTTCTTGATCTCACAGCGAGTGCCAAAGGGCGCGCCGGGCCGTCGCACCGAGACGTTGGCGTCAATGCGCATCGATCCTTCTTCCATGCGTCCGTCCGAAGCGCCGGTCGCGATCAGAATGCCGCGCAGCTCGGAGGCGTAGGCGCGCGCTTGGGCCGAAGAACGGATGTCGGGACCCGAGACGATCTCGACGAGCGGTACACCTGAGCGGTTGTAGTCCACGAGCGAACGCTCCGCGCCGTGAATGCGTCCGCTGCCGCCGAGGTGGGTGGACTTGCCGGTGTCCTCTTCCATGTGCGCGCGCTCGATGCTCACGCGACTCGCGTCGGGCAGGTCGAGGTAGCCACCCTTGTTGATGGGCAGGTCGTACTGGCTGATCTGGAAGTCCTTGGGCATGTCGGGATAGAAGTAGTTCTTGCGGTGGAACGTCGAGGGCGCGATCGTGCAGTGCAACGCGATGCCAATGGCCATGGCCAACTCGACCGCCCGCTCGTTCAAGACGGGCAGCGAACCGGGCAAGCCCAGGCACACCGGGCAGACGTTGGTGTTCGGCTCGGAGCCGAAGTGGTTCGCGCAACCGCAGAACATCTTGGTCGCCGTCTGGAGCTCGGTATGGACCTCCAGTCCGATGACCATCTCCCAGTCACCCGGCAGCGGCGTCATCGTCCCTGCGCGATCTCGAGCACGCGCGCGGCGGCGAATAACTCGGCCTCGCCGCGACCCGGTCCGAGCAACTGGACACCAACGGGCAGTCCGTGCTCGCCCACGCCAAAGGGCACGGACAAGGCCGCCTCGCCCGCGAGATTGGTGGGGATCGTGAAAATATCCGACAGGTACATCGCCATCGGGTCGCTGATCTTGGAACCCAGTTCGAAGGCCACCGACGGGGTCGTCGCGCCGAGCAACAGGTCCACCTGGGCGTAGGCGCGGGCGAAGGCCTCAATCATCATCGTGCGGACCTTCAGCGCTTGACCGTAGTAGGCGTCGTAGTAACCGGCCGAGAGCGCGTAGGTGCCGAGCATGATGCGCCGCTTGACCTCGTCACCGAATCCCGCGGTTCGCGTCGCCTCGTTCATCGCGGTGACGTCCACGCCCTCCACGCGCAGCCCGTAGCGCACGCCGTCGTAGCGAGCGAGGTTGCTCGACGCTTCGGCGGGCGCGAGGACGTAGTACGCGCTCAGCCCCAGTCGGAACTCGGGGATTGACAGTTCGACGACGGTGGCCCCCGCGTCGCGCAGGGCCTGGGCGGCGGCGTCGACCGAGGCAACGACGTCCTCGTCGGCGCCGTCGACGAGGTCGCGAACCAATCCAACCCGCTTGCCCGACACACCGTCGTTCACGTGAGCCACCAGCGTCGGCGACGGCTCGGGCAGCGACGTCGAGTCCAGGGGGTCGTGACCCGCGATGACCTCGAGCAGCATCGCGGCGTCGGTGACGTTCTTCGCGAATGGTCCGATCTGGTCGAGCGAGCTCGCGAAGGCGATCAGACCGTAGCGCGAGACCAAACCGTAGGAGGGTTTCACGCCGATAAGCCCGCACAGGGCGGCGGGTTGACGGATCGAGCCACCGGTGTCGCTGCCCAGTGAAATCGGCGTCATGTCCGCCGCGACCGCAGCCGCGGAGCCCCCCGAGGAACCGCCGGGCACGCGAGAGGGGTCGAGTGGATTGCGCGTGGGTCCAAAGGCCGAGTTCTCGGTCGACGATCCCATGGCGAACTCGTCGAGGTTGGTCTTTCCTACCGGCACCGCTCCCGCGGCGAGGAGACGGTCGACCACGGTCGCGTTGTAGGGCGGTCGCCAGCCCTCGAGGATGCGCGACGAACACGTCGTAGGAATACCGCGCGTGCAGAGGTTGTCCTTGAGCGCGATGGGCACGCCCGCGAGTGGACCCGCGTCCTCGCCGCGCGAGATCGCGTCGTCCACGGCTTGCGCCTGACGACGGGCGCCCTCCTCGTCGACGTAGAGAAACACGTTGAGCTCGTCGTTGCGGGCCTTTATCGCCCCGAGCGCGGTCTCGAGTTCCTCGGTCGCCGTCGTGATGCCGCTTCGCACGTCGTGAACGGTCTGCTCGGCGGTCTTCACGGCGCCTCTCCCATGATGCGCGGCACCGCGAAGCGTCCGTCCTGGGCGTCGGGGGCCATCGCGAGCACCTCGTCGCGGTCCAGGCTCGGACGCACGACGTCGTCACGCACGACGTTGACGAGCCCAAAGGGGTGCGAGGTCGCCACGACGTTCTCCAAGTCGAGCGAGCTCATGTCGTTGGCGTGCTCGAGAACTTGGCCGAGTTGCTCGGTGAACCGGTCCAGTTCGGCGTCGCTCAGATTCAGTCGAGCCAACTTCGCGACGTGCGCGACGTCCTCGCGACGCAACACCGAGCTCATGACTTCAAGAAAGTGTGCAGGAAGTCGACCGTGCTCGATTCGACGATCTCTTGGTCATTGTCGATGGTCGCTACGTGATAGGAATTCTCGAGCCACACCCGCTCGACGGGACCAGATGACATCGCCACAATCTCGTCACCGTTGTCCGAGGTCACGACGTGGTCCTCGCGACTCGAGAGCACAAGGCTCGGCGCGGTGATCTTTGCGAGGTCGTGGTGCACCTCGATCAAGCCTTCAAAGAGGCTCAGCACGCAACGAAGCGGCGTGGCCGAATAGGAGGCCTCAACGCTGCCTTCCTTCTTGATGTCCGAGCCAATGGACTCCATGGATTCCATGCCCGAATCAATCAGCGCCTGGAGGCCTTCGACGAGCTCGTCGCCGGGCTTCATCACGACTGGATTGATGAACACGAGCGCGGCGACGTCGCGCCGTTCGCCCACGTAGGCCGTCAGTCCCCCACCCATGGAAAGACCAACGACGGCGACGCGACGGCAGCGCTGCTCGAGCTCGTCGAAGGCCTCGAGCGCGGCTCCGGACCAGTCCGACCAGGACGTGGTCATCATGTCCTCGACTGAGGTGCCGTGTCCGGGCAGGCGAGGCAGCTCGACGCTGAAGCCTTGGGCAGCGATTCGCTCGGCGAGTGAACGCATCGAACTCGGATTGCCAGTAAAACCGTGCAGGACCAGGACCCCGAAGGAACCGTTGGTGGCCGAATAGGGCTCGCAGCCCGGCATAATCGCTGTGGTCATAGGGGGCAAGCCTATCGGTCGTCCAGCACCCGTCGTCGAGCGTGCTCGCGGGGTATCGAGCGCATGAAGGTCGCCGCGATAAGTCCGAGCGCTGCGACGCCCGAGCCGATGAGAAACGGCAGGTGAAAAGTCGCGAGCAACGCGGGTCCCGGTTTGGCGTTGAGCAGTCCCCGACGTCGCACGAGGGCCTGTTGCACGGTCTCGAGCACCTGGATGCCCGCGACCTCACCCACCTGCATGGCGAGCAGCTGCGCGGCGGACATGACCCCGAACTCGCTGGTCTTCACCTCGTTGGCCATGACCGAACTCGACGAGGGCATCGCGGTGCCCATGCCCAGCCCCGACAGCGCCAGCGCGATCGCGACGAACCAGGCGCCACTGCTCGGATGCAGCAACGCGAACATCGCGAGCGATCCCATGAGGAACGTCGCGCCCGCGACCGCGCTCACGCGTTCACCAATACGCACCGCGGCGTAGCCCGCAATGGGAGAGCACAGTGCGAACGTGAGGGGTCGGGCGATAGCGAGCGCGCCGACGTGAGGAATGGAGTAGCCGTAGCCCTTCTCCATGAGCAGGGGGAACAAGAAGAAGGCGCCGAAGTAGGCGAAGTTCGCCGTCGCCCGCAGCACCATGGGCATTACGAAGTTCCGTCGTCGAAAATAATGGGCGGGAATGAGCGGATTCGGTGCGTGTCGGATACGGTGCACGAATACCGCGGTCAAGACCACCGACCCGATGAACAGCGCCAAAGTCCAGTAGTTGGTCCACCCGATCGAGGGTCCGACGGACAGTCCCAGCATGAGCGCCGTCACCGCGAGCGAGAGCGACCAACTGCCGATCCAGTCCATCCTCTTGAACTCGGCGCGCGCCTCGGCCTTCGTCGCGGCCTCTTCGTGGTCGAGGCCGCGACGACGCGGTAGCAGGATCGCCACCACGGCGAAGGCCAGCACGATCAGCACCAGTTGGAACCAGAACAATGCGCGCCACCCGAAGGCTGCGATGATCGGCGATCCCAAGGAGACGCCGATCACCGGCCCACCCGCGCCTACGAGCGACCACCAGCCCATGGCCTTGACCCGGTCTTGGGGACTGAAGACCAAGTTGATCAACGCGCCCGACGCCGTGCCGGTCGCCGCGCCCTGGACGCCGTCGAGCGTGCGCGCGAACAACAGCATGTCGACGTTGTGCGACAGGGCCGTGAGGATCGCCGACACCATCGCGCCGGCCAGACCGAAGAGATACAGGCGCCGGTGACCGAAGATGTCCCCGGTCTTGCCGAGTATCGGGGCCGCCAGCCCGTAGGCGAGCAATGGTCCGACCATGGTCCAGGTGAGCACCGTGACGCTCGTGTGAAACTGTGACGCGACCGTGGGCAGGGCGACAATGAACACGGTGAAGGTGAAGTTGAGCGCGAACAGACCCGCGAGCAACGACCACAGGACCCACCATTCATAACGACTCGAACCTTCCGCGCGCGCTTGCACGCGCGCGCGCAACAGCAACATCCAGTTGAGGTCGCTGCCCGCCTCGCTGCCTAGGGTGCCAAAGGCCGCGCTCGCCGGGTCGCTACGGGCGTTGAGCAGACCGTCCGGATCGTCACGGTCGAGGTGCGCCGGCGGGCGCGAGTCGCTCACGTGAGCAGCGTTGGCAGTTGTCGAGCGAGTTCGGCGACCTCCCAGCGATCGTGCTTCTCGAGAGTCTCGGTCATGGTCCAGTTCTGGAACTTGCGCACCGTGCCACCTTGGACGAAGAACACCTCGCCGTTCGCCTCGCAGTCCTCCATCGCCAGGGTCGCCACCAACGGTGAGATGTTGGCGGGGTCCCAGACGTCAAAGACCGCGGCGTCGGTGGGCTTGACGACGTAATCCGACAGTCCCGGCGTGGATTCGGTCATTCTCGTGCGTGCGGCGGGCGCGATCGCGTTGGCGCGCACGCCGTAGCGCGCGAGCTCTTCGGCGATGATGACCGTGAAGGCGGCGATACCGGCCTTCGCCGCGCCATAGTTGGACTGACCGACGTTGCCGAGCAGACCCGACGTCGAGGACGTATTGATAATCGACGCCTTGACGGGGTGGCCCGACTTGGCCCGTTCGCGCCAGTACGTGGCGGCGTGGCGGGTGGGCACGAAGTGGCCCTTCAGGTGCACGTTGATCACCGAATCCCAGTCTTCCTCGCTCAAGTTCACGAGCACGCGGTCGCGCAAGATGCCGGCGTTATTCACCAGCACGTGCAATTCACCAAAGGAGTCGAGCGCCGTCTTGATCAGTCGCTCACCACCCTCCCAGGTCGCGATGTTGTCGTGGTTGGCGACCGCTTCGCCGCCCATGTCCTTGATCTCAGCGACTACTTCTTGCGCGGGCGAGGCCGCCGCGGACGAACCGTCAAGGCCTCCCCCGAGGTCGTTCACCACAACCTTGGCACCCTCGGCCGCAAAGAGCAGGGCGTGCTCTCGGCCTATCCCTCGTCCCGCGCCGGTGATGATCGCGACGCGACCGTCAAGTGCACCCATGGTGTCCCCCTCAATAGTGATGTCTCGATTGTAATGACGATTTAGAGACTTACTTGAGGACGCCGTGACGCCAGAACGAAGGTGGTCGGGCGTGCGCGTGATAGTGATCGGGAATATTGCGCATGTGGTCGTCGACCTTCCAATTGCCTACGCCGAATTCCTGATCCGCCACCGAGCCCAGCTTCTCGAGCAGGCGCGTTTTCACTTCGGGCGGGGGTGCGACGTCGTGCTCGCGCCAGACCACCATCGGCACGACGCAAATCTCACAGTCGGCTATCCAGCAGACGTCGTCCTCGAAGTAGCGCGTGGTGATCACCGCAGCCTCGCAAAGCTCGCAGCTCATTCTTGGACATTCAGCGTCACCGTCGCGTGCCACTTGACCATCGTGCCCGCCGTTGGCACCTCAGAGACGACTGACTTCCACGCGGGCGAATCCGCCCCTGGGCCCTGCGTGACGTAGTAGAGCTCGGCTTTTTGCATCGCCGCGATCACCTCGGCCTGGTTGAAACCCACGACGTTGGGCATCGCTCGCAGGCCTTCGCCCGCCAAGGTCGTCGTCGTGGTGGAGGTAGTGGTGCCGTTAGGGGCCAGTGTGGTCGTGGTCGTGGTCGCCGTGCTCGGACCGCTGCTCAACGCGAGCACCACCGTCGAACCCTTCGGCACCGAGACGGGGTTGCGCGACGCGTGATAGAGCACGGCGGCGACGGCGCCCGCGGGCACGGTGGCGCTGGCTTCGGTCTCCGAACTAGGGCACTGCGCCGCGATCTGGGCGAGCTTCAGTTTGGCGGTGTCGGCGGCGCAGCTGTGACCGAGTAGTCCCGTCGGCAGGGTGACGAGCGTCGGTCCGCTCGAGATCGTGACCGTGATGTCCAGGCCGGCTTTTGACTTGGTACCCGCCGCGGGCGTCTGGGTCACGATGTCGTTGGCGGGAACCGTCTGGGAGATCGCGTGCTGATTGACCGTGAGCGTGAAGCCGTCACCCTTTAGAAGTTGGGACGCCTGGGTGACCGTGAGGTTGGTGAGGTTCGGCACGACGTGGTCCTGGTTCAACAACCCTAGTTTCCACACCGCACCCGCGCCTACGGCGACGATCACGATGAGAGCGGCCGCGACGAGGTAGCCGAGTCGACGAGGTCGCGTCACGCGACCGGGCGGTAACGGTTCGTAGCCGTAAGGCGCCGTGCGACGCGGCGGACCTTGGGAGGGTGGCGCACCTTCGTCGGACTCGTCGAAGCGCGGTGCGCGCGTGCGAACCGGCGACGGGGTCAGCGGATGGGGCGCGGTACCGGCGTGCAAAGGCCGTGTGGTGCCGGCGACCTGATCGGGCGACGGTGGGCGAAAGCCGATTGATGTGCGCGGTTCGGTGGGTGTGAACTGCGCCAGGATCGGCACCTCGCCGTGTTGATTACGCAGCGTGAGTGGCGCGGAGTCGACGACCGCCGCGCCAAGTCGATTGGAGAACTGTTCGGCGTTGAGACGGAGCCGCGGATCGGACACCGCCGCTTGGGCGAGCAGCATGTCCAGCGTGCCCAACTCCACGCGCACCGGCAAGGGCGAATTCACCCGTGCGCGCAAGACCGCGTCGACGCTCAGGCCGTCAAAGGCCGAGGTCCCCGTTGCCGCTTCGAACAGGATCAGTGCGAGCGAGTAGACGTCCGACTCGGGTCCCGCGGGCTCACCCAGGGCCTGCTCGGGACTCAGGTAGCGCACGTCGTCGAGCGAGAGCCGATCACGGTAAGCGTCGCCCAGCCCGGCGAGGGCGATATCGCTCACGCGTACCCGTCCCTCGTCGTCGAAGAGCAGCTTGTCCGGTGAGAGGTCGGCGTGTACGAAGCCGTTCGCGTGCACGTAACTCAGCGCGCTCGCCACGTCACGGCCGAGACGGGCCACGTCGTCCACGCCAAGGACTCGCCCGGTCGCAAGAATGTCCTCCAAGGAGCCACCGTCAAGGTATTCGGTGATCATGAAGATGGCGCCCGACTCTTGGCCGCCGTCAAACACGCGCGCCAGGTGAGGGTGACTCAAGGTGGCGGCGCGTACAATCCGGTCGCGAAAGGCCCGGCGTACTCCTTCGTGCGCGGCGAGCGACGGCAAGAGGACCTTGACGATGACCTGTCGGTGCAGCGAGAGGTCTTCGGCGAGATAGACCTCCGCGGTAGCTCCGACACCCAGCTGTTCGAGGATGCGATAGCGACCCGCGAGGTCGTGGCCATTGACGAAAGTAGGAAACACCATGCACTAACAACCCTAGTAAGGAAGGACTAGGTCAGGGTGGTGGTCCAGGTGCCAGTTCGCAACAATTCGTCAAAGCCAGTCGCGGGGATCATCGCGACCCCGAGTTCGGTCGCCTTGGTGAGCTTGGACGCGCCGGGGGCATCGCCCACGACCACGCAGTAGGTCTTCTTGGACACCGAACCCGGCGAGGTGCCTCCGCGCGCCTTAATCGCTTCTTCGGCCTCGTCGCGTGAATAACCCTCCACCGCGCCCGTCACCACCACCGCACGACCCGCCAAAGTCTGTTCGAGGATCGCACCCACGGGTTCGACCAAAGTCAGACCGAGCGAGGAAAGTCGAGCCATGCGCTCCTGGTTCTCTGGTTCGCGACAGTACTCGTAGACCGACGCGGCAATCACCGGACCCACGCCGTCGATGCTCTCGAGAACCTCGAGCGGCGCTTCGGCGAGGGCCCGGTAGTGCTGAAACGTGGCCGCGAGCTCGCGGGCGGCGACCGGACCCACGTGACGAATACCGAGGCCCACCAACACGCGACTGAGCGACGCGACCTTGGCGCCCGAGATCGCCGCGATCAGTGACGAGCCCGACAGCTCTCCCATGCCTTCGAGTGACGATAGGTCATCGACGCGCAGCGTGAAGAGGTCGGCGACATCACTGATGAGGCCCTCGGCGAGCAGCTGGGCAACGCGACTCTCCCCGAGGCCTTCGATGTCGAGGGCGCCCCGAGAAGCGAAATGCACGATCTGTTGGAGTAGTTGTGCGGGACACGACGGGTTCACGCAATAGGTGTCGCTCTCCTCGCCCACGCGAACGAGCGGCGCCCCGCACTCGGGGCACGTCGCGGGAAACTTCCACGCGGACTTTCGGCGCCGGCCAGGTTCGCGCACTGCGCCCACCACCTCGGGGATGACGTCGCCCGCCTTTCGCACGATCACGAGGTCACCGGGACGCACGTCCTTCTCGGCGACCTGGTCCTCGTTGTGCAAGGTCGCCATCGACACGCGCGAACCCGCCACCACCACCGGTTCAAGCACCGCGTAGGGCGTGGCTCGACCCGTGCGACCAATCGAGACCTCAATGGCGAGCAAGCGAGTCGAGCGCTCCTCGGGGGGCAATTTGCGCGCGATCGCCCAGCGCGGCGCGCGGCTCGTGAAGCCCAGCGTCGCGCGTTGGGTGAGGTCGTTCAACTTGATCACCACACCGTCGATCTCGTAGGTCAAGTTATGACGATGCTCTTCGAACCAGTCGCTGCGCTCGACCATGGCCTCGTCGCCGGCGACGACGACGGTCTCGTGCGCGGTGAGAAAACCCCAGCGTGCCAATTGCGCAATGGTCTCGAAGTACGAACCGAAGGTGAGTGAACCATCGAGGTCGACGAGTTGATAGCCGAGAAACGAGAGCGGACGGGAACGCGACACGGCGGGGTCCTTCTGACGAAGGCTGCCCGCGGCGGCGTTGCGGGGATTGGCGAACTCCTTGGCGCCGAGCTCGCGCTGTCGCTCGTTGAGCGCGAGAAAGTCCGCCTTGGCGATGAAGACCTCCCCTCGAACCTCCACTCGTCCACGATGTCCGTTGCGCAGTTGCTGGGGCAGGTCTTTGATGGTGCGCACGTTCTCGGTGACGTCCTCACCGACTCGGCCGTCGCCCCGGGTCGCGCCTTGGACCAGCGCGCCGTCGACGTAGGTGATCGACAGCGCGAGACCGTCGATCTTGGGTTCGACCGCGAACTCGAGCGTCGACGCGGGCACGCCCAGTCCCTTGGCAGCTCGTTGGGCCCACGCGGCCAGTTCGCGTACGTCAAAGACGTTGTCCAGGCTGAGCATCGGTTCGGCGTGGGTCACCTCGCTGAACACCGTCGTCGAGCCCGTGCCGACCTTTTGGGTCACCGACTCGTCAGTCGCCAACTCGGGGTACTCGCCTTCGAGTTCACGCAGTTCGACCAGCAACGCGTCGTAGTCGGCGTCGGGAATCGTGGGCGCGTCGAGGGCGTAGTAGGCCTCGTTGTGGCGCGCGATCTGTTCGCGCAAGGCTTCGACGCGCTCGCGCGCCGAACTCACGGCTGAGCGACGATCGCCGCGCCCACGACGATCGATGGTTCGTCGACCCGGTACATCACGACCGTCTGACCCGGCGCCACCGGACGAGCGGGTTCGAGTAGGTGTAGCGCCCACGCCGGTTCGCGCACGACGGTGGCGAGCGTGACGCGACCGTGCGCACTCCACTGCACGAGGACCTCGTCGCCGCTCGTTGGTTCCCCGTGCGTGAAGCTGAGCGACGAC
>Ga0187847_10003370_pt1 | contig 12249 bp, 8 predicted proteins | sample June2016WEW_4_10_FD_132458 | JGI IMG/M metagenome (GOLD analysis project Ga0187847, IMG submission 132458) | Peatland microbial communities from SPRUCE experiment site at the Marcell Experimental Forest, Minnesota, USA - June2016WEW_4_10 | ecosystem: Environmental > Terrestrial > Soil > Wetlands...
GCGACTATACCCACGGCCGAGGCTGGGATATTGGAAGCACACACACCTTCTCGACTCACATAGTGAACGAACTGCGTATCGCTTACCTGCGCGATAACTACGGCTTCCAGCCAAGCAACATAGGGACTAATGTCGCCGCGGACGACGGAATGATTAACTCGAACCTCCCGGCGTCAGACCAGGGCGGCCCAATCATCGGCGCGACTAACAGTGAAATCGTGTACTCAGGCGACTATGGTCTGTTTGCCACCTCTCAAAACAACTATGAAGTGACCGATACCCTCAATATCAATCGAGGCACGCATTCGATGAGTATCGGCGGCACATGGATTCGCCGTCAGTGGAATATTTCCGCCCGATTTCCGGAAAGGGCTTCTTCTCCTATGCTGGTGATGGAACCGACTTCACCGGATATGAGGTGAGCGAAATGCTCGCTGCATACGCGGACTGGTATGAGATCGGTACCCAGAACGGATACTTCGCAGAAGTCAGTCAAGAAGATGGCATTTTTGCCCAGGATGATTGGCGCATCAACAAACGGCTCACTCTCAACCTCGGCATCCGCTGGGATTTGTTGACCTGGCCATACGAGGCACACAATCAGATGGCTGCGTTCAATGTCCAGACCGGCCACGTGATGATTGCTGGCCAGAACGGCATATCCAGAAGCATCCTCAACCAGGATGACGGCAATTTCGCGCTCCGTCTCGGATTTGCCTACGATCTGTCGGGAGATGGCAGGACCTCCGTTCGCGGCGGATATGGCATCTTCTACTTCCCCGATTACGGAGGCATCAGCAACCAGTTAGGCCAGCAGCAGCCGTTTGGCGGCGGCCAGACCTACTACGCCAGCGCCGGCTATTGCACCGGCTTCACTGGATTGGCAAATCCAGGCGGAACGCCGGGTACCCCTACAACTGTCCATACACTGCAGATGCAGCAGCTCCCTATAATGGGCAGCCATCGCCCGCTTTCATAAACTTCAATCCAGAGAACCTTCCAAGCACGTATGGTGGAAATCAACTAGCCGTCAATCAGAACAATAACCACAGCTTGCCGTTACCGATCCGAACAGCAACCGTAATCAAGGTTCAGAGAACACATTTTCCTCATTGCAGCAGTTGCATCGAAAATCAGCTGTTGCCATCTCACCACCTCAGTCAAGTACCTGCAATTTCACAATGCACGGCGTGATCTGCACTGGGAAGTTCACTGAATTCGCGATGAAACAGTTCTTGTGTGCTTCCTCGTGGAGCCCCTCGGCCTTTGCCTGATCGGAGCTGGACGCAATGGTGACCTTAGGGTTGAGTTCTACTTTCGCGAAAAAGCCGCCACCAGAGTTGGTCTCTTGCATCTTTCCCGATGCCGCATCCTCATAGCTCGCCACGACCACGCCGTTCATCGCGCACAAATGCAGATACGACAGCATGTGGCAGGACGAAAGGCTGGCCACCAGGAGTTCTTCCGGGTTGTAGCGCCGCGCGTCACCGCGAAAGGCCGGATCGCTCGAGCCCTCCACCGCCGCCTTTCCCTCTGTCTGAATCAGATAGTCTCGCGCATAGCTGCGATAGTTCTTCGTTCCTTCGCCGGTATTACCCGTCCAAAGAATCCGCACGGCATAGGAATGATCTCTCATTGCGAGCCTCCGTTTTCCGCATCATTGCGCGTCGAACCCACTCGGCGCGTTTCCTGTTCCTGGGCCCATGCCGCAGCCACCGCCCGCGCAGCCTCGGTCTGGTCAACAACCAGAATGAGCCGATGCTCGTGGTCGCTATAAAGAACCTCGATGTTTACCCCCGCCTCCGCCATGCGGCGCGTCAGCTTGCCCAACTGCCCCGGTTCGTCCTGATTCAGCCTCTGGATCACCACATCGCGCTCTTCCAGAACCCGGATTCCGGCTCGCTCCAACGCGAGGCGCGCACATGCACCATCGTCGAACAGGAAGTGGGCCGCCCCTTTGCCGGCTACCACAAACGCTCCGCCGCCCTCCACGCTTGCTCCGGCTTCGCCCAGCGCCTCGCCCATCTCGGCCAGCGCTCCCGGCCGGTCGTCCAGTGCAATTGCCAAGTCTTTCATCTTTGCTCCTCATCGTGCAGGCTGCACAAAAGTTATTATGCTTATTGCCCGGCGAAAACACTTCGTTTATCATAAAACTATGGATGTCGAATCGGCAACGGATCTCGCCGCGGGCCGAATCGCCGCTGCCATTGGCGAGCCTGCCCGCGCACGCATGCTCTACTGCCTGCTGGATGGCCACGCACGCACCAGCACGGAGCTTGGCATGGTCGCGGGCGTCGGCGCCTCGACCGCCAGCGTTCACCTGCATCGACTCCAGGATGCAAACCTCGTGAGCGTTCTTGCACAAGGGAAGCATCGCTATTACCGCCTGCGCACGCCGCAGGTTGCTCGCGTACTCGAGAACCTCGGTGTTCTCGCCGGCGGGCATAAGCGCTTCGTCCCCAACACACCCAGCCGCTTGCGGACCGCGCGCACGTGCTACGACCATGCCGCCGGCGCTCTCGGCGTCCTGCTGCACGACCGCATTCTGGCCTTAGGCTGGCTGTCGGCAAATCCGGAAGGTTATGGCCTCACCGCATCCGGGGCAGGAGAGTTCCTGGCTGCGGGCATCGACGCGGAAGCCGCGCGCTCGGCTCGCCGGCGTTTTGCCTATCCCTGTCTCGACTGGAGCGAGCGAAGGCCTCATCTCGGCGGCGCAATCGGCGCGGCGCTGCTTGCCTATCTACTCAAGAGGCGATGGGTCGTGCAAGAACCGGACTGCCGCGCGCTCTTGCCCACCCGCGCAGGCCGCCGCGAATTGCTCGCTCATTTTGATATACAAATCTGAGGCTGGTAGTCCAAGCTTTTTGGAGCTCTCTCACCCAGTTAAAGAACTGGGTGCATCGTCCTTGAATTGTTCTGTGATTCAAGGTTGGGGGCCCATCAACTTCGACCCTGCGTCCATCTGTCGAAGTTTCTAGGCGAACGAGATCGTTCGTCGCAATCAGATTGAACTCTGCTTCATGCGAATCAATTTTCTGCAGCCCTTGAACTCCGGCAGCAAGCAGGCTTTTTTCTATTTGCGAAATCTCAAATGCCCTTCCTCATACGCAAGAGATTCTCTAGCCATCGAGATCCAACCGGTGCATTCTGTGTAGCGCAAAAGATTCCCACACGCACTTCAAGACATGGATTTCGCCTCCTCCAGTTTCAGTCATGCGCACAATGAACAACCAGGGCGACGACACTTTAATCGGTTGCGCAGTTTTCCGCTATGAACCCTGTACAGATTCGTATGTCTGTCCCGGCAACAAGAAACTCCTGCGCAGGCACACTAACCACAAAGATCATTACATGTATAAAGCTTCGGCAGGCGCCTGTGGCGCATGCTCGCTTAAGTCACGCTGTACGCAGGCCCCGAGATGTGATTTAGCTCGCCATCTGTATGAAGAAGCATTGAATCGTATTCAGGAGTTAGTAACCGCAGAGGCGATGAAGGTGCGTCGATCAACTGTCGATCAGGATCTTGAGTTCCTACGTTGGATCACTGTCACCGTGATAGTTTTGGTCGATAAGCAGGTAATTAGCAAAGGCCAGGCTTGTGCAGGCCCGCGCGGCGCGTCGAGAAGGACCGCGCGGATATAGAAAATAAGTTTCGCAGCTGGAAATGCACAACTGGAAACGAGTTCTGTTGTGTTGTTATCCATCAGGACTTTGTCACGGAGATAGCGTATCACTCCAGCTTGAGCGATGTACCGGCGCCGGAATCGAAGATGCTGATAGCGACAAAGTTCTTCCCACGCGCCATCGCAATGGCTGAGCTTTGGCCATCCAGCTGAATCTTGCCGCTCACCGGCGTCCAGCCGTAAATCTCGAGGCTAATACTGTTCCACCAGGGAATGAAACTGCCTTCATGTCTTGAGATAGATATCCTGATCTCTTTGCTCGTAACGGTACAGGTGAAGCTCATCTTGAGGAAATCGCCGCGCTCGTACGCGAAACTCTCGCCGTCGTCTGTGTAGAGCGATCCGCGACAATCATCTCCTGCATAGACGCGTAGCGTGAGCGGTCCGTGCGGAGTTTCTTCTGTGCTCTGAACAAGCGGCTCGATGGGCAGGATTGCGCCGGCACGGACATAAACAGGGAGCGAATCGAGAGAGGGATGCATATTTGCCGACAGCGCGACCTGGGCTATGGCTGGCGGCGGCGCATTGGGTTCAGGATCTGCATCAGTTGCGGGGAGCGGGATTCGCTCTCCGGTCCAGTAGTCATACCAGGCTGCCGAGGGGAACTCGACAGTGTACGCATCGGGCGCATCAAGATAGGGCGAAGGCGCGATGAGGAGATCGTGACCGAGAAGGAATTCGGATTCGACGCCTTGATCGATGTCGATAGGATGCTTGTCGCGAGCGGCATCGGGATAATCGAGAAACAGAGGACGCATCATCGGCATGCCGGTATGCACGGTTTCCTCGGCGAGTGTGTAGAGATATAGCATCAGACGGTAGCGTTCCTCGATGAACCTCCGTCGAATGTTTTCCTGATCGGCTCCGCCCGCCCACGGCTCCTGGTCGCCGGTTCCTTTCTCAGTATGGTCACGATCGATGGGTTGAAATGTTGAGATTTCAATCCATTTGGTGAGCAGATCGGGAGTTGCTGTTCCCGCAAAGCCGCCGACATCCGCGCCGCTGAATGAGAAACCGCTGATACCGAGGCTCTTGAGCATGGGGCTCGTCATGCGCAGATGATTCCAAGTACTGCTGTTGTCTCCGGTCCATGTAGCGGCGTAGCGCTGTCCTCCGGCATAGGTTGCCCGCGTCAATACGAAGGGACGCTTATCCGGTTCGATTTTGCGGAGGCCATCGTACGTCGCGCGCGAGTTTTCCATCCCATAGACATTGTGAATCTCGGCGTGGGTCGCAGTGCGTGCGCAAAAGCCCGGCTCGTCGATGCGATGCAGCACATCGAGAGGAATGGTGCCAGTGGGGGAATCGAAGATCGAAGGTTCGTTCATGTCGTTCCAAAAACCGTCGAAGCCCATCCCCACAAATGGCTTGTAGAGCGATCCCCACCATGTGCGGGATTGCGCACGGGTGAAATCGGGAAATACGCTCGGTCCCGGCCAGACGGAGCCGACATACACTGAGCCATCGGGGCGATGCAGGAAGTTATCGCCTTTGACGCCGCTGTCGTAGGGAGCATATCCCTGGCCAGGGGCATCGGCAATGTGCAGGTCCGTGATGGCCACTACATGGAATTGCATGGCATGAAGCGTCGCTAGCGCCTTCGGTAAATCAGGAAGCGTTCGGGTATTCACAGTAAACGGACGATTCCTGTCTTGATAATCGATGTCGAGATAGAGCGCATCGGCCGGGATGTGATCGGCGCGCAAACGGTTCGCAATCTCCATCAGCCGCGACTCTGGAGTGTAACTGTAGCGCGACTGCTGAAAACCAAGCATCCAGCGCGGCGGAAGCGGTGGCTTGCCCGTGAGCCACGCATAGGTCTCCACTACCTGCCGCGGCGACGGCCCCGGGAAGATGTAATAGTCGACTGGCCCGGCGACGGCGCCAAATGAATACGAGGACGACGATTCCGTTCCGAAGTCAAAGTTTGTGCGCGTGGTGTTGTCGAGAAAAATGCCGGTGGCAATGCCCGCGCGATATGTTATGAAGTATGGAATGCTTTTGTAGAGTGGATCGGTCGATTCCTGGAAGCGGTAGGCGTCGGTGTTCCACATCGCATAGGCATGGTTGCGGCGATCGAGTGGCCCGGTCTTGTCGCCTAGGCCAAAATAATGCTCGTCTGCCGGCATCGACTCAATGACGCGAAACGCGCTTCTGTCAAAATGCAGCGGTAGGGCGTCCTCGAGAAGAATCCTTCCGCTATGATCACGAATCGTAATGCGCAAATCGCTGCGGCTCACGGAAATCCGCAGGGATTTTGTGCGAAAGCCCACTGCATTCGCGGAGTCTTCTCGCGTGACGTCGACGGAGTTCCTGCGCGCCTCCGGCAGCACCGCCCAGGAAGCGTCTTCGGGCAAGGACTGGTTGTCAGCCGCGCGAACGCGAATAACATCGTCGCGCAGGGCAACGATCTGCTCTACTCCGCCCGACGTGGTCTCAATGCGAAGGCCATTCGTCAAAAGGACTACACCAGAAATGGATCCAAGCGTGTGGGGCCCATGTGAAGGCTGCTGGGCCTCGGCGAAATAAGTCGCCAATGGCAGTGCGCAGAGGAGTGCAGCACTCCACGAAAGTAGAATACGTGCGTGCATTATCGATCCCTATCCAGTAAAGAAACATTCAACTTTACGAAGGGCTTTTGACCCAACCCGAGATGGAGAGTGGGCGAAAGACGAAGCTCCGTCTTCCGCCCATCCCGCCTAGAACGTGAACTTCGCGGAAACCTCCATCAACCGCCGCCCTAACTTCAGCGGCGCCGAGCCAAAACCGGACAGAGGATTGTAGGTTGCCTGAGGTGGCGTCGCGTTCGCCGCTGTATCGCTCAGCTGAAGCGTGGTCTGCGACGCATAGCCGGTGCCAAAGCTATTCAGCGGATGATTCAGGAAGTTGAATCCTGCAATGCGGAAGCGCAGGTTTCTGCCTTCTCCCAGAGCCAAGCCTTTCTCTAGCGTGAGGTCGGAAGTGAAGAACGCAGGGCCATGAACATACGGCTCGATGTACTGGCCATTGGCTCCGATTGCCGGCAGCGCGAAGCATCCCGGATTCAGATACTGATGCGCCGCGCGATTCGATTTCGGGTTGCAAGTGAGTACCGGCTGCAGGTTAACATCGGGGGTGCCAAGGATCGACTGTGATTCGACGGGATAGGCATTGGCGCCCTGCCCGATGTTGCCTTGCAAATAGTATCCAGGCGAAGCGCTGACGCCGGTCTGCATGTTAGGGCCGCTCTGGAGATTGGTGATTCCCGAGATGAGCCAGTTATTGATGAAACCACCCAGCAGATGAGCATCCGTGAACTTGCCTGTCTGGTACGAGTAGCTCAGATTCAGCACCTGCGTGCGGTCAAAGTTCATCGGGCCATAGTTGTTGGCGAGGTGGAAGGGGTCGATTCCTGCAGTCCAGTTGAAGTCCGCAGACGAACCGAGAATTCCAAGCGCCTTAGAGAAAGAGTAGTTGGCATTGAAGTTCAATCGGCCGACGTGTTTGATGGCTTCGATCTGCAAGCCGTTGTAGTTGGCGTAGGTGTTGTGCTCCGGCTCCAATATCTGACTGTAGTTAGGAAAGGGCCGCGCCTTCTGGACGGCTTTGTCACCTGGGTAGTTGTAAATGTTGTCGAGGCTTGCGGCCTGGACCGGTGTGCAGCCAGTCGGGTTGCAGGCACCAGGAGCAGCCGCATTGATCGCTGCAGCCGCTGCTGCTGTAAACAGTGTCCCAACCGGAATGGCGTTCACGTTGTCGAGAACGACCGGCTGTGTCGTGCCATTGTCCATCAGCGAGTTGCTGTTGTTGCCGACGTACGATGCCTGAAGAACCCAGTCGCCGGGCAACTGCCGCGCAACGCTAATGCTGTAGTTGTTGGTCACGGGCTCTTTGTTGTCCGTGGGGTCCAGTCCATAGATGGTTGCCGGCGAAATGTATGTTTCAGTGCTACCCGGCCCGGTATTGCCATAGGTGTTTGGGTTGAGATTGAGGGTGTTAACGCCCTCCAGGGTGTTGTCGCCAAAGCCCTGCAGGTCGGTATAGCGCACGTTCTCCGCTTCAGCGAATTCGCTGGTTACGTCAACGACTGAGTCGTGGAAACGGTAGATGCCGAACCCGCCCCGCACAACTGTTTTGCCATCCTTGAATACATTCCAGGCGAAACCAGCCCGCGGCTCAAAGTAAAGCGGCGGTGCGCCCACGCCGGCGTTTGGAATGGACGAAGTATTCCCATGCCAGGTGATGCCGGGCAGCGGATTTGTGGTGGCGTTGTATGTCGTGGTGTAAAGTGCGGGATTCCAAATCGCCGCGCCGATGCCATGCGCATCCTGCCACGCGCCGAGCTTGGCGACGCGGGCGCCGAAAGTGACCACCAGATTCGGGGTTGCGCGCCATGTGTCCTGGCCGTAGAAATCCACATTCCAGAAGTACAGATTCGTATACGGATTGAAGTTCTGCTGGTGCCAATCCTGGATCTGTCCTTCAAAGAAGTTTGCCAGGGCGTTGCCGCTGTTGAAGTGAGGGTTGCCATATGCAGGCGAACCGTCAGGGTACGTTCCGTTGTAGTCGGCAAAATAGCTGCCAGCCGCTCCGTAGTAATAATCCTGAATCACGCCATTGGTCTGGGGGTTGGTTGCGGTCTGGTTGTTCGTAGTACGCTGGCTGAAGATTCCCACCTTGACCGTATGCGTCCCCCACACTTTGGTCAGGTTGTCGCCGACATTCGGTTGCAGCTTTTTCAACCGCAACGGGTTCTCAGAGTAATCGGGCCACAGGCCCAGCGGAAGTCCGCCATACGTGGTGTACGTGCCTAACTGCGGATACTGTGTATCTTTGTTGGCAAACGCGCCGTTGTATGGATAATTGATCGCACCCTTCTGCAGCGCAGCGATCTCTCTTGCGTCAAAAGACTCAACAAAAGAAGTTAGTGTCGCGTAGAGTTCGTTGGTCAGCGTGGGAGTGAAGATCGTGACGTAGTTGGCTGCCGCGCTGTGTGTCCAAACATCATTGTTCACGCCGTATCCGGGGGTATTCACTGCGCCCATTACGCTCGAAGCGGCCGGCGAGTAATAGGGGATCATCGGCTGACCCTGCTTTTGTTTTTCAAAGCTGTAACGTGCGAAAACAGCGTTGCGCGGGCTGATGTTGTAGTCCATGCGGCCCACAAACTGGCTCACGTTGTTATTTGCCAAGTCGAGATTGTCGTAGTTAAAGCCGTCGTTTCCGGTCGCCGTCCGGGTCGGAAGAGGCAGCGTGTTATTCACCAGCGCCATCGCGCCCGGATTAAGAAATGCTGCGATATTTCCGTTGCTCAGCGATGAGCCGTTGTCACCAACGGTGGGGGGTGTGTTGAAGGTGCCATAGTTACCGTTTGTCAACATCGGCCCGAGGAAGGCTGAAAGCGCCCCCGCACTAAAGTCGCCTTTGCGCATGGCGGCTGTCGGCACCAGAGCGTGGATGATGGCGCTGCCGGAACTGCCATAGGCGTAAACATTGCGCTGCGCGTCATACTCGGCGCCCGCAAAGAATGTGACTTTCTTCAAATGTGGCACCGGTCCGCCAAAGGTACCCCCGGGATATACGAAGCGATCGTTGGGCCGCGCAATCCCGTTGTACTTCGCCAGCCAATCGTTGGCATTCAACCCATAAACGCGCGCAAAGGTGTACAGCGATCCGTGATAACTTGCCGTCCCAGCCTTTGTTACACCGGTGATCACCACTGGCCCGTTCGACTGGTCGGCACCGAAGTTCGACGTTTGCACTTGTACTTCGCTCACGAAGGAGTCATCGATATTCTGAAGGCTCGCGCCAAAACTGCCGGCGTCGGTCAGATTTGCGCCGTCGAGTTTCAGGGTAATGCCGGCTACCGGCGCACCATTCGAGGCGTAAGGTGTCGGCTGGCCGATCTGGACCTGCGAGAAATCCGGTGCGGTATTGGTCGATCCCAAATTGCGGATCGCAAATCCAGGCAAGGTCCGCTGCAGCTCGTTTGCGTCGCGGCCTACAATCGAAAGCCGATCGAGGTCGTTCGAGTTGATGGTCGAGCTCAGCTGGCCGCTGTCGAGAGTCAAACCGGTTGCACTCTCCTGCACTACGACTGTCTCAGAGATGGATCCTATAGCCAGCTTAATCTCCGGTATGGATTTGTTATCGCCAGGATCAAGATGAATCCCTGTCTGCGTGGACCCCTTGAACCCCGTCGCCGTTACATTCAGGTTGTAGTCCCCGCTCGGAATCGCGGAAAAGGTAAACAGTCCGTCCCCATTGCTGGTGGCGCTACGCTGGGCGCCGCTCACCTGGTTGGTCAGAGTAGCCATTGCGCCAGGCACCACTGCTCCGGTTGTATCCCGCACAACCCCGCTCAAGGCAGCGCTCCCTACCTGCGCCAACAGCCGACCGGGGATCAGCAACAGAAATGCCAGTCCAAGAATTGACAGGCAACATCCCGAGGTTCCTCTCATTTTTATCTGCATCATAGAAATAGCCTCCGCATGGTTCTTTGAATAGCCTTCCTGCTAAACTGCCGTCTGCCTTATTGTTTTTTTCGATGCGCAGGTAAAGAGCTTCCAGAACCGGCCACCCTTATAAGCCGCAGTGCTATGCCGCGTCAGTGCCTTGCAGCAAATCGCAAGGGTCTTTACCTGTAAATGTTTCTGTAAGTAGTCTTAGATACAATACTTTACGTAAAATCTAATCGCCGCCGTATTTACCTCGGGTTGGGATATAATCACCCCATCTCCGTGTATGGCAAGCCCTTTCGAAGCTGCGACAACGCACGAAACCTTCAGCGAGAAGGAAAAGCACGCTATCGAAGCGCAACTTAAGCGACTGCTTGCCAATCCGCACTTTAGCAATAGCCGCCGGTTTCCTTCTTTCCTCCGCTACATTGTCAAAGCGACGATCAATGGCCAGGCGGATCTGCTGAAAGAGCGCACGTTGGGCATTGAGATCTTCGGCAAGGATCCCGACTACGATACGGCCGTCGAACCTATCGTGCGGGTGACAGCCGCAGAGATCCGCAAGCGCATCGCGCAATATTATCAGGACTCCGGTCATGAGGATGAACTGAGAATCTCGCTCGCGCCCGGGTCATACGTACCTCGGTTTCGTCCACCGGCAAGCGCATTGCCAGTTTTGGAAACAGAATCGGTGGATGATGCGGCCTCGGTCGCGTCGTTGCCCGCATCGCCGGCTACGTCTCAACCGCAATCTCCGGGGCGCGTAAACTCTCGAGGCCGCTGGATACTCACGACAGTCGTGGGCGTGCTACTGCTCGGCACCATGTCCGCATGGGTCGGATGGAGGCAGAGTCAACGTTCCGCGTTTGCGGAGTTCTGGGATCCGATCCTGAGTTCCCCGGAACCGGTGCTTTTCTGCGTTGCTGACCAGACGCAATACACTGCCATCTCACTGCGAGATGCCGGCAACCCGGAGCGGCAGGTGACGCTAAACGACAATCTGACGGCTGTCGTGATCGACGACCTCAACACCATCATCAAGGTCGCCGGCGTGCTCCAGTCCGCTGGGAAGCCCTATACGCTCCGCGGAGAGAACGCGACCAGCCTCATGGATCTTCGCAGCGGACCGTCGGTCATCATCGGGGCGTTCGACAACGCCTGGACGCTCAGGATGTTGCGGCCGCTCCGGTTCCACTTCGCCAACAACTCCGACATGACAATGTTCAGTATTGTCGATCAATCGCAACCCGGCCAGACGCGGTGGGTAGTGGACCGCAGGCAGCAGATCGCCACCAACAACTATCGGGACTATGCGATTGTTGCGCGCTTCACCGACGACACGACTGGCAAGCCCACACTTGTGGCCGCTGGAATCGGACGCGGCGGAACCATCGCCGCCGGCGAGTTCCTCACTAACCACGATCTGTTGAAGGCTGTTCGCAACCAGCGCCCATCGGCGAAGGTCAAAAACGTCGAAGTGGTTCTGAGCACACAGATCATCGACGGGGAACCGGGAACACCCAAGATCGAGGCAGTCTACTTTTGGTAAGTTCGGCGATTTAAGGTAATTCAGAGTTGTCCTCTCAAAGAATTAGTACTGGAAAGTCGTATTGTTGTCAGTTAACCGTTCCGATTGGATTTCCGCCCATTTGTTAGTTATGTTTTAGAATGATCATCCCCTCGACGCGTAGCTCTTTTTAGCGCAAGATGTGTGGCATGAAGGCGGAGATCAATCTGCATTCTCTGGCGCGGAAGTTCCCCACCGAGAAGCATGCTCTTGAACATCTGATTTTGAACTGCAACAATCAAAATCTTATTGGCGATGCATTAGCCGCTTTGAAGCGTTCAATCTGCAATCTCTCCGCCCTCTCTTGCAATGCCCACGACAGTTGGGACTAACATGGTAACAATAATAATATGATTCCTGAAAAATTCTTTCCGGCCCTGGTATTCGCGCTTGTTGCGCAGTTGTCTCTCCCAGCCATCTCCTTGGTCCACGCCCAGCAGTTGCCAGCAAACGAGCGCAGGGCACAAGCCGGTGATGCTCCGGCCGATCCCGGTCCGCTCGCAAATCTTTCCCCGGCGATGCGGCCGGCAGACGTCAAGCTTGCGATGCGCAAAGTTGCAGA
>Ga0187847_10003371_pt1 | contig 12246 bp, 7 predicted proteins | sample June2016WEW_4_10_FD_132458 | JGI IMG/M metagenome (GOLD analysis project Ga0187847, IMG submission 132458) | Peatland microbial communities from SPRUCE experiment site at the Marcell Experimental Forest, Minnesota, USA - June2016WEW_4_10 | ecosystem: Environmental > Terrestrial > Soil > Wetlands...
CGCCAGTTCACCGCCGAAACCATCTGGTCGATGGTGAACCGCCAGGGGATGCGGGCGGGCTGCCTGAATTTCGTTGCCCATCAGCCGGCGCCCAAGATCAGCGGCTGGGTCGTCCCGGGCTGGGTTTCGTGGCGCTGGATGAAGCGCCTCAGCCATCCGGCGGACATCATCGATCGCCTCAAGCGCGACCTCCCCGGTTTTGACGTGAAATCTCTGGCGCTCGATTTCGACGAGGAGCGCAAAGCCGTCGTGGGCGCGCCGCTGGACGATTACGGTTCCTGGATCAACCTGCATCTCAAGCGCGAGAGGCAATGGTTCGAGGTCCTCAAGCACCTCCAGGCGCACGAGCCCGCCGAGTTGGTGGGTGTGGTCTTCGATGGCGTCGATAAGCTGCAGCACCTCCTCTGGCCTTACCTGGATCCTGCGCTGGTGCCGGCCCAGCTCACCCCCGAGTTTCTGGACACCCGCCAGATGTGCTGGGAATACTTCCGCTTGATCGACCGGCTGCTCGGCGAGACGGTTGCCTTGTATGGCGATCAGGCCACCATCCTGATCTGCTCGGATCACGGCTTCACCGGCAGTTGGGAAGTGCTTTATATCAACACCTGGCTTGAAAAGCAGGGTTACCTCACTTGGGCGCCTGAGGCGGAGCAGGTGGAAGAAGGCTGCCAGGAATTGCAGGGCGCTTATTACGATATTCACGGCTTCATCTGGGAGCAGACGAAAGCTTACGTCGTGACGCCTTCGAGCAACGGCATCTACATCAACGTGAAGGGCCGGCGCCGCGATTCCGGCATTCCGCCCGAACAATACGAGAGCTTGCGCCGCGAGCTGACCCACAAGCTGCTCACCGAGTGCAACGACCCCAAGACCGGCCAGCCGCTCATTGAACGCGTCTACACCCGCGAGGAAGCCTTCGCCGGAAAGAATATGGAGAATGCGCCGGACCTCACACTGGCGCTCCGCGACAAGGGTTTCGTTTCGGTCCGCCGCACCAACTCTTACCAGGCGCTGCGGCCCGCCGTGGCCGGCACGCACCATCCGGACGGCATCCTGATCGCACGCGGTCCCGGCATCCGAAAAGGCGCCTGGGTGGATCCGGTCACGCTGATGGACGTCACCCCCACCGCGTTGTTCGCCATGGGCCTGGAAATCCCCGAGGATCTGGAAGGCAGAGTCTTGGAAGAAATGTACACGCCCGAGTACGCGGCGGCGCATGGCCCGAAGCGCGGAGCGGCAACCGCGGAAGCTACCGCTGTTGCCGTCACCGGCGCGCAGGATGAAGACGCGCAGATTCTCGAAAAAATGAAAGCCCTGGGTTATCTCGAGTAACCATGCCGAAGATCGCAGCCAACGGAATCGACGTTCATTACCAGCAGCGCGGCCAGGGCCAGGACGTGGTCCTCATCCATGGCATCACTTCCTCTCTGGCCATGTGGTACAACGGCATCCTGCCGGCGCTCTCACCGGAGTTTCGCGTCACCGCCTATGACCTGCGTGGCCACGGGCTCAGCACCATCACTCCCACCGGATACTCGTCCTTCGACATGGCGCAGGACCTCAAGGCAGTGCTGGATGCGCTCGGCCTCGAGAAAGTGACCATCGTGGGCCACAGCTTCGGCGGCGCGGTGTCGATGCATTTCTCCCTGCTCTATCCGGAACGCATTCGCGGCTTCGTGATGCTCGATTCGGGCCTGGCCTGCCTGCGCTATCTGCGCATCATCCAGGACTGGTCCGGATGGGAGGGCAGGCCCGCCGATATGAAGGAGCGCGGCCTCACCCTCGATCAGTTCCTGCAGCTCGACAGCAAACAGGATGTCACGGATTTTCTGCGCCATGGCCTGAGCGTGCCGCGCCGCGCAGGCTTTAAGAAAGGTAAGGCGGGCCTCACCGAGCGCCAGCGCCGCCTGCTGGAGCACACCAAGATGGGCTTTGAATTTCGCGACGTGGCCGGCATGACCGAAGACCTGCTCGCGACGGTCCAGACGCCGGTCATGGCGCTCTACGGCGAAACCTCGCCCTATAAGAAGATGGCGGCCCATCTCGCCAAAGTCCTGCCCCAGTGTTGCCACGACGTCCTCCCTGGCAGCGGGCACTTTTACGCCATCCATCGCCCCAATCTGGTGGTGGAAAGAGTTGCGCCGTTTCTGCGTGATCCGCAAGACTTTATCCGTCAAAAAGCACTGCAGGCTCAAGGCGTATAGTCCCTTCGGTTAACCCGTTGGACCCGCTAGTACTATTACCGTAATGTGCCGGGACAGGACCCTAAATCTCGAGTTAACCTTGGGCTTCCCGTGGTAATCTTGGAAGCAATTCTTGTCGCATCAGGAGGAACTGTAAGCATGAAGGGAATCACTGGCTGTCTAGGGGTATTTCCAAAAGGCGGCCGTAGTGCGAGCCGTGCTGTCTGCGTCGTCGCGGCGCTTTGTCTCACTGGCGCTCTGGCCCAGGCTCAGATCGTCGAACCCATCCCACCGCCCACGGAACCGGGCACCGCCGTGGTGGGTCTGCAAACCACCTCCGGATACGTCCGCGCCAAGGCTGCTCCTGACGAGTGCTGGAACGAAGTGACGACCATGTACCCGCTGGAGAACGAACAGTATCAGTTCATGAACCTGGCCAATCCCTCACAGCCATGCAAGACCGGGCAGTTTCCCAAGGTCAATCAGGGCTATATCTGGGGCAGTGCTGAGTTCAACGGGCACATCTATTTCGGCACCGCGCCGAATGGGCAGTGTGTAACCGAAGGCGGCACAACCCCCCTTACACCGCCCTACCAGAATCCCTATTGGGCCTGCGAATTTGCCGACAGCGCGTACTCTACGTCCAACGGCGGACCGCTGCCGAGCAACATCGCCGACAACCGCGTTCCGCGCGAATACGACTACAACATCTCTACCCAAACCATTACCGAGATTACACCGCTACTGGGCGGCTCGCCGCCGGCGAGTTATTGCGGAACCCCCGGCAAGATCGTATACCCCAGTGTCAACCCGCTCTGCCTGGACCGCTTGTGGATCACTCTGCGCGGCGTCCGTGCTACCACCGTATACACCGAACCGGCCACCGGCCATACGTATGTGCTCGTTTCCGGACCGGCACTGGTGGCTGGCAACAATGCGCTCAACTTCTTTGCTTACGACATCACTCCGGGCAGCCCGACGCAGGGCAAGTGGGTCGGCGAGTTTCAGCTCCCGGGTTACAACGACCAGCGCCATTGGGTCATTACCAACGGTGTTTACTATGCGCCTTCGGGCCAGGAGTACGCGGGAGGCGCCGGCGGGAACCTGCTTCGCTTCCGCGGCAGTTTCGCAGCGCTGCCGCCTTTGCCCACGCCTTCCGCCTCCAACAACTATGGCCAGATTCCGTTCTGCGGCCAGATCAGTTATCCGTATCCGCAGGGCGCCTACGCCTGTTTCGCATTTGAGAATGTGGGCAACTTCGATGGTGTCGGCACCGACGCCGCCAATAGCCAGGGCCGGATCTTCGTGGCCAACTGGCCGGCCACCGGAGGGCCGCACAATTATGCCGGAATCTGGATGAGCCCGCCGATCGATCCCGTCAACGGTCTCACCTCGGCCAACGCCAACCAGTGGACGAAGGTCTGGAACCCGAGCATGTACGAAGCGGACCCGGTGCAGGCTTACGCCTACGCCACTGGTGCTCTCATCGATTTCGGCGGATACCTGTATTGGGGCACCATGAACGTGCCGTACACGACGTATGTCGCTTGGACGGCGGGATACCAGGCTACCAATGGCACTAAACCGCCGCAGTCGCTCCAGGAGCAGGCTCTCGCAGGAACTTTCCGTGCCGTCAGCCTGTTTCGCAGCAATACCCTGACTTCCTCTACGCCGACCATCCAGTTGCTGTATGGCTATACCACGATGGAGACCTTCAATTACACGACCAATACCTTCTCCCTCGTGCCGAACAAAATGGGAGTGGCGCCCATGTATGGCCTCCCGGGCTTCGGCAATTACTACAACAATTACGTTTGGAGCATGGGTCTCTGGAATAACCGGCTGTATATAGGCACCATGGATTGGGGCTTCATGGCTGCCAGTGAGGCCGACGTCGCGAACGTCAACATCACCAAGTTGGTTCCGCCCTCGACTTACGGTGCTGATCTTTACTACTTCACGAACAACACGTCCAAGGCTTTGCCGGAGAGCACCAACGGCCTCGGCAACTATCTGAACTACGGCGTACGCAACATCATCCCGTACACTTATCCCAACGGGTCGATCAGCATGTTCATCGGCACCGCCAATCCGATGAACCTCGCCACCGTCGGCAGTCCGGCTGCGGCCTTGCCTCCAGCCGGAAATTGCGACGTGCCGAGCGGTCAGTGCCTGGGCGGCTGGGAGTTGATCGAATTGAAACCAGCCTCGCAGGTTGGCAAGCGGTAAGCCCGGCTCAGGTTTTCGGTTCCAGTTTGCCCCGCGGTGGAAAGGCCCCGCGGGGCTTTTCTTTCCTGCCTTGACCTGGCCGCGCACCGCGGCCTCGATGCTTGCGGTTGTTGGCTCGCAACTGTGTCATTTCGCCGCGCCTCTTACTCTCCGACCGCCTGTGTGGAAAAGCACCTGGGTCCGCAACCACCCGCCGCCCGCGCGCGTTCATCACTAAGTGAGGGGTGGGGCGTGCAATTTTCGCACGGTACACCTTGTTTGATCGCCGTTTCCCTTCGCAAGTATTGATTGAAGGCCTCGTAAGCCACACAATCAACGGCATTGGAAGGCGGCTTGCACAGGAAAGGCTGGATGCAGAAGCGCAGACTTGTCTTCGTCGTGTTTGGGCTGCTGGTGCTGTTGGTTTTGGCGCGATCCGTGGGCCGTGCGCCAGGACAGATTCTCCGCCAGCGGATCCAGCAGAAGATCCAGGAAAAAGAAGCCAACGCGCAGGTGACGCCCCGCGGGCCGGCGAATTGTGATGGCGCTCCCAATCTAGGCTTTACACTCGTTACGTTTTCCACTGGGCTGCGGGCGGCAGTTTGGTATCCAGCACTGGACGGGGAGAGCCGTTATCAGTATGCCAGTGGGCTGGTAACCGCGCTGGCACCGGATGCACCGGCGGCCGGGTGCGCGGCGTATCCGATGATCGTTTTTTCGCACGGCTTCGGCGGCTGTGGCACGCAATCGCTGTTTCTCACCGAATCTTTGGCGCGCGCCGGCTACATCGTGGTGGCGCCGGATCACAAGGACGCCGGGTGCAAGGTGGATCAACCGCGGGAGGGGATGCGGTTCGAGCGCGCCGAAGAGCCGTTCCGGCAGCCGCAAAAATGGGACGACAGCACCTATCGCGACCGCCAGCGTGACATCCGTACCGTGCTCAACGAAATGCCCAGGCAGCCGGCCTTCGGCAAGCAGATTGACGCAGACCGAATCGGGATGGCGGGGCATTCGCTGGGCGGTTACACGGCCGCGGCAATGGCCGGCGCGTGGCCGAGTTGGAGAGATGGGCGCATCAAGGCCGCGCTCCTGCTCTCACCCTACGTCGAGCCGTTTTTGTTTAAGGAGACCCTCGGCGGAATCCGCGTTCCGGTAATGTATCAGGGTGGAGATCGCGACTTCGGCATCACACCACAAGTCAGGAAGCCGGGTGGGGCTTACGATCAAACGCGCCCGCCTAAGTATTTTGCGGAATTTCACAGTACCGGGCACCTCGGCTGGACGATCTTGATCTGCCAGCCGTATGGGGCCGTACCCGCTTGCATGGACCAGTCGGCCCGCGCGCGCGAGATCGACGAATACGGTGTAGCTTTTTTCAATCATTACCTCAAAGGCCGTCCGGAGGGGATATTGGAACGGCCGAATCCGCTGCTGGCCGATTACCGGCATCAAGATTAATGGGAAGGAAGAGCAGAGGAGAGAAAAATATGAGGGGACTCTTAATCGCAGTGTCGTTTGCCGCCGTCTTCCTGTCGTCGGCTATCGTAGGACGGGCGCAATGCAGCGCGTCGAATGCCGGGTATACCTGGATCTCCGTCCCGGAACCGAATGCCACGCCGCCCTTTCAGAATGGCGTCATGAACGTCGGCATCTGGTATCCCACCAATGCAACGCCCGATTCCTATATCTATAACAGCGGCAGCCCGAACCAGACATTACCGCCGATTGCGGGCAATGTGGCGTTTGTGCCCGGCAACAGCGCATCCAATCCGCAGGTTTCTTCCTGCGCCAAGTATCCGGTGCTGATGTTTTCTCACGGTGACGGGGGATGCGGCACGCAGTCCGTCTTCTTCACCGAGCAGGCCGCGCGCATGGGCTATATTGTGATTGCTCCAGACTCCACTGACGCCACCTGCAGCGTCACCGGGGGGGCGTACCCTCCCAGCTCCGCGCCCGCGCCGAATTACCTCGACCCGGGGTCGTGGACGGATCAGACCGAAATCAACCGTTTGCACGATATCGAAAACGCGCTCCTCGCGGTGTACGCCAATCCCAGTTATGGCCCCTCGATGGATTTGTCGCGTGTCGCGGTCTCCGGCCATTCGCTCGGCGGCTACACCACCTTCGGCATCATCGGCGGCTGGCCGAGCTGGCTGCAGAGCTGGCAGACCACCATGGCCGACGCGGGCCTCGGCAGCGCCAGCGTCAAGGCGGGACTTCTGCTCTCACCCGTCATTCAGCCCTACCTTTACCAGCCCGTCAGCACGGTTCCTCAGGTCAACATTCCGATGATGTACCAGGGTGGCACCGATGACACTGGAATCACCCCTTGGGTGATGGGAGTGTATCCGGACACGCAAGGCACTGGCGGCGCGTATCAGCAGTCCACGGCGCCGAAGTTCTTCACGGAATTGCAAGGCGCCGGCCATCTGGCGTTTACCAATTATGTTTGCGAGAACGGCACGGCGACTCCCACCGTCGCCGAATGCTTGACCAACGCGACCGCAGCCGCCATCGACAACTATGCCTTCGCGTTTCTGAATTATCGTTTGAACTACAACCCGCTCCAACGAAGCCAGGCCATCCTGTGGAATGCTGGCCAGGCCGGGGTGGTTCCCAATTTCTGGCGGAATCAGCCGGCCAACGCGCTGTCCGATGCCAGTTTTGCCGTCGGCAGCCCGCTGGCGCCGGAAACGATCAGCGCCGTGTTCGGTGAGGGCATGGCCACCGGATCCATCTCGACGCCCGGCACGCAGTGGCCCATCACACTGGCGGGCGCCTCGGTCATCATTACCGATAGCCAGGGTGTCGGCCGTTATTCGATGCTCTCCTACGCCTCCCCAGGGCAAATCAACTTCGTCGTTCCGTCCGGCACTGCCCCCGGCCCGGCCACCGTGAGCGTCAGCGCGCTGGCGACTACGTCCGTCACTCCTCCTGCGTTAGGGGCACTTCCCCCCGATGTCAGTGCTGGCGTCGTGGCATCGGGCACCATAACCGTCGATGGCGTCGCGCCCGGTGTTTTCGCCTTGAACAGCGCCAACCTGGCCGCCGCTCTGGTGGACTTCGTGTCGGGGCAGCAACAGAGCATCATCGGCGACTTCCAGCTCTCCGGCGGCGCTATCGTTCCTAGCCCGATCGATCTCAGCCAGGGTCCGAACGGCACCATTCTCGAGCTCTACGGCACCGGCATCCGCTATGCCAGCCCTGGCACCGTGCAGGTCACCTTCAACGGCGTGACAGGTACGGTGCAGTATTTTGGTCCGGGCGGGGGATTCCCGGGTTTGGACCAGCTCAACGTGTACATCCCGAGTGATCCGGCCGTGCACGGCAATGTTCTGGTTCAGGTGAGCGCCGGCAGCGCTAAGGCGAACCAGGTCTATATTTCGGTCATGTGATCCCGACTCGGCCGTAGGGCATTGGGTCCACCCCGCCCTGCGGCCGAGTCCGGCATATCAGTACGGTTCAATCCGCTCCAGGTTGCGGACGCCAATCTTGAAAACTGTACCGGAGGGCCCAGGACCAAGTCGTGGTCGTTTTAGCACCAGGTCAACGACCCCTCATTCGAAATGGGGCCAAAAACACCCCCATTGCTGCCGATTTTGGTGTACACTCCTTAAGATAGCCGACGTTACGGCAGACTATTCGGAGAACCCGCGAATGACGAGGAAGTTCTGTCTGTTGCTTGCACTGGGGGCGCTTTTTGTTTGCGCCGCCTCGGCGTCCACAATTGTTTTCACGACGATTGCGGTTCCTACGGGGACGGGGGCAGTTTATAACACCGGTTCCATTCCTGGCGCAGCGGGAGGCGCTGGCGGTATCGGCATCAACGATTCGCTGATCGTTGCCGGCAGTTTCAACCCCACCGCTGCCCAATACCAGGGATTCACCTACAACGCGACCACCCCTGGTCCGTCTGCCTTCACCCTTCCGTTGCCTACCTGCAGTGCTCCCTGCACGGGTTTCCAGCAACCGGTCAATGGCGGCCTGTTTGCGCAGACCGCGCCGCACGGGATCAATAACAATGGCACTCAGACTGGTTTGTATGAGGCTTCGACCAGTCAGTTGAACGGCTTTATTCTCGGCGGCTCAACCGACACGTCGTATGGCGCTCTGAATAACCCGACCGGCACCATTAGCCCCGGCGTTCCCGGTCAGGCTTCCAATACCAGCTTCTTCTTCAACGGTATCGGCAACAACGGCGAAGTCGTCGGCTTTTATGCGGAAGCCTCCACCACCCACGGTTTCACTTATACCGGGGGCACCGGCCCAGCCGATACCGGCGGCACGTTTACCGCTTCCGCCTCGAGCTCGACCGGCGGGAGTTCGTTGTATCTGTGCTACGACGCCGGTACCGCTACCGAAGGCACCAGCAATAACTTTGAGGCGGTCAACGCGAGCGGCCTCATTGCCGGCTTCTGCAAGGTGAGTGGGACCCAATACGGCGAGACGTTCTCGGGCACGGCCTACGACCTCTTTACGTTTTCCGGGGCGACGCAGACCGAGTTTTTCGCCATTAACGACAGTGGCGCCATTGGCGGCGACTATATTGTCGGCGGCGTAAATGAGGCCTTTATTTGCTCCGCCTCCGAGGTGGCAAGCGCCATCAGCGGCGGCGTCAATGTCAACGGCGTTTATACTCTCAGCGGCTGTGCCACTTACAATGCCAGCAACGCCGTCACCATGGGGCTGACAGATCCAAACGCCGGGGCAACCATCACCCAGGTATACCTCTCAGGTATGAATAACCTGGGCGATTTTGTCGGTGTCTTCACCGACAATGACACCGGGACGTTCTCTTTCGTGGCTGAGCCGGCCGCGATCGGTACTCCTGAGCCGGGCACCATGGCGCTGTTCGGCGTCGCGGGCGGTGCATTGCTGCTGGTGCGGAAGCGTCGCAAGTCGTAACCGACTCTGGTTTCCCTTTTTCGTTTTGTGGGGCAGGTTGATTAACTGCGCGCCGATTGTCAATCGGCGCTGCCGGGCAAGGCCCCGGTTCCAGCCGCCCGCCACTCACGCTCCCCTTATTGGCCTGCCAGCGTGCTCCGTTTGCGCCCGAAGGGGAAGTAAATCGCGAAGCCGATCGCCAGCCAGACGAAAAACCGGATCCATGTGAGCAGCGGCAGGCCCATCGCCAGCACCACGCAGCACACGATGGAAATCATCGGGAAGAGCGGCACCAGCGGCACGCGGAACGACCTCGGCCTCTCCGGCTGCTTCTTGCGCAGCACGATCACCCCCACCGAAACCAGCGCGAAAGCGAACAGCGTGCCGATATTGGAAAGCTCGGCGAAGGTGTCGATGTCCCAGATACCGGCCGGGATGCCCACCACGAACCCCGCAATCCAGGTGCTCACGTGCGGTGTCTGGAACCGCTTGTGCACCTTCGAGAACAGCGACGGCAGCAGCCGGTCGCGCGACATTGCGAACCAGATGCGTGCCTGGCCATATTGATACACCAGCAGCGAGGAAAGCATCCCCATCAGAGCGCCGGCGGTGACGATGAGGCGCAGCCGGTTGTAGCCGAGCGCCTTGAGCGCGTCGGCCACCGGTGAATCCGTGTTCAGCGTCTGGTAGTTGGCGATGCCGGTGAGCACCAGCGAGACCGCGCCATACAGAATGGTGCAGATGATCAGCGTGGCGATGATGCCGATCGGCAGGTCGCGTTGCGGGCGCTTGCATTCCTCGGCCGCCGTGGAAACGGAATCGAATCCGATGTAGGTGAAGAAGACGATGGACGCGCCGGTGAGCACGCCGGAGAAACCGTGCGGTGCGAAGGGATGCCAGTTCTGGGTCTTGATCGCCCCTGCCGCTCCCAGGCAGAAGATCACGATGGCCGCCATCTTGATCAGCACCATGGCGGTGTTAGTTTCGGCACTCTCGCGCACGCCGCGCACCAGCACCAGGGTCACCAGCATGGTGATCAGCAGGGCAGGGATGTTGAACCAGCCCGCCGGCCCGCCCTGCGCGGGAAACGGCGGATACGCCAGCTGCGACGGCAGGTGAACGCCCAACAGGTTGTCGCATAAATCCTGCAGGTAGGCCGAGAACCCCACCGCCACCGACATGTTGGAGACCGCGTATTCCAGAATGAGGTCCCAGCCGATAATCCAGGCCACGATTTCGCCGAGGATTGCATAGGAATACGTGTACGCGCTGCCGGCCACCGGAATCATGGAGGCCAGCTCGGCGTAGCAGAGCCCTGCGAAGAGGCAGGCAATGGCCACCAGCACGAAGGAAAGCGTGATCGCGGGTCCGGCGCCCGGCCGCCCCAGTTGCGATCCCGCGTGCGAGCCGGACACCATCAGGTCGATCACGGTGGCGTTCAGAATCGATTTGACCGCCACCACTTTGCCCGCGGCAGCGGTCCCGGTGAGGGTAAAGATGCCGGAGCCGATCACCGCGCCGATGCCCAGGGCGGTCAGGCTCCACGGGCCCAACGTTTTCTTCAGGCGCTTGTCGGGATCATCGCAGGCCGCGATCAAAGCATCGATGCTTTTGGTTCGAAAAAGACTCACTCGAGAATCTCTCGGCCTGGGAAGTGGGGCGAACCGGTGTTTCTTGAGCTACCTGCCTTGCCGGCGGGCGGACTCGGACGGATGAGGCCGGCTTCTCCGCAACGCGCTCATCCGGCCCTCGGGCAACGTCGTTACCGCTTGCGCTGGCCCTGTACCTGGCGGCGAATCCTCTTCTTCAGAGATCCGCGTGCCACGCCGGCGGCGCGTTTTGCTTTGGGGGCTGCTTTCTTGCGCGCCGTCCGCTTCAGTTTCTTCCGTTCCAGCTTGTCGGTTACCTTCGTGGTATTCATCCGTTCCTTTTCAGTCCCGCGTATTTTTCCACCAGCTTTTTCAAGCCGTAGCGAGGGAAATTAACTGTGATCTTAGCATTATCGCCATCGCCTTCGCGGCGCACCACGGTGCCGGTGCCGTACTTGGGGTGCTCGACGATCATGCCGGCGCGAGCCCCTCTGCGAATCGGAGGCGGGGGCGGCAGTTGCCGCGTCGGCAGCGGAGGGCCGCCGGCCAGCGGGACCACCGGCGCCTTCTGACCGCCGAAAGCGATCCCTCGCTGCTCGAAGAATTGCGAGATGTTGGCCACCGAGTTGTAAGTGGTTCCCGTGAACGTGTTGCGCCGCGCGTTCTGGCGCGCCGCGGACCGCTCGGCCGTCAGGTCCACTTCACCAGGCTCGTCCTGCGGCCCCAGATTCACCTGCAGTGCTTCGGGAATCTCGCTCAGGAACCAGGACGCGGTGGAGCGCTCCTGTTCTCCTCCGCCGTACCGCCGGCGGAACTTGGCCCAGGTCAGGATCAGCCGGCGCCGCGCCCGCGTCATCCCCACGTAGCAAAGCCGCCGCTCCTCTTCCAGTGCCTGTTCCGAGTTCATCGAGCGGCTGTGCGGAAACAGGCCCAGTTCCATGCCCGTGAGGAACACGACCGGGAACTCCAGCCCCTTGGCGTTGTGCAGCGTCATCAGCGTGACCGGGGCGCGTTCATCGTAGGTATCGGCTTCCGCCACCAGGGCTGCGTGATCCAGAAAATCGGACAGGGACTCGCCGCGCGATTCGGCCTCGGCCGCGGCGCTGATGAGTTCGTCCAGGTTCTCCAGGCGCGCCTCGGCATCCGGCGTCCGCTCCTGCTCCATCATTTTGCGGTAGCCCGTGCGCTCCAGCACGAATCGAATCACCTCCGGCAGCGGGGACGAACTGGCCACCAGCGAGATGTCCTGAATCAGATTGCGGAACAGCACCAGCGAGGATTGGGAGCGGGTGGAGAGCCCGCGGTCGTCCACGACGCGCTGGATGGCGTCCCACAGGCTCAGCCCGTGCTCGCGCGCGTGCCGCTCAATCTGCTCCACCGTC
>Ga0187847_10003373_pt1 | contig 12244 bp, 13 predicted proteins | sample June2016WEW_4_10_FD_132458 | JGI IMG/M metagenome (GOLD analysis project Ga0187847, IMG submission 132458) | Peatland microbial communities from SPRUCE experiment site at the Marcell Experimental Forest, Minnesota, USA - June2016WEW_4_10 | ecosystem: Environmental > Terrestrial > Soil >...
CTGTTCCTCACCGTTGTGTGCGCGAAATCCACGCCATCCTGAGCTCACTCCTGTCCCGATGGCATCCCTTCGGCTCGATGATGACAATGCCGTCTGCTTGAAATCGGCTTTTTCAGGATCGACGGATTAGCTAGGGTGTGTTTCATAAATGGCCTGACCGTCCAGCCTGAATCCTCAGGGGTTAAAACCCCGCAATTTTGTCGGCACTTCCGGCGCGACTCAAGTCGTGCCCTTTCACGAAACCATTTATGAAACACACACCGGGAGAGATGTTTTAGTGCTTCCAGGGCATTATGCTTCCCTTGTGCCCAGAGCCGGTTTCGAGAAAGATAAATGCGTTGCCGTCGGGGTCGCGGACGAAGACCAGCTTTCCGTTGCGATCGGCCTTCACGCCCGCGTCTTTCAGCAGATCGGCGGCTTTGCGCGCGTCGGACACGGGAAACAGAAATTGCGGCCGAGCGCCGGGTACGGCGGGGCGCAGTTCCATGGTCAGGTCGGGAGCGCCGGGCGCGGTCAGGCGCACATTTCCATTTGTCTGCTCCGCCTCGAAACCGAGATCGGTGTAGAACTCTTTTTCCGCGGCGCCTTCATTCACAGGCAGATCGAGCCCGAGCAATTCGGTGGAGACGCGATTCACGCCCAGGTGCTGGCCGCGGTCGAGAGTGTGCCGCGAGCCCGGCATGTACTCGGTGAATTCCGTAACCCGGCCCTCGGGGTCGTTCATTGAAGAGATGAGGTTGCCCGCGGCCGCTTTGCGCACCGGGGCGGCTTTGAGGCCGGTGGAATTGTAATAGTTGACGAGCACTTTCAGATCGCCAGCTTCGAAGCAAACGTGCATCCAGCCCAGGGGCTGCGAGGGATCGGTCTGGGGATAGAGTTCGATGAACTGGCGGTCATTGATCTTGACGAAGACTTCCATGGTTTTGCCCGCGTTGGTGATGGCGAAGGACTCTTCGTAGCCCAGCTTGCCCAGGAATGCAATCTCGCGATCGAGGTCGCTGACGCGGAAAGCAATGTGCGCAATTCCAGTGATGCCGGCGCCGGGCGCAGGAGGTTGCGCAGCAGCTTGGCCCAACAGCGCACAGACGAGCGCTGGAACGGCAATCCAATATTTCTTCATTTCGGTCTCCTTGCATTGCGAGTGCCGCGGCGTTGCCCGAAATGTGGCCGCGGCCTACGCGTAGTCCTCACGATAAGGCGTGAAGATGTCGAGCACCTCGGAGGCTTCGAGTGCCGCCGCCTCGTGCTCTACACCGCCGTCGACGACTATGCTGTCACCGGCGCGCATCTTCCAACTTTTGCCCTTGGCCTGAAAACGGATACGGCCACGCACCACATACACCATTTGATGATGCGGATGGCTGTGACGCTCACCCTTCCAGCCTTGTTCGAAGGTGTGGCGCACCAGCATCAGGTGTGGATTGTACGCGAGCACTTGGCGCTGCATACCCGGCTCAGGATTGGTCACCTTTCGTGCATCGGTTGCGGTGTAAATGACTCCAATTTCGCTCATCACTTCCCCAAATTCCCCAAAACGATTTTAGTTCATCGTTCCCATCTTCGTAGCCGCCGTCCCTACCGGTTCAGCCAGCCGCCATCGACGACGAGAACATGTCCATGTACATAATTACTCGCCGGGGAAGCGAGAAAGACTGCGGCGCCGGCCAGGTCTTCAGGATGACCCCAGTGGCCGGCGGGAATGCGTTCCAGAATCTGCCGCGCGCGCTCGGGATTCGAGCGCAGCGCCTCGGTGTTGTCGGTATCCATGTAGCCGGGCGCAATGGCGTTCACATTCACGCCCTTCGACGCCCACTCGTTCGCGAAAGCCTTGGTCAACTGGCCGACACCACCCTTTGCCGCAGCGTAAGCCGGCACCATAATACCGCCCTGAAAGGTCAGCAGGGAAGCGATATTGATGATCTTGCCCGCACCTTGCTTGAGCATGTGCCGCCCCGCGTGTTGCGTGAGCCGGAAGACGCTGGAAAGATCTACGTCGATCAGCGCCAGCCAATCCTCTTCGGAATACTCGGCTGCGGGAGCGCGGCGAATGATGCCGGCGTTGTTGAAGAGAATGTCGATGGCGCCGAGTTGCTGGACGGTTTCTTCGACGAGGCGCGCACAAACCGCCGCATCGCCCACATCGCCCACCAGCGTGATGGCTTTTGCGCCGGCGGCTTCGATCTTGCGCTGCGTAGATTTGGGGGTCGTGTTGAAGCCGTGCACGGCTACGCTGGCGCCGGCCTGGGCGAGGGCAACGGCAATGGCTGCACCCAGACCGCGCGACGAGCCCGTGACGAGGGCAGTTTTGCCTTTGAGACTGAATTTGTCGAGGATCATGAGTTAGGTTTCAGGTGTCAAGTTTTAGGGATCACGGGGGAATGTGATTCCGGACAACTGCTCTTCCATCTCTATTATCTCTGAACGTGGCGGGACGGTGTAACTTTGATGCCAACTTCAGGGATGGGGCCCACCCAGCAGCACCTGCACCTTCTTCTCGATCGTTATCGTATCGGTCTCGCCCTGAAAGCGCGCGCGGACCACGCCGTTTCTGTCGATGAGAAACGTGAGCGGCAGGCCCAGCACGCCTCCGTAACGCATGCCGAGCCGCGCATCGCCCATGGCGTTGGGATAGTCGAGCCTGAGCTGCTCGACCAGACGGCGTGCAGGCGCAGTATCGTCATCCATAGAGATGCCAATGATGGCGAATCCCTGCGGTCCATACTGGTGCTGCCACGCACTAAAAACCGGCATTTCTAACTGGCAGGGCGCGCACCAAGTGGCCCAGAAATTGAGCAAGACCACCTGGCCGCGATAGGTTCTGAGCCGCAACGCGCGGCCGCTGAGATCCTGGAGCGAGAAGTCCGGAGCGCACTTATTGATCAGAGTCCGCGCGGGTGTCGGGGATTGCGCTGATGCGATCGCGAGAGATGCGGCAAGAAATGCGGCGAGAAAGATGCGCAGTCCCCACCTTAGCCGCAAAAACAAGGACGCGGCGAGGGTGGGGCACCCCAACCTCCATCCTACGAGGCCCCTGTTAGTGCGAACTCTCAACCGGAAACCCCTTGTTCGCCCAGTCGGCGCCAAAGTTCTCGGCCAGGTAGAGAACCTTCACGTTTGTGAATCCCATGTCGAGCAGCAGCTTGTATGCAGGCCCGACGTTAGGGCAGCGGTTCCACGGGCAACACCCGCAATAAAGCACGATGAAGGTCTTGTGCGGCAGGTTGGCAACGCGATTGCGCAGCATTTGTGCGCCCGCATCCTGCGCTCCCGGTCCGGCGTACTCTGACTTCGGGATGTGTGCCTGGGCAAACAGCACGCGCGAGCCTACCTGCAAAATCAGGGGACTTTCCGGGCCCGGCGCTGCGAGCAGACGATTCAGATCCTCAGGCTGAAGAAGCATCGACGCAGGAATGGAAGACGCGCTCGACGGCGACGACGTTGCCCACTGACCTGCGGCAAACATCCGTCCCTGTGTAATACACAACAGTACGAGCGCGGCGCAAACGCCGGTCCCGATAACTCGATCCAATCGCATAAGGATTCTCCGCATCCAGTGTAATGCGGATGGAATGCGAGCAGGGCCGGGGGAATAGCGGTAGAAGTGGAGATGCGAAAAATCCGCCCCAAATTGAAAACGCCAGAGGCCGAAGCCCCTGGCGTCTCAATCTTGATCACTCGTAGTACAGCCGGTGTTGCGTCCTCCAGCTCCCCCAGCGGCCGACTTCCAGCTTTCGCTGGCGTCTCGCCTCTGGCTGCGTCGGCACTCGACCTCCGACTTGCGTCGGCGGTCAGCACTCCAACTCGACCGGTGGCCAACTTTCCGGCTCGGATCGGTTTCGTGTTCTCGGCTCGACCGGCGCGCACCTCCGATTTGCATCGGCTGTTCCGCGCATCCGACCGACGGGTGGCGATCCATCAAGCTTGCGCCTGACGATCCGAGTTTCATCGGGCTTGCACCCGACAATCCTGGTTCCATCCGGCTTGCGCCAAATGGAACTTCCTCCGGCTAGGCCGATAACCTAACTCCGATTCGCATCGGACGCCGTCCTTTGGTTCGGCTGGCGATCACATTCGGCTTGCGCCGCATGTGCACCTGCTCCCCCGTCTGGCTTGCAGCCTCCGGATCGCTCCGGCTGCTTTCACCCCACGGCTTCACCGGCCGCGAGACCACTCGGCTTGCGCCTTGTGATCTCTTCTCCGGTTGAACCTATGATGCACTCCTTGTTTCCACCGAACCTTGCATCGCCAGCTGAGCCGTCGATGAGTATTCCGTTTCCACCGGCCCTTGCATCTTCCGGAATCACCCAGTTAAACAACTTCCGGCTTGCGCCGTCTTTTGTAACTTCTGGTGCGTCCAGCGATCCCTCTCAAGCTTGCGCTCGAGGTTTCACCCTCTGTCCGGGTTGACGTCCATCCTCCGGTTCTCACCGGCTGTTCACTCCGTCAACCTTACTGGTGATGCACTTCCGACTCGCGCCGTCTGTGTGTTCTTCCAGCTTCCGGCAACCAACTCCGATGCCCTACTGGGTCATCAGTTGAATGAGACATTACGTCCGTTCAATCTGTGGAAGCAAGTGCAAAAATCGAGTTAATTTGTGGATTTCACCAAGGTCGGTGCAAAGCTCGATTTTTCTCGTGCGGCATTGGGAATTGCCCGCCTCGAGATAGAATTCGCGGCTGCGAAAATCAACCGGGCGCTCAAAAATAAACGAGCAGACTCGCGAACTTGCGATATCGCGAAGCGACGCCAGCCTGCCAGGCTCGCCGATGCGCGCTCCATTTCTCAATACTGCGGAGTGCCCAGGTTCTCCCACTGAGTAGCGTGGCGCCTGAGATACCAGCAGGGATTTTCTCCGCCGTGGGGAAACAAAGCCGCGTCGCAGGAGACATTGGCCGTTCCCAAATAGTCGTACTCGGTCTTCTGCCCTTTGAGGGGAACCGACATGAATTGGTTCACGACTACGCTCGACTGTGGCGAGCCATGCAGCTTGTACGCGGTCAAGTCCACCGCAAAAGCCAGCAGCGAAACCGCAGCAAACCCCACCAGCCCCCGTAAAAGCCACATACCGAACCAACGCATTCCAGATCTCCTTACTGTCCCGCGGATGCAATCAGAATAGCCGCAATATCCGGCCGCGTCTTCATGGGCGACCAAGGTCAACGGTTTCCTGCCTGACGACCTGCGTGAAGTTGAAGCCGCCACGCCTTCGCCCGCAGCCTGAACGAGCATTTCTACCCCGGGACATACGCGGCTATCGGCTCGCTGATGCGGCGATAGACGAGAAAAGGGCCAGCCCGTCGGGCCGGCCCTCACACGCTTGCAACGACGATCCTCCCTAAAACTTCACGCTCGCCGCCCGCGGCGAAATGCCGCTCAGCTCCGCGGCGCGCGCCTCGGCGTACGCGGCCGCGCCGATCAGCGCCGTGCGGCTTTCCAGAATCACCCTCACCGGCGTATTCACCAGCAACTGGCTCAGGCGGCCCTTGTCGGTGAACGCTTTGATGAACGTTCCGTCCTTCAGCTTCTCCAGAATGCGCGGCGCGATCCCGCCACCTACATACAATCCGCCCACTGAAAGAATCTTGAGCGCCAGGTTGCCGGCCTCAGCGCCGTAGGCCGAAACAAACATATCCAGCGTCCGCTCGCAGAGCTCGCTCTTGGCTTTCATGGCGAGATCCGTAATCACTGCGTTGGGATCCTCGCCGCGCATCCGCTCCGCCAGCCACGCCGGCTCTTCCAGTCCGCGCACGTCGCGCAGAAACTCGAAGATGTTGGTCAGGCCCTGCCCGCTCACCACGCGCTCAAAGCTGATTCGCCCGTTGTATTTCTGGCGCAGATAGCGCAGCAGGTCGATTTCGTCCTCGTTGCGCGGTGCAAAATCCGAGTGGCCGCCCTCGGAGGGGTAAGGCACGTAATGGCGGCCATCAAAAACCAAAAACGCCTCGCCCAGCCCGGTTCCCGCCGAAATCAGCGCGCGATTACCCACCTGCCGGGCATCGCCCTCGCTCAGGGTGTACACCTGCTCCGATCCCAGTTCGTCGATACCGTACCCGTTGGCCTGCAAATCGTTAATCAGGAAGACGTAATCGATCTTCAGATTGAGCGCCAGCTCGCGGCTGTCGAGCGTCCATGGCAGGTTGGTGAGCCGTAGCCGCCCGTCCCGCACCGGCCCCGGCACGCCAAAACATGCCGCAGTCACCTTTTCCGAGACCACGAACTCCTTCACGATCGCTTCCAGCCCTGCATACTCCTTCGCTGGAAACTGCTTGTCGCGCGCGTGCTTCAGGTTACCGTCGGTAAAGTCAAACAGCGCCAGGTGAACCTTGGTGCCGCCTACATCGCCTGCCAGAATCATCCATTCCTCTCAAAAGTGCCGCAGCTTTTGGCGTCCGGAGGAGGCAGCAAAGCCGCCGCCGCCCGGTCCAGAAGCAAGGTCAGTATACCGCCCACGGGGCGAATCAACTGGCTGGGCAGCCGCTCAGAATCGCGTGCGCTGGCCCATACCTCCTTCATAATCTGCGCTTTATCTACACTGCCGCCCCGCAAAAGTCACGGTAGTCCGGCGTCAATCCCCACTGCTTGCGTCACTCCCTGCAGTGCGTTGTCCCGCGTCCACAGCTTCGTTCCCGGCGTGATCAGGCAGGAAGCAATCAAATGCGCGTCTATGAGACCGATGCCCTTCGCGTAAAGTTGGCGCGTCTCGATCATTTGCCGCACTTCGCTCAGTTGCGCAATCCTCACTTCCAACAACGCATCCAGCGTGGCCAACGTTCCAGTTCGATTGCGCAGCGAGCCAAGGGCCAACTCGCCGGCAATGAATGGATGCATCAGGACCTGTCCACTGTCGAGCAACGCTTGCATCTGCGCGTTGTTACGCCGCAGATGATCAATCCAGATTGTCGTATCGGCCAGGATCACAGCCGGTCGACTCTCAGACGCTTAATGTCTTCGAGTTCCGGCATCGTGCCGCCGAGCGCGGCAAGCTGGCGCGAAGCCTCCACGTGAATCAGCACCTTTAGCGCCTCACGCAGCAGGGCCGTTCTCTCAGTAATCCCCGTATATTCCTGGGCCGTCTTCACTAGATCGTCATCGAGCGACACGGTGGTGCGCATAATCACCTCTATCGCATCAATTTTATCACCAATTGATGATTAAATTGATGCGATAGGTTCAAATCACCTTTGAAAAGTAGTTTCCGCGTCGTCCGGCGTCTGATCCCTTATCCCTGCTTTACCGCCCCAGATACACCCGGTACTGCTGTTCCAGCACGCCGGTAGCGCGCGCCAGCAGCAGCTTCGACACGTTGTATTGGTAGAGGCTTTCGACGAGATTGGTTTGGGCGGTGGCCAGTGAGGACTGCGCCGTCACCAGAGGAAGATTGTCGTCTACGCCGGCGTTCACGCGGTCGGTCTCGTCGCTCAGTGCCCGCGTGGCCAGGTCAACATTCGACCGCGCCACGTCCACAAGTTTCTTGTTCGCGCCCACGTCCAGCAGCGCTGCCCGCACCTGCTCGTCGATATGGTTGCGCAGGTCGGCAAGCTGCGCGTCAACGGAAGCCATCTCCGCCTTCGACGCGTCCTCGTCGCCGCGAATCCGCGCCTCGCGGAAGATGGGAAAGTTCAGCGTTCCCTGGGCGACGAAATCCCCGTGCGTGCCCGCCCCATTCACCGTGCTGGTGCCGTAGTAGCTGTAAAAGCTCAGGGTCGGCAGCCGCTCGCTGCGATAGACCGCATGCACGGCTTTATACTCGACCGCCTGGTTTTGCAGATTCTGGTAATCTTGGCGGCTCTTGTAGGCCAGCGCGCGCACCTCTTCCGGCGTTTGCTCGGCAAGGTCGCTATATGGCGCGGGATCGGTGAGCGCAATCTCCTGCGCGGGCGCGACGCCGATCTCGCGCTTGAGCAAAATCAGGTCTTTGGCTTGGCTGTTCTCGGCCGCGATCAGCGCCAGCTGCTGTGCTTCAAGCTGCACGCGCGCCCGCAATTCTTCCAGGTTCGCCACCGTGCCCGCCTCGTGCTCCGCGTGCACATGATCGAGGAACACCTGCGCCTGGGCAACCAGAGCCTTTGCGTTATCCACTTCAGACTGGTCGGCAATGGCCCGCAGATACGCAATGGCCACCTGTTGCACCACCTCGCCGCGCGCAGACATTTTACTGAAATATGCCGCGCGCTCCGCCGCGCCAGCCACCTTCCAGCTTTCGATCACCGGCCCGGAAAACAGGATTTGGCTGTAGTGGATTTGTCCTTCGGTCAGGTCGTCGCGCGTAATGTTGGAGAGCCCCGCCAGCATCTTGCTCCCGACCAACGGCGTGAACTCTGCAATCACCTTTGGGCCGAAGCCCAGCGCCGCCAGGTCGTGCATATAGTAGCCGGTGTCGCCCGTCACCCAGATGGTGGGCAAGAATTCCTGCAGCGCCACGTTCTTCTCACCATGCAGCGTCTTTTCGCCGTTCTCGGCTTCTTTCAGTCCCAAATTATTGCTGAGGCCCCTGCGGATGGCGTCGTCGAGCGACAGCTTGAGCGGCTCGCTCGTCAGCGGCTGTGCGGTCACGCTGCCAAAGAAGGGATTGCTGGCCGAGGTCGGATTCTGCGCGTGCGCCACTGCCGCTCTGGCGCAGATACCCGCTAGAAGCAACAAAAAAATGCGCGGCGCACACCGAAAAAACCCAAAATGAAGCCGAGGAATCACTTCCATTATTCTCTCAGATGAGGCGCAGACTGCCGACGATTCAATCGAACCCCCGGAGACTGCGAACAAACTTAACGGTTCGAGTCCATAGGGGTTCCACTGCTCCTTCGAATTCCTCGCCTCCACCACGGAGAAGCGGGATAGCCCCGGATTCCCCGTTTCCCAGTCCCGCCGCTTCCATCATCAGCTCCACGTCGAAACCCTCCTTGCGCGAGCGCTGATCGTAATAGAGAAGTGTGACGGCAATGGGATAGAGCGGCCCAATCACTATAGAAATCGCGGCAAAGAGGATGTAGGTCAGTTGCTGGGAGAGAATTAGATTGAACCAATATAAGTGCCAATCATAGTAGCAAAAATATGCCACCCACCGAAGCAAGGACGACACCGCTGCAGAGAGTACCCACGAACAGACGGCAATCAGCAGCCACGTGATAAAGATTCGCCAACGGCTGTTCCTGCTCAGTCGCCAACTGCGGCTCAGAGCTTTGAATCCAGTAAGTCGTTCGGCGACTGCTGCCGGAAACACAAGTGAAAAGCACGCGCCCGCCCAAAGAAACAGAGCTGTCCCGGCTAGGATCGGCGACAGAAGCGCAACAATCGCAAAAGCGCTTGGCGTATCGTTGAGTAGCCCGAGCTTGTCCTCCAAAGTTCCAATGCCCCAAAAGACGGCGAACATAAGAACTTCAGGAACAATCAATACCGCGGCGAGTTTCAGGACCGCCAGCCATAGATAGCCGCGCCATCGCGCAATTGCAAATCGCAGCGACGCAACAATCGTTGTTCGATCGCCAAAGACATCGCACGAGACTGCTCGCACAAACGCCGGCAGGTATAAAAACTGCAAAAAAAATGAAATATGGTAATAGCCGAGGCCGACCGCGAAGCGCCACAGCACGATGCCGGGCTGGCGAAAGGGATGGACCAGCGAACTCGAATGCACCCAGGCGATGTCGACCAAGTGGATCCCCAACATCGCGGCGGCCGGCAGCGCGGCTATCCCGGCGAAGAGCAAAAACTGCTTGCGGTAGATCTCAAACATACGATCGAGAATCTCGCCCAGGTTCATGGGGCGTAGCGCGGCTTGCATCGGGTTCTCCCGGTCACGCGCCAGTATACGCGGGATCGCCAGCCGCCGGATGATTCGCCCGGCCTTCGTCTGTTGCTGGGGAGAACTTCGCGGTAACCCATTTTTAGCGGGTGCATCTAAACCCATTTGAAGGAGATGAACTCATGAGGATTGCCCTTACTACCGTCTGCTGTCTGGTTCTCTGCTCGCTTCCAACTCTGGCCCAGAAGACCAAAGCTGCCATGAGCGATCAGAAGTTTCTCGATCTCGCGGCCCAAACCGACATGATAGAAGCGAATCTGGGAGACCTCGCGCAGGACGCTGCCGCCTCTCAAGCAGTAAAAGACTACGGCCGCATGGTGGCCGGCGATCATTCGCAGGATTACCAGAAGCTGCAAAGCCTGGCGCAGCAAACCGGACTTACCTTGCCCACTGCGATCGATTCCGCGCACAACAAGTCGCTGATTAGCCCCCTTCACGCACTGAAGGGAAAGGCGTTCGATCACAAGTACATCGAGGACATGGTTGCCGGACATACAGACGCGATCGCAACTTATAAGAAGGAAGCGCAGGACGCGACGAATCCCGCGATTCGTGCGTATGCGCAGGCCACGCTCCCGGCCTTGGAAAAACATCTCGACCACGCAAAGGCGATCGAACAGGGCAAGACGTCATCTATGTAGCGCCGGGCAGCCCCCGGCGGCCTTGAAGCATCAGCAGGATTTTTCTCTTTCAGGCGGCCGCACGGGAGCGCACGCGCACAGTTTTGGCCGGCTTTTTCGCGGTCCGTTTGCGCGCTTTCTTCTGCTGCGGGACAACCGAAAGGCTCAGCCCCATCGTGTTCAGCACCGCGACCAGCGTCTTGAGCGTGGGATTGCCCTTGGGCGAGAGCGAGCGATAAAGTGATTCGCGACTGATGCCCGCTTTAGCGGCTACGGCGCCGAGCCCGCCGTAGGCTTCGGCGAGAGAACGCAGCGCAAGGAGACCGAACGCGCGAGTGCGTGCAGTATTCAATGATTCGACCGCTGTCTTTGCGTAAGCGAAGGCAAGCCTACGGTTAGATTGCAACTCACGAATCTCATAAATGAGACGTGCCGCCGCATTTGTCGATTTCGTCATTTTCCCTTCAGCTTCTTACGATATGTCTATCGGCTCGTTTGGTGCGGGGCTTATACAAAAACAGCCGGTTTCTGGTGGAAGCCCGAAGCGTCGAACTCTCCAATAGGCATTGAAGAAGGTATCATCCAGAGGTTTTGCCCCAAGTCGCTTTCCAACAATTTTCACCTGGATTCCACGGCTTTCGAGTCTGCGCCTGAAAGTCCATCTATGCGCGTCGCCGCAAACAAACAGAACAGCACTATTCAAGTACTCTCCCAATGTTCTGATCCAAAACTCTTCCCTAATTGGCCAGCGGTGCGCAATGTCGTGCGAATAGGATTCACCGATGGTCTTGATCTCGCTCATCCACGACGACGGTGCAGGGCCCATAAATGGAAGTTCTTCGCCAATGAGGAGTGTATAACGCTCATCAAGCGTCGGATCACAGTAAATGTGGCGAGTTCCTGACTCCGATGCGGCTTCAGTCACTACTGACCGCTGATTTGTCCTGCGCATTATGTCTTCGTTGTTTTCCTCGCCTACGACCACGGGTTGATAACGGTCTATGCACTCTAGGAGAAATCTCTTGAATTGGAGCCGTGCTTGATTTTGCGGATCGTCAAGGTTCGTATTGTTACAGTAGAATTGCGCGTTTTTGTGATTGCATCCAGCTAGAAAAAACACCGGCGTCACCCTTGATGTGCTGACGGCACCTGCTTTTTTACGAGCTAATTCAAAAACATCGTCCGATACAGCGTGTCCCGCTGCACGGGCTTGAACCCAGCATCGCGAATGATTCTCCGCAGCTCTTCTTCCGTAGTGCAGTTCGAAGTGCCGGCCGCCTTCACCACATTTTCTTCGAGCATCACGCTGCCCACGTCGTTGCCGCCGAAGTGGAGGCCCACTTCGAGCACCTTCAGTCCCTGCGTCACCCAACTGGCCTGCACGTTCTCAATATTGTCGAGATAGAGGCGCGAGATGGCGAGCACCTTTAAATATTCGACGCTCGTCGCCTCATCCCAGCCGCGCCCCCCGAGTGCGGTGTTCTTGGGCTGGAAACTCCAGGGGATGAAGGCCGTGAATCCGCCGGTCTCTTCCTGCAGGCGGCGCACGGTTTCAAAGTGATTGATGCGCTGCCCGAAATTCTCGCCCACCCCAAACATCATGGTCGCGGTAGTGCGCATGCCGAGCTCGTGCGCCGTCCGGTGCACGCTCACCCAATCGTTGGTGTCGCACTTCAAGCGCGCGATGCGATGCCGCACCTCGTCGTCCAAAATCTCCGCGCCGCCGCCGGGAATCGAGTCGAGCCCCGCATCGCGTAGGCGCGCAATGGTGGTGCGCAGGTCAAGGCCCGAGTATTCGGCGATGGCCAGCACTTCAGAGGCCGA
>Ga0187847_10003377_pt1 | contig 12239 bp, 10 predicted proteins | sample June2016WEW_4_10_FD_132458 | JGI IMG/M metagenome (GOLD analysis project Ga0187847, IMG submission 132458) | Peatland microbial communities from SPRUCE experiment site at the Marcell Experimental Forest, Minnesota, USA - June2016WEW_4_10 | ecosystem: Environmental > Terrestrial > Soil >...
AGCTCCAAGCCGTGGGTGTCCTCGCGCCACGCCTGCGCGGTGTTCCCAATCCGCCGCAGGCGAACCGCCGTAAACCCCAGCACGCGCAGCCGCAGCATCGGGTAGCCGGACTTTTCCGCGACCCCCTGCGCATCCCGCCATCTCACCGCCGAGCGCTCAAAATCGGCGGAGCGTTCCAGGCAAACCCCGGACACGGTGAGGGTCCCGGCCACGAGCCAAGGATAGGGACGCGGCTTCACCTCACCGAGCAGCGGCTCCGCCGCAACGTTGCATTCGCCGTATAACCCGCGCACCTGAAGAGAGTACACGTATTCGAACTCGGCGCGCAACGCCCCAGCCTCGCTCCCCAAAGACCGGAACCGCCGCAGCGCGTCCCGCGCCTCCGGACTGGCGTGTACATAATCGCCGGCTGCGTCAAGCTGAGCGGCGCGACCCAACGCCGCGAAGGCTTCGGCCGCACGCGCTGTGCGCGGAGTTTTGAGCGTATCCCGCAGCCAGGAATCGCGGTGCCGGGTCATGAACGCGTCCGCCATTTGCCGCAGAACCCTCTCCGTGCCGGCGGCCGCTGGCGCGCCGTAGTACTGCGGCAACAAACGCGTCACGGCGACCTTCAGGTACTCTTCGTCGGGGGCCTTTAACGCGCCCCACGCCACGCCGCTCATCAGCTCCGCGATCAGTGCGTCTGGGGTTGTGGCGGCGGTGTAGGCGCGCTGCCGATCAAGTTTTTTTTTACTTCGTCCCGGTACTTGCGGGCTTCCGGCACCCAGCCGCTGGTGGAATCGATTTGCAAATATGCTTGCCAGTCATCCAACGCTTCGTGAAAGTTGGACATGCGCTGGGCAGCCAGGGCCCGGTTGAAAAGGAGCTCGGCATCGCCGGGCTTCAGCCGGCACCCCTCCGAGAGCCGCTCGAAGGCTTCGGCACGCAGCTTCGCATCGTCGGTCTTCTCGGATTTCTGGAAAAGAGCCGTACCCAAATCCAAAAGGATGGAAGCGTCGCCGGGCCGCAGCGCGTGCGCCAGCTCCAGTTCGGCGATGGCAGCGTCTTCTTTGCCTCCCAGAAGTTCCGCCCTTCCCTCGAGCTGCAACCACTTGGGGTCCTTCGGATGCGCCGCGATACCACGCTTGATGTTGATCTTCGCATCCAGCAGTTCCGGCGGCTCGTTGAAGCTGGATGTCTCCGCGCCCAGTTGCGTTTGCGCATGGCCCCATGCGGCGTCCGGCAGCCGCATTTCCATCTGGCGACGCTCCGTATAGGCCTGCGCCAGCAGCCGCTGGGTGTGTGCGGCGCTGTGCGCCCAAAGCGGGTAGCCGACTACCCCTGCCAGCGCCGCCGCCGCCAATCCCGCTGCCGGCCACCAACGCAAAATCGGAAACCATGGCTTGGGATCCGGATCGGGCCGCTGGCGCGGGACGATGCGTTCCACCAACCCGCGGCGGGCGCGCGGATCGGCCAACCGCGCCTTGCCGGCCAGTTCCTCTTCCTCACCCGTAGGTGGATCGTTCAGATCCCGCGCGGCTTCCCGCAGCACCGTGCCGCACCAATCGCATTCAGCGGCATGCGCCAGCAGTTCCTCGGCTTCCTCGGGTTCCACCTGTCCGGGCAGCAGCAACCGTAGCCGGTCTTCGTCGGGACAACCTCGCGTCTTTTGCGGCCTCCGGTGTGCCAGCGCCCCAGCCTGCAGCCGTTCAATCGGGTCCCCGCCGTTTCTATCCCCAATATTCATACTCATCCTAAGAAACGACCCTTCCGCCCTATTGCCTTTTGTCGTCCTCGAAAGCCCGCCGAATCAGTTCCTTCAACCGTACGATCACGCTCTCCACGCCCTTATGGGTCAGTTTGAGAAGGGAAATCGCGGCAATCTCCTTCGCCGACATCCCCTGCCGGTAGTAAAGCCAGAAGATCTGCCGATCCCGCGCGCTAACGGACGCGTTCCGCAGCACATCCTCGATCTCCCGCACCAACAGCCGCCATTCCGTCTCGTCGGGCGCCGCCAGGTTAGCCGGCAAAGGGGAAGGATCCGGCGGATACTTGCCGCCCTTCGACTTGAAGTAGTCGTGCACCACATTGGCCGCAATCACGCGTATATAGCCGAAGACGGCCCCTGGATACCGGGGCTTGAATTCGCGCAGCACTTTTGCCCGGTTCGCGCAGAGTTTAACGTAAACCTCTTGCACCAGATCGTCGCGCAGGCCGGGGCCATCGAATCCATACCGCCGGACGATGCGCGCAACGGTTGCCTCGATCAGAGGATTGAACCGGATCAGGAAATTCTCCCAGGCTTGAGCGTCGTCCATATGGGCGCATCGGCGCAGCAGGTCTTCCGGCGAATCTTCCCCGGCGGGCGGCGCCCACGGAGCTTCGGTCACCGCTTCCAGAGTAAGCGTTCCCGTGGCTTTCCGCTCGGGCGGGAGTTCTCCCCGGTCTTGGCTGCCGGCTTCCCCGGAATTCATGTTCATCCTAGACAACGACACAAACCGGCTAATCCCTTTTGTCCCGCTCAACAATTTTCCTGTATCAAACGTTTTAGGCGTACTAATACGCTCTCTACGCCCTTGATACTAAGCCCTATGTCGGCCAGTGCGGCGATTTCCTTGGCTGTCATCCCCTGCTGGTGGTGCAACCAGAAGATCTGGCGATCTCTCACGCTGGCATGTTTCCGCAGCAGGTCGCCGATGCACGCCTTGAGCGCCAGCCAGTCCTCTTTATCCGGCGCCGCGGTATCCGGCCGGTCCGCCGGCAGTTCCTCGGTTTGTCGGAAGTCTCTCCTTTTACAGTAGTCATGAGTCACTCGGATGGCGATCACCTGCACATAACCGAACGCCGATCCAGGATGACGCGGCACAAACGCACGCAGCGCTTTGGCATTGTTCACGCTGAGTCTAAGGTAGGTTTCCTGCTCCAGATCGTCGCACAGGCCGCGGTGAAACTGCGCGTACCGCTGGCCGGTACGCAGCACGGTTGTGTATATTACAGGGTGGAAGCGGCGGACGCACTCGTCCCAAGCGGCGGCATCGCGCAAGTCGGCGCACACGCACAGCAACTCTTCCCCGGTGAGTTCGCTATAGTCTCTTGTCAGTGCAGGAGATGTTAACACGTCAAGTGTGCCGGACACAATCCCTCTATGCAAGCGCTCGGCTTTCAGCCATCGGCTCTCCGCCTGACTTCCGAGCCGCGTCCTCGTCGCGAGAGATACCCGACCGCCGATACGCAATAGCCGCTTCTCAAATCTGCCGACGAAGGGATTTCGCCGCCGGTTTCGATTTATTACTTGAAACCCGGCGAGACGACAAGTGCAGACGGCAACCTAATACCAGGCGGGCGGCGCGGCGCCACCTGCCACTTCCGACTGACTGTCGATCGGGCCAAGGAGATGTCTGTCATGAATACGGATGTAAGGTGTCGTGTGTCCCCACTGCGGCGCACATGCGCGCAGCCCCGGCGGGCCGTGAAGCGCACTGCCGATCGCATAGGCAAATGGTACATATCCCGCTGCTACACCAAGGCTCCCCGCGGAACTGTTGACGCTCGGACGGAAAAGGAGCGCGCATGAACTTCGACTCCGAGTTCCTGACCAGATTAAAACAGCGCGACCCGGACACGTGCACGTTCCTGGTCTCCTCACTATCGCCCGTGCTGGAAGCCAGGCTGCGCTACAAGCTTCGAGACCACGGCGCCATCGAAGACATTCGCAATGAAACCTTCTACCGGGTCTTCTGCCTGGTGGACGGCGGACGCGTGCGCGAGCCGGAGCACTTCGGCTGGTTGGTACGTGGGGTCTGCGACCGGGTGGCACAGGAAAGCCGCCGCAAGGCAGGCGCCGCCGAACCCTTGCCCGGCGACGGTATGGAGCCGCCCGACCGGCAGCCGCATCTCGACAAGATCCTGGTGGAAAACGAGCGGAGAGCGCAGTTGTGGCGGGAAGTGATGAGGTTGTCCGAAGCGGACCGCAGGCTGATCGTGGAGATGTACTACGAAGAGCGCGACCGGTGGGAGATGGCCCGCGAACGGGGAATCAGCAAGACGGTTCTGAACGTGCGCCTCTGCCGGGCGCTGGCGCGCCTGCGGGAGCGGGTATTGCAGCGGGCGCCAGCCGTGAAACCGGCTTGCCGGCCGCGCGCACGTGGCGCACACACGCGTGCGGGCCACGTCCCCGCGCATGGGGACGCCTGTTCCCCGAACCGGTGGGCTACCATGGCAGCATGAGTGAACCGCCGCCCGATATCTCGGTGGCCGTGGTCAATTGGAACCGGCGCGAGTATCTGCGGGCGTGCCTGACTTCGCTCGCCGCCCAGCGCGGCGCCCACTTTGAGGTGATCGTAGTGGACAACGGATCGCGCGATGGCTCGGCCGAAATGGCGCGCGCGGAATTCGGCGTGCGCGTGATCGCCAACTCGGCCAATTTGGGCTTTTGCGCCGCTAACAACCAGGCCTTCGCCGCCGCCCGCGGACAGTTCATCGCGCTGCTGAACAACGATGCGGAGGCCGCGCCGGACTTTCTGGCCAACCTGCGGCGCGCCTTCGACGCGGCGCCGGACGTCGGCATGGCCGCCGCCAAAGTGCTGGTCTGGGAAGATCCCCGCGGCATGGTCAGCCGGGACCGCATTGATAAAGTTGGGCATCTGATCTATCCCGATGGCCAGAACCGCGGGCGCGGCACCGGCGAGATCGATGCCGGCCAATACGACGGCCTCCCAGAGTGCCTGTGGCCGGACGGCGCGGCCGCTATGTATCGCAAGGCCATGCTGGATACGATCGGCGGATTCGACGAAGACTTCTTCATGTTCGCCGACGACGCGGAACTCGGCTTGCGCGCGCGCATCGCCGGTTGGCGCTGCCTATACATGCCCGGCGCGGTGGTGCGCCACCATCGCGGCGCCAGCCTGGATGCGGGATCGCTCAAACGCATTTTTCTGATCGAGCGCAACCGCGTCCTGCTGGCCGCCAAGCTACTTCCCTGGAGCTTGTTGCTGCTGAACCCGTATTACTTCGCGCTGCGCCTCGCCAGTGGCGCGGCGGCGGCGGCCGGCGGGAAAGGGGAGATGGCGCGCTTCCCAGGCTTCGCCAACAAACTGCGTCTGGCATGGACTATTCTCCGCGCGGATCTGGCCGCTCTAAACCTCCTGCCGCGCATGCTCCGCAAACGCCGCGAAGTGCGTCGCCTGGCCAAACTGACGCCGGCTGAAGTCCGCCGTCTGATTCTCGAAAACCGTATCTCGGTGCGCGAGCTGGTAGAGAAGTCGAATTAGATTAGGGATTCTGCCTTCTGCCTTCCGTCTGCTACTGGATAACCTCGCGGCCTACCGCCGTATTCAATTGACTTGCCGCGCTCAAATACGACCCCACCAGGTTGATATAAGCTACCTGCGTGGCGCGGTAATCCCGCTGCGCATCCAGATAGTCCAGCAGCGACGCCTGGCCGCGCTGGTAGGCGAACGACATGGAATCCCGGATCCGCGTGGCGGTTTCCAGATAACCGTCCGTGCCTTTGTAGGGCAGCAACAGATTCACCGAGCTGACCACCGTGAAGTACGCCGAATCGACGTCGCTGAAAACTTGCGCTTCCGCGGCATCCTTTTGCCGCTGCGCATGCGTAATGTCGATCTCCGTACGCAGCTTCTCCCCCTGGTTCTTGTCGAATATGCGCAACGGAATATTAACGCTAAATCCAATATAAATCGTAATGGGAGGGTTGCGCCCCAGATCCATGCCGAACGTGGGATCCGTGGAGCCGTTCGACACGGCCAGTTTGTGATCGGTCCGGGCTTTGTCCACGGTCTCGACCGCCGCCTTCAGATCCGGCCTGGCCTCCAGCGCCGCGGCGTGAAACTCATCGAGCGGCATGGTCCGCTCGTGAAATTCGAACGGCCCCGCCACGTCGAGTCGATCCACCGGCGTGCGGTCGTTCAGCAGCATCGACAGCGTGATCTTCGCGGTTCTCGCATTCACCAGCGCGGTCTGATAGTCGGATTCGTACTGCGCGCGCTGCAACACCAGGCGGTCGAGATCCACACGCGCGATGTCGCCGGCTTTGTACCGCACGCGGTTGATGGTGAGCTGCTTGTTGAAGTAATCCAGGTTCTCCTGCGCATTCGCCAGCAGAGCCTTGGCCTGCAAGGTTTGTACAAAGGCGCTGCGCAGACTGAATAGCAGCGTACGCTCGAGGTCCAGTTGCTGCGCTTCCGCGATGGCGGTGCCCTTCTGCGCGCTCTCGAGGCGCAGTTCGCGCTTGTGCTGCCGTTCGTGCAAATAGTCGAACGCCACCAACGGGAAAGCGTAGGCAAACGGACGATAGGGATTGGTGTTGAAGGGCTGCAACTGGTCGAGGCCCGCCGTCAGGTTCGGGTTCGGCCGCAAATACGCGGTGATCTCCTCCGCCTTGGATTCCTGGATATTCAGCACGCCCGCGCGCAGGTTGGGGTTGTCCGCTTCGAACTTGTCCTTCACCTGTTGCCACGTCAGAGTGATCTGCGCGGAGGTCTGCGCGAATGACCCATGGCACAGAAACACTCCCGCCAGCCCGACTTGTAGATACCGGATTAATCGCCGCATTTTCGCTCCATCAAATCCCCGGGGTCAAACCTGAAGGATATCGCCCTCCCGCGCCGCCAGCGCATACAACACCGGCGCCAGGAAAATCGACAAAAACAGCCGGGACGCCAGCCCGGCCACGATCACGATGGCAAACGGTTTCTGCGAATCGCTGCCGATGCCCGTCGACATGGCCGCCGGCAGCAGGCCGAAACAGGCCACCAGGGCCGTCATCATGATGGGGCGCAGCCGCAGCAGCGAGGCCTCCAGCGTAGCCGTCGGGATGTCTCTTCCTTCCAGCCGCAGCTTGTTGATGAACGAATACAGAATTACGCTGGTCTGCACCGCGACACCCATCAACGCCACGAACCCGAGCATCGACGAAACGCTGAAATTCGTGTGCGTAATCCGCAGCGCCAGCAGTCCGCCCACCGGCTCCGTCACCAGCACGCTGAAGAAAATGATGAGCGGGAATTTCAGATTTCCGTACAGCGCGAACAGGATCAGCAGAATCAACAACACGGTCAAGGGCCCAATGATTTTCATTTGATCCAGCGATGCCAGGTATTCCTTGTACTCCCCGCCCCAATCGAATTGGTAGCCGATGGGAAGCTTCACGGCCGCGGCTACTTTTTGCCGGGCTTCGCCTACGGCGCTGGCCAGATCGCGGCCCTCCACGCTGAATTGCACGCCGATGAACCGGGAGTTCGACTCGCGATAAATAAAGGACGCGCCGCTTTCCACCTTGATGTCGCAGAATTGGCTGAGCGGCAGATATTGCCCGTCGGGCGTGGCAATCAGCAGGTTCTTGATGGCGTTCTCATCGCTGCGAAATGGCTCCTGCATACGCACCACCAGGTCGAACTGGCGCTCCCCTTGAATCACCTGCGTGGCCGCCGTGCCGCCCATGGCGGTGCCCACCATGGTGTTTACGTCGCTCACATTCAGGCCATAGCGCGCCAGCTTGGCGCGGTCCGGAGTAATGATCAGCGTGGGTTGGCCGAGTTCCCGCACCACCGTGATCCCGGTGATGCCCCGCACTTTGGCAATCGCATTCTTCACCTGCACGGCCTTGTCCTCCAGCGTTGCCAGGTCCGGACCGAAGATCTTCACGGCCAGCGAACTCTTCAGCCCGGTCTCGGCTTCGTCCACCGCGTCCTCGGCCGGTTGCGTGTAGTTAAAGATGACGCCGGGAAACGCCGACAGCTTTTGCTGGATAGCTTTGGTCAACTCGGCCTTGGTATGGATGCCGCCGCTCCATGCGTTGTCGTTGTACGGTTTCAGACCCACATAGAACTCGTTGTTGAAGAAGCCCGTCGTATCCGTGCCGTCGTCGGGCCGTCCCAGTTCGTTGGCCACGGTGGTCACCTGCGGAAAGCTGCGCAGGATATTTCGAATCTGTGGCGAGAGTTTGGAAGCTTCTTCGAAGGAAATCGTATAAGGAGTGGTCGCGCGCACCCACAGCGCGCCCTCGTCCAGGTGCGGCATGAACTCGCCGCCGATCCCTGGAATCAACAGCAGCGATGCGGCGAAGATCGCCAGAATCAACGCCACCGTGATCGCCCGGTTGCGCAGGCACCAGCCCAGCATGCGCCCATACAAACCGCGAATCGCCTCGTAGAGCCGCGCGCGCGGCTCGTGCACGTGCTTCTTCAGAACGAAGGAGCACAGCACCGGCAGCAGGGTCAAAGTACAAAGCAGCGCGCCTAACAGCGCGAACGACATGGTGTCGGCCATGGGCTGGAACAGCCGGCCCGACGGCCCCGTGAGCACATAAATCGGCAGATACCCCGCGATAATCACCGCAATCGCATAAAAGATCGGACGCTCCACATCGTGCGCCGCCGCCCGGATGGTTTCGATGAGGCCGTAGGGTTCTAAGGCGTTATCCAGCGGACGGCGCGCCGCCAACTCGCGGAAAATATTCTCCACCATCACCACCGAGCCGTCCACGATGATGCCGAAATCGATGGCGCCGATCGACAACAGGTTCGCCGGAATGTGCCGCCAGTCCAAACAGATGAACGAAAACATCAGCGCAAATGGAATGGTCACCGCGACGATCAACGCCGTGCGCACGCTGAAAAGGAACAGCCCCAGGATCACCAGCACCAGCAGCATGCCGCGCAGCAGGTTGTCTTCCACCGTTTTGGTGGTCTCTTCGATCAGGCCCTGCCGGTCGTAATACGGCACTACCTTCACATCCGGCGGCAAGACGTGTTCGTTGAGCTCTTTGGTCATGGCTTCCACGCGCCGCAGGATCACTTGCGCCTGCTCGCCGACGCGCATCAGGATGACTCCCTCCACCGCCTCGTCCTGCTGCATGTATCCGAACTGGCCAAGCCGCGGCGCGTGGCCGATCTCCACCTTGGCGATGTCTTTCACATAAACCGGCGTCCCGTTCTTCTCCTGCAGCACGATGTTGCCGATGTCCGCCGTATCGCGCACCAGCCCCAAGCCCCGGATGTAATAGAATTGCCCGCCCTGCGAATAGAATCCGCCGCCCGCGTTGGCATTGTTGTTGCCCAGTTGCAGCGTCACCTGCGGAACCGTCACGCCGTAGGCGAAGAGTTTGTTCGGATCGAGCAGCACCTGATATTGCATAGTGGTGCCGCCAAAACCCGAATCGTCCGCCACCCCCTGTATGGAGCGGTAATGCCGCTCCAAAACCCAATCCTCGATCACCTTCAGGTCCTGCGGCGAGCGATCCGGACTCTGCAAAACATAGCGGTAGATCAGGCCGCTGGGGCTGAATAGCGGTGAGATGGTGGGCTGCAGTCCGTCCGGCACTTCGGCGTTGGCCATGCGCTCAAAGGCCTGCTCGCGCACGAAATACGGATCGGCGCCGTATTCGAAATTCATCTCGATGGCGGAGAGTCCGTACAGCGAAATCGAGCGCAGCGCTTCCAGCCGCGGAATGCCGTTCATCTCGATTTCAATCGGAATGCTGACCAGCCGTTCCACTTCCTCGGCGGCGTGGCCGGGCCACTGCGTGATGATCTCCACGTGCGGCGGCGACAGATCCGGGTAGGCGTCGATCGGCAGCTTCTGAAAAGAAATGGCGCCCCAGACCATTAGGGCGAGCGATGCGATGACAATCAGAAATCGCTGCCGCAGGGCGAAGGAGACTAGTTTCGCGATCATGATGTGGGCGTCCTATTGAATCGCGTTGGCGAACTGCAGGAACAGGCTGCCGTCGGCCACCACGTTCTCGCCTTCCCGCAAGCCGCTCGATATTTCCACCAAGCCGTTCTGCTGCGGCCCGATGGTGACGGAACGCTGCGCGAATTTGCCGGGTTGCGCCTGCACGTACACGATCGGTTCGTTCTTGTCGTCGCGCAACACGGCCGCCACCGGCACTACCAGAATGTTGTCGCGCCGGCTGGTATGGATGACCGCGTCCACGAACATATCTTTTTTCAGCAGGCCGGCGGGATTACCGGTGACGATGCGTACCGATGTAGTGCGGGTGCTTGGATCCACGAACGACCCAATGTAGGAAATGGCGCCGTGAAAGCTTCGGTTGAACGACGGATTGGTCTCCTCCACCGCATCGCCATTCTTTACCGACTGGAGGTCGCGATCGAAAATGTGGCCTTGCACCCACACCGTGGCAACGTCGCTGATCTGGAAACAGACCGTCTGTCCCGCTTCGATCAGCATGCCGGGCGAAATCAGCTTTTGCACGATCGCCCCTGAGATGGGAGACCGCACAGCCAGTTCAGTGCTAATGGCGGTTCCCTGCTTTTCGGCCTGGTCGATCTCCTGCGCGGTGATGCCGAAGATGCGCAGCGGCTGCAGGCTGTTCTGGACGTCGGTAGTCGCGTCGTTGTAGTCCGCCACGCTGCTCTCGTAGTCCTTCATGGCCACCACCCCGTGATCCAGCATTTCCTTCATGCGATCGACGATGCGCTTGTTGAATTGCTCGCGGTTGCGCGCCTTGCGATACGCCGCGATGGCGTTGGCCACGTCCGGACTGGAGACGTAAAGCAGCGGCTCGTCCTTCTTCACCGGCGTGCCGATGTCCACCAGAATCCTGGTGATCGGCCCGTTTACCTGCGTGATGGCCTGCGTAGTGTGGTCCTGGTCCCAATCCACTGTGCCGGTGGTGTGGATTGCCACTCCCCAGGAGGTTTTGGCCACCTGCGTTATTTTCAGATGAGCTAGTTGATCCGGCGGCACCGTGAAAAGGCCGGGCTGTACGCTCGATTCCGGCCCTGGCTTGCTTTCGGCCTTTTTCGATCCGCAAGCCAACTGGGATAGCCCCAACGCCGCCAATAGAGTGGCGGGGGCACATGCGGCGAATGGCAAAAGCCGCATGCCAATGCCCGACGATGCTGTCTGCATGGCGATACTCTTCTCCTCTTTTAGAAACCCGGATCGACAAGTGGGACGATCTACGCGGCCGGAGGCCCGCGCGAGGAGCTTGCAGACAACAGGACTTGGTAGGCAGTCTCGAATTCCGGGGTGGGGGCCAGCCAGGCGACGCGAAAAACCGGCGTCACGGCCGCCGCTACGGTAACCTGAAGGAACGGCAGCGGCCCCACGTGACACAGCAGGCAGCAATGGTCGGACGCATGGTGCGATTCTTGCTGGGACGCCAAGGCGAACGACTGCCCCAGCAGCGTCAGGCACACCAGCAGAAGAACCAGCGAGGTTCGAGCTATACGGATGCTATGGTTGCGCGCTGTTATGCCCTTAAGATTACCAGAAATAGAGTGGGGCGAACCTGCGGGTCCGTATCCGCCCGCCCGGCCCTCCGTTCGGTGTACAATATGGTTGCCAATTCGGAGTGTGCCGCTTGGCCCCGAACAACTCTGGGGGAACCATGGATAAACCAGCGCAGAACATTCAAGATAGCTTTTTAAACAACGCGCGCAAGGACAAAATTGTCCTCACCATCTATTTAATGAGTGGGGTGAAACTCTCCGGCCGCATTAAGAGTTTCGACAAGTATTCCCTGGTTTTGGAAACCAATAATCAGGAGCAGTTGATCTTCAAGCACGCCATCTCCACCGTGGTGACGTTGAAAACAGCCCATTCTTACGCCGCCAGCTCCCAGACCGGCACGCAGGTGTCCGCGGCCGCCGCGCCGGCATCCAACCCCGTGGCGCAAGCGGAATCGACGGAGGCCTAGATTTCCACCACCCCACAAACGCCGCTCGAACGGGCGATCCTGGTCGGGGTGGATTGGAAGAGCCGCCGGGCCGGAGTGCCTTTCGGACCGGCCCACGCAGCGGATTCCCTGGAAGAGCTCGCGGAGTTGGCCGCCAGCGCGGGAGCCGTCATCGCCGGCCGCGTCATCCAGTCCCGCGCCGCACCCGAAGCTGCCACCCTCATCGGTACGGGCAAAGTGCAAGAGCTGGCGCAATTGAGCCAATCCATGGATGCCGGCTTGGTGATCTTCGACCACGATCTGACGCCCACGCAGCAGCGCAACCTGGAGAAAGAGTTGGCGCGCCGCGTCATCGACCGCACGCAGCTCATCCTGGATATCTTCGCCCGGCGCGCGCGCACGCGTGAAGGCCGCCTGCAGGTGGAACTCGCGCAGTTGAATTATATGTTGCCCCGCCTCGCCGGCCACGGCGTCGAGATGTCCCGGCTGGGCGGCGGAATCGGCACGCGCGGCCCTGGGGAAACCCAACTGGAGACCGATCGCCGGCGCATCCACCGCCGCATCAAGAAAATCGAGGAGGATCTGGAGAACG
>Ga0187847_10003379_pt1 | contig 12227 bp, 9 predicted proteins | sample June2016WEW_4_10_FD_132458 | JGI IMG/M metagenome (GOLD analysis project Ga0187847, IMG submission 132458) | Peatland microbial communities from SPRUCE experiment site at the Marcell Experimental Forest, Minnesota, USA - June2016WEW_4_10 | ecosystem: Environmental > Terrestrial > Soil > Wetlands...
CCCGTGCGCCCTTTCTTCATTTGCACCGGCGCGCGATAGACATCCCAGGCGCCGGCTTCGAGCAGCAACTCGCTCACATAGGCCAGCAACTGCGGCGTCGAGTCGTCGATCACCGTCTCAATCACCGCAATCGCGTCCGCTTCGGGTGCCGCGATCGGCGTCGCCTCAGGTGCCGCGATCGCCTCCGCTTCGCCCACCAGCAGCCGCAGCAAATTCGGCTCGCCCGGCGTATCGCGCCCGCCGGCTCCGTAGCCGCGGGCCGAAACGCGCATCCCCGGCAGCGGCCCATACTCGACTTCCAACATGCGTAGCAGTGCAGCGCCCGTCGGCGTCACCCGCTCCATCGGCGACCCGGCCGCGTACACCGGCGCGTCGCCCAGTAACGACAACGTGGCCGGCGCAGGTACCGGCAACGTGCCGTGCTGGCACTTCACGGTCCCGCTGCCCACATTCAACGGCGAAGCCATCCAGCGGTTCACATTCAGCGCTTCACATCCCGCCGCCGTGCACACGATATCGACAATCGTGTCCACCGCGCCCACTTCGTGAAAATGCACCTTCTCGATGGAGATGGAGTGAATCGCCGCCTCCACTTCGCCTAGCAGTTGAAAGGCGCGCGAGGCGCGACGTTTCACCGTGTCCTTCAGCGGCGCCGACTGAATGATCGAGAGAATCGTCGACAACGACCGATGCGGCGCATGTTCGTAATGCTCGTGCTCATGCGGGTGGTGTTCATGAGCGTGATGCTCGTGGTCGTCAGGCTCGTGTGAATGTGAGTGCGAGTGTGAATGTGAGTGCTCGAACGCGGGTTCTGCTCCCTTGCTCCCCTGCTCCCTCGCTCCCTGGTCTTCCACCACGTCGACCTTAGTGCCCGCCAACCCGCCGCGGTCCACTTTGCGCATCTCGAGGCGCGCGCCCACACCAAGCGCCACCGCCGTGCCGGCAAGCAGGTCGAAGGGCACGCCCGCATCCACAAGCGCGCCCAGCAGCATGTCGCCGCTGATCCCGGAAAAACACTCCAGATAACCGATACGCATCGCTTTGTGATTGTAAATGGCTGCTAGCAGCCCGCGAAAACCTCAGTGCCTCATAGCTGCGGCCTGTAGCATTCCAGTGCGGCCGGCAACATGAGGTACTACTTCCTTTCTCGCATCCACTGAGTAAAGGTGATCCCGACCAAAATGCCTTCCGGCGACAAGAACCGACTCACAGTTTGACCCAAGGCTCTGTCCTGTTTTTCACAAGCATTCGGTAGCCTTGCGATTCAAGCTCCGCCGTTGCCTTCTCCACATCGTCTACATCGAACTCAAGCCAGGCCTGTGGCGCAGGAATTTCCTCGGGCCAGGAATCTTTGCCAAAGCAGGACTGCGCTGCATGAGCAAGAGGCCACAGCGCAAAACTATTCGCGCCTTTCAAGGCCTCCGTATGAAGATATCCGCCATCCTCTTCTTTGAATGCGACACCGAGGGTTCCGCTGTAGAGCTTACGAGTTGACGCCGCATCACGGACAATCGGGCCGAAGCCCGCGATGAACAGCACCTTGATGTTGTCGAAGCGCTCCATGCATCCGCCTACGCACCCTTTCGCATCAGCACTTCCGCTGGCAATACCGCATTCATCGACCCGGACCGAAATCCCGCGCAATCGAGCGTCACGTACTTGAACCCGGCTTGCTTCAACGCCGCCGTGATCGCATCCATCATCTCCAAGCTCAGCGCGCGGGGCAGTTCATCGCGCGCAATCTCCACACGCACCAACTCGCCATGGTGCCGCACGCGCAACTCGCGAAATCCCAACTGCCGCAGGCTCTCCTCGCCGCGCTCCACTTGTTCAAGTACCTCGCGCGTCACCGTGCGCCCGTACTCCACGCGCGACGAAAGGCACGGCGCCGCGGGACGATCCCACACCGGGTAGCCCGCAGCCCTGGCCAGCGCGCGCACTTCAAGTTTGGTTAGACCAGCCTCGGCCAGGGGCGCCAGCACCGCGTGCTGCTCTGCGGCGCGCTGCCCGGGCCGGTAATCCCGCGTGTCGTCGGCATTCATTCCGTACGCGATATGCGCGAACCCTCGTCCTCCACCCAGCTTCCCCATCGCCGCGAACAGTTCGTCTTTGCAATGGAAGCAGCGGTTAGCGTCGTTGCGCGCATACTCCAGCCGGTCGAGCTCTTCGGTCGCAATCACTTCAAGCGGCATGCCCAGCGATTCCGCAAAGGCGCACGCCTGCTCCATGTCGCGCCGCGCGAGGGATGGCGAATCGGCCAGCACGGCCAGCATCCGAGAGCCGAGCACGCGATGCGCCGTGGCAGCGAGAAACGCCGAATCCACGCCGCCCGAATAGGCCACCATCACGCTGCCCAACTCCGCGAGCCGCGCTTCGAGCGCGCGCAATTTCGTCTCGACGTCCGCCGCTTCTGCAACCTTCGAGATACTCGTCTCCGCGCTCGCCATGGCTTCGATTATACCGATCCGCTAATTCCTTCGATGTCGATCACGGCTCAGCCGCCCATGCTCGCTGGTCAATGCCAATCGTTCAGGGCGCGGAGGCTCCGGAAAGGATGTGCGACTCGGAACGGAACTGATGATAGTTGGTAAACATAACGTCATTGAGGGAAATCTGAAACGGAACCGGTGTGTGCGCCGTGTTCGCATATTCAAAAGTATCGAAATATCGGATCATCGCCACGCTGTGCACTGGACAAATGTACCTCGCTTCGGCAATTTCGGTCGGAGCGAAATCCACCACCAGCGAGGACTCGGCGAAGAAACCGGATTCGCTGCCGCCCGTCAGAAGCGTGATCCGCCAAATGGCCCCGCTCTCCGGATCGATGGCAACCTCGCCATGGTAAGCCGGGTGTTCGGATCTCTCATTCGCGTAGTGCAGCCAAAAATGAGATCTCTCGGCAGGAACCGAGTAATGGAAGACAGCCAGCGGCCCTCTCGATCCCTGCTCCCAATGATCCCAGACCATCTGGTCCTGGGAAACATCGACAAGAATCACTGAAAGCACCGACCCGAACTCGCCGGAGGTAGTCAACACATAAGGCGATTCATGCTGCCGGCCATTCGCTCCCGGAGCCGTATTCACCACCTCGTCTTGGCCGTGGTAGGTCACTTCCTGCGCGTATGACCCTAGCCAGAAATACTGCTGCTCGGGCGAATCGCTCGATTTTGCCGGGCCCAGCGCGTTGTAGTTTAGCTTTGGCGCGTGCTTCTTCTGAAATAACTCATTCGCGTCTTGCATCGATTCGAGTCTATCCGCCGTTGTAATTGCAAAGGCCGTCGTAGTACGCAGCGCAAAGTAGTCGGGCAGCCTAGGCAGCCTTTGCTTCACATAATCCATGCACCGCGTCAGAATCTGCTGCAGGGTATCCGCGTCAGGCGGCGGCAATTTGGGCGTGTCCGCCGCAGGGGGTGCGAGGAATGCGGAGGCATCGGCCACCGCCATGAGTGCTTGCCGCGAGCGCTCGCCGGCGAGTTCGGCCTCCCACTGTGCCAGCCGCGCCAGGCTGACCCGTTCCGTCAGCTTGATGTTTGTAATCTGACGCGCAACCTTGACATCGCCTTGCCCACGCATCTGCTTCAGCAACTGCTCCAGTTGATCGACCGTTACGTCTTTTGCAGCCGGCAGCGGAGCCCCAAAAATCGCGGGAGTAGACGCTGCGGCCAGGAGCAGACACAGCCCTGCGCACGCCCATCGCTCCAGCAACTCTCGCATCCGGCTCATGGCGCATCATTATATAGATTCGGTAAATCTCTTTTCTGCCGCCATTCCCCGACCGCCCCGCGAGCGAATCAAAACAAGCCGCATTCCGGCGATTCGCTATTCTCTTTCCGTTTGACGGCCCGGCCTACGGGAAATAGCTTGGAAGAGAGCGGTTTATCGTGAACTCGATTTCCTCGCTGAAGGAGGTTGGATGCTTTTTTCCTGGTTTCGGACGAGATTTCTCCGGGCGACCCTGGTCGTCATCGTCGCATGGAGCGGCGCTCACGCGCAGGATCTCAAAAGTTTTGAGCAGCGCACCACCGTCAAGGTGCTTCCCAACGGGCTCACGCTCATCGTCTGCGAGCGGCACGAGGCGCCCGTCTTCAGCTACACCACGTTTATCGACGCGGGCGACGTGAACGACCCCTCCGGCGAGAGCGGCCTGGCGCATATGTTCGAGCATCTGGCCTTCAAGGGAACCACGCAGATCGGCACCAAAGATTACGCCGCCGAAAAAGTGGCTCTCGACAAAGTGGAGGCGGCCAACAACGCCTACGAGGCCGAGTATCTCAAGCCCATCGGCCGCAGCGAAGAAAAGCTGAAGGCGCTGCACCAGGCCTTTCTCGATGCGCAGGCCGGAGCCGAGAAATACGTCATCCCCAACCAGTTCACCGAGGTTGCCGAAGCCAACGGCGCGCACGACTTGAACGCCGAGACAGCGCTTGACGACACGCAATACTTCTGGTCGATGCCGGAAAACCGCCTGGAGCTGTGGGCGTGGATGGAGTCGAGCCGTCTGTCCGACGTGGTGCCCCGCGAGTTCTACAAGGAGCGCAACGTGGTGATGGAAGAGCGGCGCATGCGCACCGACTCCGACCCCATCGGACGGCTGGTTGAGCAACTCCTGGCAACGGCCTATGTGGCACACAATTACGGGCGCAGCGGCATCGGTTGGCCCAGCGAGGTCAGCCAGATCAACGCCACTGAGGCCATGGAGTTCCACAAAAAATATTACGTCGGCGGCAACATCGTCGAAGTCGTGGTGGGCGACGTGGACACCAAAACCGCGATGCCCCTGCTGGAAAAATATTTCAGCCGCGTGCCCGGCGGATCCAAGCCGGAGGAGATGACCACCGTCGAGCCGCAGCAGTTTGCTGAGAAGTCGGTCGTGGTCCGCGAACAGACTCAGCCGTTCTATCTCGAGGGCTATCACCGGCCCAGCTATCGCGATCCCGACGACGCGGTTTACGACGCCATCAGCGACATCATGTCGAACGGCCGCGTCTCGCGCCTCTATCGCAGCCTGGTGGAGCAGCAGCAAATCGCCGCCGAAGCTGAGGGCTTCAGTCCTTTCCCCGGCGAAAAATATCCGAGCCTCTTCGCTTTTTATGCCGTTCCGCTCCCGGGCCACACGCCTACGGAGATGCGCGACGCCATCCACAAGGAGATTGAGAAGCTCAAGACCACCGACGTCACCGATGCGGAACTCCAGATGTACAAGACCCGCACCCGCGCCGATCTGCTTCGCGGACTGGCCGACAATCAGGGGCTCGCCAACTCGCTGGCCGCCTATCAGGCCCGCTACGGCGACTGGCGCGAGCTTTTCCTCCAGCTCGACAAGGTCGATAAGGTCACCAAGGCCGACATCCGCCGCGTCGCCAATCAGGTGTTTGTGGATTCCAACCGGACCAGCGCCGAAATTGACACCGTACCCCCGGCCGCGGACGAGAAGAAGGATGGAGGCGCGCAATGAGAAAAGCAGGGAACCAGAGAACAAGGGAGCAAGGGAACAAGAAAACAGGGACCAGTGGTCAGGTCCTGGCTACACGCGCCGGAGGCGCGAAGGTTGATAGCCCCGCGCTTCAGCGTGGGGACAAAGACGCAAAACGGCTAACGGAGTCCCGTAGGGACGGCGCTTCATTTTTGTGCGGGGTGTTCTTCACCGCGACTCTGGCTCTTCTTCCATATGCGCTCCCCGCCCAGCAATCCAAACCCTGGGAGAAGATTCCCATCCCCACGCTTCACGAGTTTCATCCGCAGCAGCCCAAACGCATCGAGCTCAAGAACGGTATTGTGATTTTCCTTCAGGAAGACCACGAGCTGCCCTTCGTATCCGGAGCGGTACTCATTCCCGGCGGCTCGCGCGACGTCGATCCCTCCAAGGCCGGCCTCATCGGAATCTACCAACAGGCGTGGCGCACCAGCGGCACCGAGAAGATGGATGGCGACGCCATGGACGATCTGCTCGAAGCCAAAGCCGCACACATTGAAACCGTAGGCGACGACGACTCGACTGCACTCTCATGGGATTCGCTCAAGGGCGACTCCGACCAGGTGTTTTCGCTGGCCATGGACCTCTTGTTCCATCCCAAGTTCAGCGCGGAAAAACTGCAGTTGGCCCAGCAGCAGGAGGCCACCGGCATCGTGCGCCGCAACGACGACGAAGGTCAGATTGCCGAGCGCGAAGCGGCCAAGCTGGTCTACGGCGTCAGCAGTCCATACACGCGCCAGCCGGAACTCGCCACCATCGGCAAAATCACGCTCGCCGATCTTGAGGCTTGGCACGATCGCACCCTCAAGGGCAAGCTCATCGTCGGCATCAGCGGCGACTTCGACGCCGCCGCAATGGAAGCCAAGGTGCGCGCAGTCTTCGAACCGATGCCGGCCGTCACGCCCGAGCCGCCGCGTCACGATGAGTTCGCCGGTCCCAAGCCCGGCGCATATTTCATCGACAAGGAAGACGTGAATCAGTCGAACGTGCAGATCGTGGCCCTCGGCATCGACCGTCACAATCCCGACGTGCCCGCCATCGTCATCATGGACGAGATCCTGAGCGGCGGATTCGGCAGCCGGCTCTTTCAAAAAGTCCGCACCGAGCTGGGGCTGGCCTACGCAGTCGGCGGTGGCTTCGACCTGCCGTACGACCACCCCGGAACCTTCCGCGTGGAAGTACTTACCAAGAGCGTTTCCACCATCGACGCCACCAAGGCAGCCATCGCGGAGATTGCCGGCCTTAACACGCATCCGTTTACCGAGGTCGAGTTACAACGCGCCAAGGACGACATTCTCAACTCGTTCCTCTTCCGCTACGACACGCGCGAAAAGATTCTCGCCGAGAGCGAGCGGCTCGAGTTCTACGGCTACCCGGCCGATTATCTTGAGACCTATCGCGCCGGCCTTGAGAAAGTCACACTCGAAGACGTAAGCACGGTTGCGAAAAAATACATTCATCCTGAGAAGCTCGCAGTGCTGGTCGTCGGCAACGGTCCGGAGATCAAGCCGCCGGTGAGCGACCTCGGCATGGGAACGCCGCAGCCCATCGACATCACGATTCCGCGCCCGCCACGCCCGCAACACGCGCCCGGCGGCCAGCAGTAAATGTAGCGCCGGACTCCACCGCGGCTATGCGCGGGTCTCCCGACCCGTGCATAGCCGCGGCCACCCGGCGCAGCAAAGTAAGACAGGAGCTCATCAATGTTCGAGCGGTATACGGAAAAAGCGCGGCGCGTAATCTTCTTTGGGCGATACGAGGCTAGCCAGCTAGGCTCACCCTATATCGAAACCGAGCACCTGCTGCTGGGACTACTGCGCGAAGACATAGCGTTGACTAACCGATTCCTCCACTCGCATGCCTCCGTGGAGTCGATCAGGAAACAGATCGACGAACACACCGCCCCACGCGAAAAGGTCGCAACGAGCGTCAATCTGCCATTCTCTAACGAATCCAAACGTGTGCTGGCCTACTCCGCGGAGGAGGCGGAGAAGCTGGGGCACAAACACATCGGAACCGAACATCTGCTCCTGGGGTTGCTGCGCGAGGAAAAGTGTTTTGCCACCAAGATTCTTGAGGAGCGCGGCCTGAAGCTGGATCAGACTCGCGACGAACTGGCGCGCGAGCCGCACAAAAGTGAATTCCGATCCATCCTTGGGGCAACGGCGGCTGTCATTCCCGCTTTTAGTCTTCGAACCGCAGGCGTCACAATAACCCGCCCCGAAACCTGCGTAATCGACCCCGACGTTGAGGTCGCACCCGGCACGGTAATCGAACCCTTTGTCCAATTGCTGGGCCGCACGCGCGTCGGCGCCGGTTGCCGCATCCGCTCCTTCTCCGTCATTGAAAACTGCACCCTCGGCAACGGCGTTCTCATTCGCCAAAGCTGCGTTCTCGAGGATTCCACCATCGCCGACGGCGCGCAGATCGGCCCCTTCGCGCATCTGCGGCCCGGCTCCGAGATCGGCGAGAACGCGCACGTCGGCAACTTTGTCGAGACGAAAAAAACGCGCCTGGGCAAGGGCGCCAAGGCCAGCCATCTTACCTATCTCGGCGACGCGGAGATCGGCGAAGGCACGAACATCGGCGCCGGCACCATCACCTGCAACTACGACGGCGTGAACAAGAACATCACGCGCATCGGCAAAGGCGCATTCATCGGCAGCGACTCCACACTCGTCGCGCCGGTCAACGTGGGCGACGGCGCTTACATCGGCGCTGGCTCCTGCATCACGAAAAATGTGCCCGCCGATGCGCTCGCCATCGGCCGCGCCAAACAGGCCAACATCGAAGGCTGGGCTGCCGCACGCCGCGCCAAGCGTCCCCCGAAGCAGCCATGATCGCTCGCAGCATCGCGGCTGTCACTCTGCTCGCGCTTTCCATGTCCGTGCCCCATCCATTCGCCGGCTCTTTGGCGAATGGGTCGGAGACCATGAACACGCCGCCTGAGGCGTCCTCTGGCAACCGTATCAATTCGCAAAAAATTGCTGACGGCGTCTGGTTTCTCCCCGGCGACGCCTCCAAGGGCTACTGCAACAATATAGTGATCGAAATGAGCGACTACCTCATCGTGATCGATGCCAATTATCCCGGCCGCGCGCGCGAGCTCGTCCAGCAAATCTCTCAACTTTCGCCCAAGCCGGTGCGCTTTGTTTTCGACACGCACGCGCATCGCGATCACGCCTACGGCAACATCGTGTGGACCGAGGCCGGCGCCACCACCTTCGCCTACCAGGGCGTGGCCGACGAGATGGACCGCTATGAGCCGAAGCGCTGGCGCTCGACCGCCGCCGAGCGCGACGACGTGCACTCCCTCAATCTTGACGACGCGCCACGTCCCCAGCTCCTCTTTCGCCAAAGCCCCTTCATCCTCAAAGACGCGACGCGCGAGGTCCGCTTTTACTTTCTCGGCTGGGCGCACACTCGCGGCGACGGCTTCGTCTGGCTCCCCAAAGAGCGCATCCTCTGCACCGGTGACGCCGCCGTGAACGGCCCGCGCAACAAACTCTGGGACGCGAACATCGAAAACTGGCCCCGCGTTCTCGCCAAGGCCCTCGTCTTTGAGCCCCTTCATGTTTTGCCTGGCCACGGTGACGCCGGCGGGCCGGAGATTTTAACTGGACAGCAGGCCTTTCTCCAGGACCTTTACGCGACAGTTAAAAAGCAAGTGGAAACCGGCAAGTCTCTCCAGCAAATTGTTCCCGCTCTTCCCGAGCGCGACCGTAACTGGATTCCCCGCGATCTAAGCACCGATGTCGCGATCACCTATGCGGAAATCACGCAGCACAAGCCCGCCGGCGCCCTGCCCCACGAATGGCGGTGACGGAGTTGATTCCCGCTTCGGCAGGTTACACTCCGAACTTTGAGAATACGTAGCGGAGATGCTACCCTAGGTCAGCAAAAAATTACTTGGCCAGCCTCCCCCCTTGCAATCACAGCAGTGTACGGACGTAATTCAGACGGTGGCAAGATACCGATCTTGAGCCTGTTATCACCTGGCAGAAGTCTCTTACGAGCTGCGCAATTGTGTCGGCTTCTTAGCGACTCAGAATTCCACGGAACACGAGGAATGCATAGCGCGTAAGCGAAAGGGACGGGGCAGGCGCCTGCGTCCCTAGGCCAGCAAAGCGCAGCCGGGTGAAATTGCCGGTGCTCAAGCAAGCTGATTCGAGGGCAAAAGGTGCGTAATAAAGACAATGGCAGGCGTTTGGAACCGGGGTTGGCGGACACCAAGAGCTGCGACCCCGCAGCCGTTTCTCGCGTCGAACGCGCCCGAGAGCAGCCCGCGCACATTCTTATCGTTGACGACGAACCCCCTGTCCGCGTCATGATTGCCGCAGTGCTCGAGAGTCATGGATGCACCATCGAGCTGGCCTGCGGTGGACGCGAGGCGCTGCGGGCTCTTCAGCTCAACAACTTCAATCTGGTGCTCACCGACATCTTGATGCAGGACATCAGCGGCATCGCGTTGCTGGAGCGCATTCACACTCTCGATCCTAATCTTCCCGTAGTCATGGTCACTGCTGTCCACGACATTAAGGTGGCCATCGACGCCATGCGCCGCGGCGCCTACGACTATCTCCTCAAGCCCTTCGATCAGGAGCAATTGCTCACCACCGTGGATAGAGCGCTCAATCACCACCGCGCTCTTGAGGCATCGCAAAGCTACCACCAGAGCCTGGAAGAAATGGTTCGCGCCCGAACCGAATTGCTGAGCCACGCCATGGAGGATCTGGAACACTCCTACGACGTGACGCTCGAAGCGCTCGGCGATGCCCTTGACCTCAAGGATTCCGAGACCAAAGGCCACTCCAAGCGCGTCACAGCCTATGCCATCGCCCTGGCCCGCGCCATGGGCATTCCGCCTGAGGAAATCAAGATCATTGCCCGCGGCGCCTTTCTGCACGACGTCGGCAAAATGGCCATCCCCGACGAGATTCTGCGCAAGCCCGGTGCGCTGACCCCGCAGGAACGGGAACTGATGCGCGAACACTGCACCCGCGGTTACCAGATGCTGCGCAAAATTCCCTTTCTTGCGGGCGCCGCAGAAATCGTTTTCTGCCACCAGGAACATTTCGACGGTACCGGCTATCCCAACGGCCTTCGCGGACGCCAAATCCCGCTCGGAGCCCGCATGTTTGCGGTCGCCGACACCCTCGACGCCATCACCAGCGACCGCCCCTACCGCCGGGCCAGCGATTTCGATTTTGCCCGCGAAGAGATTCTGCGCTGCTCCGGAACGCAATTCGATCCCGACGTCGTCGAGGTTTTCTTGAAGCTCCCCAACGAACTCTGGCAGGAGCTGCGCTCCGAGATCGGTGGCGAGAACACGCGCTATTCCCTCGACACAGCCGAGCTCTCCGACGCGTAGGGGATAATCGGTTTTTAGGCTCTAAGTCTGGCGCACTCCCCGCGGCTCTTCCGCCGCCTTCAGAGCCTCCCGCGCCAGCTCCCGGAATGTCTTCCGCAGTTCCGGCGGGTTGCGCACCACAATGCGTCGGCCCATGCTCAACAGCATCGCGGCAATCATCTCCAGCCGGTCTCGCCCGCAGCGCACGCGCGTTCCGCCATTCTCCTCCTCAAGCGCCACGCGCAACGGCATAAAACTCTGCCGCGCCTGCTCGATAGGCAAGTCGATCCACACATCGATTTGATATTGCGATTGAACGAACGGCATGCTGGCGCGCAGGTGTTGCCGTGCATCAAAATCGGCGGGCCGACGAAACTTCCCGGCGCCCGACTCAAGGTTCGCCGCGCGATCCAGCCGGAACGTGCGCAGCGCCCGCCGCGAAAGACAATATCCAATCAGATACCAGCGCCCGTCGGTGTGCACTACTCCGTAGGGTTCAATGTGGCGGCGCGTGGCAGCCCCGTCATGCGACCGGTAGTCAAACCGAATGCGCCGGCCCGTGCGGATGGCCGAAGCGGCGCGAATCAGATACTCCACCGACGTGGTCACAACCCATGGTCCGGGCTCGATGGCAACCACGTCCTCGACCGTGTGGATGCTCTCGCGCAGTGCTTCGGGCAGCACGCGTTCCAGTTTTTTGAGCGCGCCCTCGGTGGCGGGGGCAAACGCCGAAAGCCCCACTTGGCGCAGCGAATGCAGCCCCAGCGAGAGCGCAAACGCCTCCTCATTGGTCAGCAGCAGCGGAGGCAGCCGATAGCCGGGCCGCAAGCGATACGCGCCGCCCACGCCTCGCGAAGATTCAACGGGAATCTTCAGATCCTTCAGCCGTACGATGTAGCGCTGCACCGTGCGTAGATCCACTTCAAGCCGCTCCGCCAACTCGGCTCCGGTCACATGGTCGCGCGCCTGCAGCAGCTCCAGCACGGTCAGCACGCGCATGATCGGGTCATACATGGCAATTCCTGCCCATCGCAAATTTTATCCTCTATTCAATTTACGACAGATACTGTCGGGAATTGTGGCTAGCTTCACAGTTGAGCCCTGAAGGGCCACATGGAGGTTTGATATGACAACCGCGACAGCAACCGTAAACGTGATCTCCGCCGAGGATGTGCTCCGAAACTGGCAGGGCCACCGCGCGCTGACCCGCCGAACCATTGATGCATTCCCTGAAGACGATCTCTTCAACTTTTCACTGGGTGAAATGCGGCCCTTAGCCGCGATGGCCTCGGAGTTCATTGGCATGGCGGTGCCCATCGTCGATGGCGTCGCCACCGGCAAGTGGATTAAGTACGGGGACGGTCCCAAGCCCGTCACAAAGAGCGAGATTCTTGCGCTCTGGGA
>Ga0187847_10003380_pt1 | contig 12226 bp, 9 predicted proteins | sample June2016WEW_4_10_FD_132458 | JGI IMG/M metagenome (GOLD analysis project Ga0187847, IMG submission 132458) | Peatland microbial communities from SPRUCE experiment site at the Marcell Experimental Forest, Minnesota, USA - June2016WEW_4_10 | ecosystem: Environmental > Terrestrial > Soil > Wetlands...
AGCATCAGATCAGGAAGGAGCATGGAAGAGATCGCCCGGGATTGGACAACACCCAAGAACAAACACCAGCGCCAAACAAACCTATTCGACAAAATGTAAGCTCATCGAGCCTTCAGCACCTGAGCAAATCCAACCATCACACGTCAATAGGGAAAGACCAAACGCTTACGAACCTCGTCAGGCAATACCCAACAGAAATTTGTGGGTAATTGAAAGAACTCCGAACACTTATTTTGAACCTCGTCATTAAGGCGCTTTTAGCGTCAAACAACGTCAAGAATGCGCTATTTCCGTTTGTTCTGCGCTTCTAATCTCACTTTTGCCTGCGCTTATAGGTACACGCACCGCTGCGTTTACAAGCCCTACTTCCGCTGGTAAATGGTCAGGGAACCGACGATCATGACCACGATGACAGAGGCGGGAGTGACTTGTCAGTTTCTCTTTTCAAACTCTCCGGTTGCGGGACCACTCGCACGAACCGTACCGTCTCCGTCAAAGCTGCAAGCGATCAATGCGCAGCCAACGCTTCGATCATCGAGGCAAAAATCTTCCATCCATCTTCTGACCCGAGCAGTTGCTCGCTCGACCGATCGGGATGGGGCATCATTCCCAGGACATTCCTCTTTGCGTTCAGGATGCCTGCAATGTTGTCCAAAGAACCGTTCGGATTTGCTTCCGGGGTAATGTCGCCCTTGGGCGTGGCATACCGGAAAGCGATTCGATCCTCGGCCTGAAGGGAGTGCAACTCTTCCGGCGTACAGAAGTAATTGCCTTCCATGTGTCCAATCGGGATCTTGAGAACCCGGCCTTTCGCAAGCTGATTCGTGAAAGGACTATCGGCAGTTTCGGTGCGAAGATAGACCTGTTTGCAGATGTACTTTAGCCCGGCGTTGCGCATAAGCGCGCCGGGAAGCAAGCCAGCCTCAGTGAGGATCTGGAAGCCGTTGCAGATGCCCAGGACGAGCCCGCCGCCGACGGCAAAGCGTTTAACAGATTGCATCACCGGAGAGAAGCGCGCGATGGCGCCCGTGCGCAGGTAATCGCCGTAGGCGAAGCCGCCTGGAACCAGGACGGCATCAACCCCTCCAAGGTCTTCGGAGTCGTGCCAGAGGAAAGTGACGGGCTGATGAGCCACTTCGGCAATCACGTTATAGGTGTCGTGGTCGCAGTTGGAGCCGGGAAAGACGAGAACCCCGAATTTCATGCTTTCAGGGTAACAGCTTCGCGAGCGTGAGAGAGTGGGAGACGTTGATTCGGGTGGTTACATGGACGGGCGAAAGCAAGCTGGTCCTCTGCCGGTTTCTCAGTTGGGGTAGGGCCGTCTCCCCTCAACTCAGTATGTCAGTTGCAGTTCAAATCCCTTACCTTCCTCAGGCACAAGTGCGGTGATGCGGTGGTGTTCCGGATCAAAGCTACTGGAGACTTTGGCGCCTGCAGTAGTGGTCGATGTGGCCGGCTTGGAAGCGCCATAGATCTCGACTGCGACTCGATTCCACCAAGGGGTGAAGCTGCCTTGATGAGGACCAACAGACACGGTGAGTCCCCGCGCAGTGGCTCGGCAGGTGAACTCCATGCGCAGGAAGTCGCCCTTCTCAAAGGCATAGCTGGTACCGTCGTCGAGATAGAGACTACCCACGCAACTGTTGCCGGGCTCGGTTGGAGGGTAGACGCGGAGGGTCAATGGCCCTTGCGGCGTTTCATCGGTGCTCTGAACGAGTGGCTGTTCGGGCACGATGGCTCCGGCGCGGACAAAGACGGGGACCGTATCGACGCGGTTGTGGAGGTGGACTTCCGGCTGGGTGACACTGGTGTTATCGATGGCTTTTCGGCCGGTGCTGCCTTGGATCGGCGCCCCGGTCCAATAGTCGTACCAGCCCACGGGCGGAAGCGTCACTGTGTAGTCGTCCACTTCATCGGGGTAGGGACTCTGGGCTACTAGCAGGTCGGGCCCGAGCAGGAACGAGTTACTGTCACTCAGGTCGAGGGGCTGGCCGTCGCCGCCGCCATCCGGGAACTCCAGGAAGATCGGACGCATGATGGGCAAGCCGGTGCGGCTCATCTCTTCCGCGGTTGTGTAGATATAGGGAAGCAGATGATAGCGCTCTTCAATGTAACGTCGACGCAGATTCAGATCTTCTTTTGTGCCATTTTCCCACGGCTCCTGGGGGTGGGTGTTAATCGCAGTGTGATCGCGGTCAATGGGATGAAAGGCCGCAACCTCAAGCCAACGCGTGAGCAGTTCTGCTTGCGGAGAGCCCGCAAACCCTCCCACATCGGCACCGCTCATGGCGAACCCGCTGAGTCCGAGATTGATGAGCTGCGGTGTGGTTTGGCGAAGATGATTCCATGTGCTGGAGTTGTCGCCGGTCCATGTGGCGGCATAGCGTTGGCCGCCGGCATAGCTGGCGCGGGTCATCACAAACGGGCGCGTACCGGGTTCAAGCTTGCGCAAACCTTCAAAAGTGCCGCGGCTGTTCTGCATGCCGAAGACGTTGTGAACCTCAAGGTGAGTGGTTGTTCGCGTCGTAAATCCAGGTTCCTCGATGCGGTGCTGCACGTCGTCGGGCATCGTTTTCGATGGTACTTCGAAGATGGCAGGCTCGTTCATATCGTTCCAGAATCCGGCGATGCCTTTCTTGACGAAATCTGCGTAGAGCGTGCCCCACCAGTCGCGCGAAGACTTTTGCGTGAAGTCAGGGAAGACGGCCTTTCCGGGCCACACAACGCCAACATAAGTTGAGCCGTCAGGATTCTTGACGAAGTGGTCGCCGGCTGTGCCTTCGTCATAGGGTTTGTATCCGGAGTTGGGCAGATCCGCGATGTGCAGGTCGGTAATCACCACGGTATGCAGATGCTCGACCTTCAGGTCCTTGATCATTTGGTCGAAGTGCGGAAAACGCTCCGGGTCGACGGTGAAGGGCCGGTTCTTAAGCTGGAAGTCGATATCGAGCCAGATCACATCGGCCGGAATGCGTTCGCTGCGCAGTTTGGAAGCGATGCGACGGACTTCCGCCTCGGGATAGTAGCTGTAGCGCGACTGCTGATAGCCAAGCGACCACAAAGGTGGAAGTGGCGTGGTTCCGACCAGCCAGGCCCAGTCTCTCATCACCGCCTTGGGATCAGGACCGTAGATCATGTAGTAGTCGAGCGGGCCGCCTTCGGATCCAAATGAATAGCCGTCGCGATATTCCTTATTGAAATCGAAGCTGGCACGCCAAGTGTTGTCGAGGAATGTGGCGGCGGCAACGCCATTGCGGAAAGTCATAAAGTAGGGGATCGACTTGTAGATGGGGTCCGTGGACTCCTGCCAGCCAAAGGCGTCGGTGTTCCAGTCGACGAAAACCTCATTGCGGCGATCGAGCGGACCCGGCTTGTCACCCAGGCCGAAGTAGTGCTCGTCGATAGGCGATTTGCGGAAGACACGGAAGGACGCGCCGTTGAATTCAACCGGTCTGCCTGGAAGATCCTCAGAGATGACGTGACCTTCAAGATCAGTCACTTTCAGCGAAAGAGGATTCTTCTGGATGGAGACTACGAGTTTGGCGGTCTTGAAGCCGACAGCACTTTCGCTGGACTCAGGGGTAACAGCCACCGACGCGGTGCGGGCGGAAGGCAGCACGGCCCAGGATGCATCTTCAGGGAGCTGACCGGCAGCGCCTATGCGGACGCGAAGGACATCGTCGCGCAGCGCGGTTATCAGCATTACGGCGTGGCCGGAGCTGATCTCGATTCCATTGGTGGTTGCCCGGGAAGCGGTGACCCGGTCCAGCCGGACAAAGCCCGAGTTCTGCGTGGCTTCGACCGTCGTGCTCGCTTGCGATATTGCGGCTAAAAACAGAAAACCAAATACAACAAACAGGAAACGTACTACCCGCTGCACTCAGCACCTCATGGGGCCAAATTGTAGGTTGTCAAGAAGCATAACCTGCAAACGGGTAGATGGCTAATCGGCTGCTGAAGTTTCAATGGCCGGATCGGCGTCGCCGGGCTCGGAGTCCTCCAGCTTTTCCTTGACCAGTTCGATGAAAGCAGCCATGGCCGGGGAGATCCACTTATCTTTGTGCCAGAGGATGTGCGTGGAAATGTCCATGGATGGCCCTGCCCAATGAAGGGCCTTGAGCTGGTGTTGCCGCAGTTCGCGGGCTACCACGATGGCGGGCAGAAGGCCAAGTCCCATGCCAGCCAGCACACACTGCTTGATCGCCTCAACACTTGAGAACTCAGTCACGTTTCCTGGACGAATGTTCTGCAACGTCATTTGCCGGTCGAGTTTGAGCCGATAGCCGCAACCCCCTTCCGTGAGCAGCAATGTCTGGCCCGCCAGATCCACTACCTTGACGGTCCTGCGCAAGGCCAGAGGGTGGCTGGGATGCGCAAGCAGAAAGATTCTCTCCGTGCGAAGACGAGTGGACTTGATGGTGTCGTTGGGGCTGGCTTCAATCATGCAGACGGCCATATCGAGTTTTCCCGTTTCGAGCATGGCGGGCAGCGCCTCGTCGTACTGAGGTCGGAAGATCAACTCCACGTGGGGAAAGCGTCGGTGGAAAGTGCGTAATACCTGAGGCAATCGATAGGCGAGCATGCTCTCTGGAATCCCGATTCGCAGCGGACCGCTGGGCTCTGCGCCGGTCTGGACGGCGCGCTGACCCTGTTCCATGGCGGTGAGAGCTTGCCCGGCGAAGGGCAAAAAACTCCGTCCCGCATCGGTCAAAGTGACGCGCCGGCCCAGACGATCAAAGAGCGGCACGCCGAGTTCTTCTTCCAGCGCCTTGATCTGAGCGGTCACGTTGGATTGCACGGTATGCACTTTCTCGGCTGTGCGCGTGAAGTTTAACTCATCGGCGAGAGTGCGAAAGATCTGCAGCTGGCGGACTTCCATAGGTCATCTCTCCTTGAGATGCAGTCTATCCCTTCAATCTATTGGACGGATAGGAGAATTGGAGACAGACTCCCTCCATGAGATTTGTCATGGGCACATGCAAAACTCAGAATTCCATTCAAGACGCGGGTAGCGCTTTGGCCCGCAGACTGATAACGATCAGGACTATGAATGATCGATTTCATCGCGAGCGAGCTGGGTGGGGGCTTATCGGCGGGGAGAGCCGGGTTGCGAACACACGCAATGTGAATTTCCCGCATCCAAAACGATGTGACGCAAGTCATTGCCGGTCGTATTTAGACGGCCTCACCATGACAGCCGTGCATCCGAAGTTCCATCTCGCGCGAGCAAGAGACTGCTCAACATTTTCCTGGCTGGCAGTTTTCGTTCTGACGTTTCTAATCCCGGCGATGGGATGGGCGTTTGACGTAGAAAAGGCGCAGCGGCGCGACCCATCGACGACGCGGACGACGGTCGTGGTCTTTGCAGATCGCCCCATGGGACAGGTGCAATGGGATGCTCTGTTTAGCGCTCTGCGCGTCGGTGTCGCGAATGGAGGCGCGGAGACGGCCCTTCTGGACGCAGAAGCGGAGTTCGTACGCGGCGATTCCATTGTCGCCGGAGTCCAAGTTGAAAAGGCAATCGTGGTGTTTCTGCACGGGGACTGCAGCCTGGCCCCAGCAGGCAGGAGGACTGCCTTTGGCGTGCCGCTGGGATGGGTCTGGCGGAGACATGGCCTCATCGAGCCCTTCGCACATGTGGACTGCACGCGTATTGGGCAAGTGCTTGGGCCGCAAGCGCTGAGAATGAGTCAGGATCAACGGAACCGAGCGATGGCGGGGGCAATTGCACGGGTGATTGTGCATGAGTGGATTCATATCGCGACGCAGAATCCAGAGCACGCGGAACGCGGAGTGCGGAAGGCGCAGTTTGGTGTCGCAGATTTAATGGCCGGCGGCGATTAGAGGAATTCGGGGTTGAATTTTCGCTGACGCGGAGCGGCTAACTTGTTTCCTATGTGTTCACTGGATGCCTTCCACCGGTTTGAACCTACGGGCCAGAATAGATTCTAAGGTGATCCCCGAACTTACTTTGGTACTGGTTGAAGATCGATCCCTGCTCTACGCCTCCCGAGGCCTGCGAGGTTGATAAGAATGGGGTTATCTGGGGCGGTAAGTCTCCGTTCCAAATACGACTTTGACATTAACTTGATATAACTCTTTAGGGTTAACCCGTCTGGTCCCCATACTGAGACGCTTCACAAACAAAGTGACTATAATCACATGGGTGCAGGAGAGACTGAGGCATTATAAGGAGTCTTTCCACAAACTACGGAGGGAACCCGCCAAATGGCGACTGGGAACCTTGCCCTGGGACAAGAACTGGGCGCATTAGCCGCGCGAGAGCGCGTCACGAACGACTTCAGCATCAACGTAGCAACGGTGAACGGGTCCGGCTCGCAATCCGCCAATAGCGTGCTGTTGAAGAGCATCTTCGGAATGGGCGTTCCCGTAAGCGGAAAGAACCTCTTCCCGTCGAATATCGCCGGACTTCCCACCTGGTACACCATTCGCGCCAGCAAGGACAGCTATGTGGCGCGTACTCGCGGCGCAGAGGTCCTGGTGGCGCTGAATCCCGACACGGCAAAACAGGATGCTTTAGCTCTGCCTGTTGGGGGGGTGGCCATCTACGAGGAGAAGCTAAACCTCAAGCAGTACCGTGACGATGTGATTTTCTATCCCGTGCCGTTCGACGGGATCACAGCGGGCATCTGTCCTGAGCCCAAGCTACGCAAACTCGTCAAGAACATGGTCTATGTGGGGGCTATTGCGCAGATTCTCCACATCGATCTGGCCGTTGTCGAGGGCGGGCTGCGCAAGCAGTTTGCGAAGAAGCAGAAGGTATTCGATCTAAACTTCGGTGCGGTCAAGGCCGGGTTTGATTACGCAGCAGAGAAGCTGCCCAAGCAAGATCCTTACTTCATTGAACGGTCGAATCAGACGACGGGCAAGATCATCATCGACGGCAACGCGGCCTGCGGTATGGGCGCTGTGTTTGCTGGCGTGACGGTGGTTGCGTGGTATCCCATTACACCATCCACCTCAGTGGTTGAGGCGACAACCGATCTGCTGAAGAAGTTGCGTGTGACCCCGGAAGGCAAGGCGACTTACGCCGTGGTGCAGGCTGAGGACGAACTGGCTGCAATCGGCATGGTGCTGGGCGCGGGCTGGGCCGGAGCGCGATCAATGACCGCGACTTCAGGCCCCGGAATTTCTCTAATGGCGGAATTCTCCGGTTTGGGTTACTACGCTGAGATTCCGGGCGTTATCTTTGACGTTCAGCGAACGGGACCCTCGACGGGCATGCCGACCCGCACTTCGCAGGCTGATCTGCTGCCAGTGGCCTTCCTTTCGCATGGCGACACCAAGCACATCGTTTTGCTGCCGGGAAATGTGAAGGAGTGCTTTGAACTGGGATACGCGGCTTTCGACTTGGCCGAGCGTTTGCAGACTCCGGTCTTTGTACTCAGCGATCTCGATCTGGGCATGAATAACTGGATGTCGGATCCGTTTGTCTATCCGGATAAGCCACTGGATCGCGGCAAGGTGCTAACGAAAGAACAACTGGACAAGCTGGGCGGATTTGCCCGCTACCGCGATGTGGATGGCGATGCAATTGGCTGGCGCACGCTTCCGGGGACGGATCATCCTAAGGCCGCTTACTTTACCCGCGGTTCGGGACACAACGATGCTGCGGGTTACACAGAGAGGCCGGATGAGTACGTCGAGGTGATGGAGCGGCTGTCGCGCAAGTTTGAGAATGCGCGCAAGCTTGTTCCGGGGCCAGTGGCAGTGAAGGACGGGACGTCGAAGATCGGTGTCCTGGCGTACGGCAGTACCGACTTTGCGCTGCGGGAGAGCCTGGATCAGATCAAGAAGGAATACGGGAAAGATGTGGACTACATGCGCATCCGGGCCTATCCGTTTGCACACGAGATCCATGACTTTGTGGCTTCGCACGAGCGTATCTACATTGTGGAGCAGGACCGCGACGCGCAACTGGCCAGTTTGCTGAAGCTGGATCTTCCAGCCGAGCAAGTGGTGAAGCTGCGCAGCATTCTGCACTACAACGGATTGCCCATTGACGCCCAGACCATCACAGAAGAGTTTGCGACCAAGGAGGGCCTCTAAATGGCAACCGCAACCCCCACAGCGCCCGGCCCGAAGGTCAATCACATTGGGCTTCCTGTACTTGAATATCGCGGTGGCAAGACGACGTTGTGCGCTGGCTGCGGCCACAACGCCATCTCTGAGCGAATTATCGACGCGATGTGGGAGATGGGCGTTCAGCCGGAACGGGTGATGAAGATGAGCGGCATCGGCTGCTCGTCGAAGAGCCCGGCTTACTTCATGAACCGGTCGTTCAGCTTCAACAGCGTGCATGGGCGCATGCCTTCGGTTTCTACGGGGGCGATTCTGGCCCAACACCAGATGAAGATGCTGGGCGTCTCCGGTGACGGCGACACAGCTTCCATCGGCATGGGGCAATTTGTTCACCTGCTGCGCCGGAATCTGCCGATGATTTACATCATTGAAGACAACGGCGTGTATGGGCTGACCAAGGGACAGTTCTCGGCAACCGCGGATATTGGCTCAAAGCTGAAGACGGGTGTCATCAACGACCTGCCGGCTATCGACACCTGCGCGCTGGCGATTCAGTTAGGCGCAACGTTTGTGGGCCGTTCGTTCTCCGGCGACAAAAAGCAACTGCTCTCAATGCTGAAGGCGGCGATAGCGCACAAGGGCACGGTCATGCTGGACGTGATCAGTCCCTGTGTCACCTTCAACGACCACGAAGGATCGACCAAGAGCTACAAATTCATGCAGGAGAACGACGAGCCGATTAACGAGATTGGCTTCGTGGCCAGCTTTGAAGACATCGAAGTCGACTATGAATCTGGCGCGGTCTTCGACGTTGAGATGCACGACGGCTCCAGCCTCCATTTGCGCAAGCTGCACGAGGACTACGATCCCACCGATAAGGCGAACGCAGTGCGGACCTTGATGGAGTCAACCGCTAACGAAGAAATCCTCACCGGCGTTTTCTATATCGACACGCAGAAGCCGACCTTCATCGACCTGCTGAACGTGGTGGATGAGCCGCTGGCGACATTGCCTGAATCGGTGACGCGGCCTCCAAAGTCGGCGTTAGATGCGCTGATGACGAGCTTGCAGTAGCGCAATATCAGTCCCTCTGACTGATTTGAGAAGTGACCGAAATCCTCCTTTGTGTGTTCCGCACAAAGGAGGATTTTCGCATTTGGGCAGCACTTGCAGCGTTGCCGGCGATTCCCCCGGCGTGGGACTTCCCATTCTCCGCATGCGCTGGTTATTGTAGAAGTCGTCGCACGACGAATAAACGACAATCTGCCTGCGAATGGAGATGCAAATGTCTGAAACATCGAAGTCGACCTTTACACGTTGGGCGGATGTCGAAGTTGAGAGGCTGAGTTCGTTGATCGGACGCCAGTTTCTTGTGGGCACCGACACGATGTTGGCCCGCGTCCTGCTGAAGAAGGGCGCGCATGTGCCCTTGCATAGTCACCATAACGAACAGATCACATACGTCCTTGAAGGCACGCTCAAGTTTGCGATCGAAGGCAATGAAGTCGTGGTGCGTGCGGGCGAGGTGCTGTGCATTCCTCCACATGTGCCCCATGAGGCGTTTGCCCTCGAAGACACCGTAGACTTGGATATCTTTAATCCGCCGCGCCAGGATTGGATTGACCGGGACGACGCTTATCTGAGAAGGGAAAATGCGGCGCTGCTGACCGAAAAAGGGTGAGATTGTGAATCTTGGGTTGAAGGATCGCAGCGTAATTGTTTGCGCCTCGAGCGAGGGTATTGTACGCGCCGCCGCGGAGAAATTTGCAGAAGAGGGTGCGCGCGTCGCGATGTGTTCACGCGACGCCGGGAAACTGAATGCGGCCGCGGATGAGATTCGAGGTCGGTACGCGGTCGAGGTTTTCGCCGAGCCGCTCGACGTAACGGACGTTGCTGCGGTGGAGCAGTTTGTCGCTCATGTCGCAGAGAAGTTCGATGGTGTGGATGTTTGTGTGACGAACGCCGGCGGGCCTCCGCCGCGCACGTTTCTTGCCACGAATACTGAGGAATGGCATCGCGCGGTTGAACTGAACTTTATGAGCGTGGTGTATTTTGCGCGTGCCGTGTTGCCCCACATGCAGAAGAAGCGCTGGGGACGGCTGGTCACGCTGACCTCAGTCTCGGTGCGCCAGCCGGTTTCCGACTTGATTTATTCGAACGCCGTGCGGGCCGGCGTACTTGGACTGGTCAAGAGCCTGTCGAATGAGTTTGGCAGGGACGGCATTACAGTGAACAATGTTGCGCCGGGTTATACCGTTACTGAGCGATTGAAACAACTGGCACGCAAGCGAGCAGCGGAGGCCGGCGAGAGTGAAGACGCGTATATGGCGGGGTTGGGCGGGCAGACCGCTTTGCAGCGTGTGGGGCGGGCTGAGGAAGTTGCAGACGCAATTGTCTGGCTTGCGTCTGACTGCGCTTCCTATATCACTGGCCAGACGCTGCTGGTGGACGGCGGCTTATTCAAAGGCGTGTGACCGCGTTTGCGGCAACACCTTGCTGGCAGTTATTCTCAGTGTGCGGCTGCGATGCGCACACCCATGCCATTCAGCTTGCTGCGCGCCTGAGAGGCCTCAGGCGTTTGAGGATGGCGCTGGATGAGCTGACGCAGTTCGTGGATGCCGGCATCTTTCTTGCCAAGCTCTATCAAGGCGAATCCCTTCCGCAGTTGCGCCGCGGGTGCCTTTGGGCTTCCGCTGAAGCCTTCAAGGACGGCGTTGTACGACTTTACCGCAGCGGCGTAGTCCTGCTGGTGATAAGAGATTTCCCCCAGGTAAAACTCCGCTGAGCCAGCCAGATCGTCCAGGGGATAGTACTGGAGCACGGCCTGAAACTCGCCGGTTGCTACGCCATATCGAGCAGCGTTGTAGTCACGAACGCCAGCCTGAAAAGTCTCTTTAAGCGGTGGTGCTTGTGAGGCTGCTGGAGACACTGCGGCCGGAGCACCGGAACCGAGCGCGGCACTGCCATCAGGTGGGGGCCCAGCCGGAGAGCTGTTCGGAGCTCCGGGGGCCGCGGTCGGAGGCGGATTCTGGACGTTCTGCAATTGAGTCTGCATTTCCTGGAGCGACTTGTCGAGCTTGGCGATGCGGGACTTCAACTCGTCCACCGAATCGTTCAGCGACTGGATCTGACCAGAAACACCGTCCAGTTTTCCGTTAGCAGCATCATTTTGGGCATTGATCTTCTGCTGCAGGGTATTGACGGTTGCGCTCATCTGCGTAGCGTTGTCAGAGGTCTGTTGCGCGAGGTTCTGCAGCACGCCAAAGCGAGTATCCATCGTGGACTGGAGCCGTTGCACCATGTCCAGCAGTTGCTGGACCTGTGTCTGCAACGCGATCATCTCCTTGGAGGCCGCATGCGCGGGCATCGCGACGGAGATCAAAACTGCGACAAGAACAGCCGCAGGGAGCAGACGGTTACGAAGTTTCCTTATCATCAGCTTTTCTCACCAATAAAGAAGAGCGAACTGCCGACGGTCGATAACCGCGTTGTCAGTAAGTCAGCATCGCCTTGTTAAATCTCGGGGTACCTCAGGCCCCCAAAATCGGGACTTGAGGCACCCAGGTTTTGCGGTATTCCGCTCAATCCAATTCTAAATACTAGCGGTCAAGCGTGAAGCCTGCACGGCGGTTTTGCTGCCAGCACTCTTCGGTCGACTCGGAGCAGAACGGCTTCTCCTTGCCATAGCTGATCACGCGGATGCGGCTTGCGGCCACTCCGGCAGTCACCAGGGCGTTCTTGGCGGCATCGGCGCGATTTTGGCCCAGTGCCAGGTTGTATTCGTTGGAGCCGCGCTCGTCGCAGTAGCCGCCGATGACGATCTTTACATCGGAATGGCTGACCAAATAGCTCGCGTCCTTCGAGAGTATGGCCTGGGCATCGGCCCGGATATCGTAGGTGTCGTAGTCAAAGAAAATGTCCTGGACGTTGGCCTTGAATTCTTCTTCGGCGCTCATGGTGTTCACAGGTACCGAGACAGCAGGAGGAGCGCTGACAGTCACATGCGCGGTCGCGTCGGCCGATCCACCTTCGCCGCGAGCCACTAGGTGGTAAGTGGTCGTCGTGGACGGAGTGACAGTCTTGACGCCCGTGGTGGGTACGTCGCCGATTCCGTCGATGGTGACGGTGGTGGCGTCTGTAGTGCGCCAGGAGAGCTGTATCTGGTCTCCGGCCGAGACGACGG
>Ga0187847_10003381_pt1 | contig 12226 bp, 13 predicted proteins | sample June2016WEW_4_10_FD_132458 | JGI IMG/M metagenome (GOLD analysis project Ga0187847, IMG submission 132458) | Peatland microbial communities from SPRUCE experiment site at the Marcell Experimental Forest, Minnesota, USA - June2016WEW_4_10 | ecosystem: Environmental > Terrestrial > Soil >...
CGGCCTTAGCTTGCCGAATCCAATTCCATCATCGCAAACCTGTCAAGTGGAGCCCGGTTTCTGGCGCCAGAGAGGTTCCCGAAGGGACCGCCAGTGCTCTTGCCGACACAGGCGAGCTACGCTGGCCTTAGCCGGCTTTCAGCCGGCTCTGGCCGCCTGAAAGGCGGCTGCGGCCAAGATTGGCCGCCCTCCAAAACCAAATTGACGGGCCATTAGAGCGCTGCCTGGTACAGCGCGAGCAGGTCCCCGCGCGTGCAAGGGCGCGGGTTGAGCTGATGGCAGCCATCCTGGATGGCTTTGTCGGCCAGGGCCGCAAGGGCGGCCTCCGTGACGCCATAGTCGCGCAACCGGGGCGCGATGCCAACGCGCCGGTTCAAGCCGCGCACTAGTTCGACGATGTCGCCGCCGCCGAACTGCGCTTCCAGATCGTGCAGGCGCTGGGGGACGGACGGGCGGTTAAACTCCAGCACGATTGGCAGAAGCACGGCGTTGGACGTGCCGTGATGCATGCCGCAATCCGACGAGAGGGGATGCGCCAGGGAGTGCACGGCGCCCAGTCCCTTCTGAAAGGCGACGGCGCCCATGAGGGAGGCCATCATCATTTGAGAACGCCCTTCCAGGTCGTGCGGATCGGCCATGACACGCGGCAGGTTCTCCCAAACCATGCGCGCGCCCGACAGGGCGATGGCGTCGCAGATGGGGTGGTAGCCTTTCGAAATATACGCCTCTACGTTATGCGTGAAGGCATCCATGCCAGTGCCGGCGGTGAGGTGCGGCGGCAAGCCGAGGGTCAGCTCGGGATCGGCGATGGCCAGCGATGGGATCAGATGCGGGCTGAAGACCACGGTCTTGCGGTTGGTGGCGGCGATGGTGATCACAGTGGAGCGCGAGACTTCGCTGCCGGTTCCCGCGGTGGTGGCGATGGCGATGTAGGGCGGCACATTCGCGGAGATGCGATCGGCGCCGTCGAGCAAATCGTCGTATTCGGCCAAGGGCAGCTCGTGAGTGACTTTCAGGCGGATGGCTTTGGCGGCATCCAGCGGCGAGCCGCCGCCCAGGCCGACGATACCATTGCAGCGGTTCTGCTGGTAGAGGGCCACGCCATCGAGCACGTTGCGTTCCGTGGGGTTCGGTTCCACCGAGGAGAAGACTACCGCGCCTGTTGCCAAGCCCGCGACGCGCTCGCAGACGGGCGTGCGTGCGAGGCCCGCGTCGGTGACCAGCAGCGGACGGGACATGCCGCGCTTTCCTAGTTCTTCAGGCAGGCGGCTGACGGCGGTCGCGCCGAACAGGATGGTGGTCGGGAAGCTGAAAGTGGAGACAGTCACAATCAATATGAAAACACATTCTGGTAAAATGGCGCAGCAGCACTCCGGAGGAGGGTTTATGCCAGAAACATCTCGGCGCGGGTTCATCCGCGGAATAGGCGCCGGCGCGCTGGCCGGCTACGGGCCGATCATTCTGGGCGCGCAGAACAAGTCGGGCAGCGCCAAGCCGATTTTGGGCGAGGGCGACCACAAGTACGAATGCACGCACGACTGGGGCGAACTGCCGGCCAACATCAAGTATGGCAATACGCACGGCGTGTGCGAGGATTCGCAGGCGCACATCTACGTGCACCATACGGTCAACGATGCCAGCGAGAGCCACGACTCCATGGTGGTCTTCGACCACGGAGGGAAGTTCGTGAAGTCGTGGGGCAAGCAGTTTCAGGGCGGCGCGCACGGCCTGCACATTCGCAAGGAAGACAGCACGGAGTTTCTGTACCTGTGCGACACCAAGCGGGCGATCGTGGTGAAGACCACGCTCGATGGCGAGGAAGTCTTCACGCTGGGCTATCCGAAGGAGTCCGAGTTCTATAAGTTGGATAAGGACGGCAAGCCGGCGACTAAGTATAGCCCGACGAATCTGGCCATTGCGCCGAACGGGGATATCTACGTGGGCGACGGGTATGGGTCGAGTTACATCAACCAATACAACAGTAAGGGCGAGTTCATTCGCACGTTCGGCGGCAAGGGCAAGGAGGCGGGGCAGTTGGATTGTCCGCACGGCATCACGGTGGACCTGCGCGGGCCGGAGCCGCGGCTGCTGGTGGCGGACCGCGCCAATGCGCGGCTGCAATACTTCACGCTGGAGGGCAAGCACGCGGGCTTCGTGGGCGGGGTGAATCTGCCGTGTCACTTCAGCGAGCGCGGCGGCGAGTTCGTGATTCCGGACTTGGGCGCGCGGGTGACGTTGATGGATCGCGATAACAAGGTGATTGAGCACTTAGGCGACGATAGCGCGGCTAAGACGTTTTGGGATTTGCGAAAGCAGACACGCGACCATTTCATGCCGGGGAAGTTTGTGTGTCCGCATGGGGCGTGTTTCGACCATGTGGGGAACATATTGGTGGTGGAGTGGGTGGAAGTGGGGCGGGTGAGCAGGCTGCGGAAGGTGGGGTGAACGTTCTACGTGCTGGCCGGGGCAAAGGGACCCAAGTGCCATCCCCTTGCCCAAGCCCCCCGTCCCCTCTCACACAACCCGATGGTTGAAATGGGCTTGTTCCCCAGGCTGCTCGGCTGTATGGCCCCTCCTACGAAGTGAATTTCTTGTAAATTGAAGTAATGCTCAGCAGGGAAGAGTAGCACGCCGCTTTTTTTCCCATGGTCTGGGGATTATGGTCTGCGATTTGCATGTAGGCGGTTTTGGCAGCCTCGATGAGCTCAACGTCGGTGAGTTGGTCGGGTTGGGCGATCGTCCAGCCGCTCTTCTTCCTCACTGCAAAGACCGATAGGGAGCAGATAATCGGGAAAATAATTCCATCAGGCACTTCCACAATTCGTCCGCCGTCCCGCTCGATTCTCCAGATGCCAGTCCCCTTAAATCTCTGATGCGCTTCCACTTTTTGAACGGTCGGTACGCAACCGGCGCCATTTCAAGAAAGAATTCGTACAGGGCGGCGTTAGGTCCCGCTCCCTTCTTCTTGGCAGCGTCGCGAACGTTGCTGAAATCCTTGAGGCAGGTTGCCTTCTGACTGTACGTATACGGCTTGCTCTCGCGATCGCCCACCTCGGTATCCTTCAGGATTTCGGCCGGGGCTAGCGCCATGATGACTTGGAGTAATTTCTCGGTATCGATAAATTCGTCTGATCGGTCCGTCTCACACCTCCTAATCTTAACGTCCCCCTCTAGAACCTTCTGGAGTACACGCTCGAGATCGTCCAGAATACCTCGCCTTCCAGCGATGGAGATGTTTCCGACATCATTCTGGAAGTTCCGGGCAATCGAGATGTCCGCAATCAACGCTTCGTTTTTGGGTTACGATCACCTCGAACGTTACGTAGAGATCTGGAAAGTCCACATTAGATTGCTCGCAGTCGGCCGCGCAGTCGCGCAGGACGCCCTGTGTCTCCGCTCCATTAATGATGCTAGGGTTAAGCAACTTCAACGTTTTCGTCTTGTCGTCTGTCTCGTAATCCCGTGCGACTATTACTATCCCACCGTTTAGAACGCAGAAGTTCTCGGGATATTTTCGATTCGTTTCGGCAATCTCGATGTGGACCTCGCCGCGCCGTCGTTTCTTCTTGCCCTCGGCGTCGACGAGATAGGCCCGCACGTTTTCTTCGGTGTTGGTTCAAGAAACTCGGTTGCGAGATCCCGACCGACCAGTACGCGGCGGCCATTGTTGGTGTCATGGGCGCAGCTGATGTTCCTCAGGGGGTCGTAGTGGAGGGACAGAATTCCTGCCCCATTTTGGATGGGTACTTTCATGACTTCTCCTTTGTGAGACTGCTTAACGGTCGCGCCACCTTGGGCGGACCACAATCGTCACATCAGTGAAGCAACACATTGGGGCACATCTGTCAAATCTCAAAAATCAGTCTGTCAGCGCAAAGTAGAAATGTCCCCTGTGTTGAATTCCAAGAGATCCCATTCCCTCTGTCAGGAAAAAGTGGTTTCGGCTTGCGGCAGGTTCCGTCAAGGCCCCACGCCGTCTTTGCGCGCGCCGAAGGGCAGCCTTGATGGGTTCCGCCGCCAGCCAGACAATGCCCCCAAGAGGGAATGGGAGCAGTCGGTCTGAAACCAAGGGGACATTTCTACGTTGCGCAAAGGGGACATTTTCATTTTGCGGTGACAATCTCAAAAATCAGTGCGCCGCCACAACCGGGATACACGCCACACCTTTTAGGAGGATAGCGGCCCATTTGGGCGCTGCAGTCCGGGCGCAAATTTCACAGCCGGACCGATGGCCTGCAGGCTAGGCGCGCTTCGCTTCGCGGCGAATCCCCTCGGCAATCCACATCCGGAGTTGCGTCTGGTAGCCTACCGACTTCGCAGCCGCGATGTGCTTCGCGGCAGCGATCTGTTCGGGGGGCAGACGCAGTGAGAGCGGAGACTTTGCGCGGGTGTGGCGCTCGCGGAACTCCCGGCCAACTCCGGCGCCAACTTGACCTGAGGGGCCTCGGGCAACCGGTCCCACCCGCTCGCAACGGAATGACTCTCGAAATACTCCGCGGCGTCCCGATCGGATCGAAATCTGGGGAATGGCGACTTTGCGGGAGGAAGTTTCTTCTTCATCGTATTACCTATTTGCGGCGAAAGAGACGCCGTTCGTTGCCTCCATATCGCGGGCCGTGATCACTCTTACCAACCCGCCGGATAACCGCTGGAACACGACGAATGCCAAGCGCCCGGCCAGCGTTTCGCCCAGGGCAATGTAGCGTTGCTGGCGGGTTCGCCCGACCTTGTGGTTACCGGCGAAGACATCCTCCACCTCTTCCGGCGTGAACGCATGCCTCTCGATGTGGAAGATGTTTTCATCGTCCCACTCGAACCCGGAAACGACCACACGGATATCATATCGGATTGTATATACGATGCGCTACGACGCGAAGCGCTCCAAGAGATCAGCCGGAGCGGGTTCACGCACGTCTCGGTTTTCGGGCACGCGCGCTTTGATTACCCGGTTGATCTGCCGCGAGGCCAGCTTGTCGGTTCCTTTGCGCTGCGATTCCTCGCCGATTATCCAAAGGACGTCGGGCTCCGGAGTCGTGAGGCGGACATAATCACGGACGGCGATCGGTTCGGCCTTCGCGGCGCCCGGCTTGTCGATGACGGTCGAGTGGGGTTCATCCTCGACGCGGCACGAGAACTGGTCAAAGTGTTATCTCATGGCGAGAGCTTCGGTTCGTCTACCTGCACGGTGCGGTGGTCCGCGGGGATGGGAGTCCACTCAACGCGGCACGATCCCCAGTTTGACTTCGATGCGCACCACACGGTTGTCGACTTCGGCGACTTTGCCGGTGAGAATGTCGAGCTTATCTTCCACGCGCGTCATGCGGCCGTTTAGCGCCACGAAGTAGCCGACGTTCACGAGGATTCCCACCAGGGCGACGAAGGTGGGTAGGCCGGTTGCGAGGTAGAGTTGTGCGTCATTCATATCCGGTTCTCCAATGTTGCCCTCGCCATATCGGCATTTTAGCGCTTCTTGGGAGCGGGTCCTGGAGGACCCGCGCAGACCTGGATGTCTGCCCACATCACCCACGGCCTGTCACTACCGCCTTTAGGAAGTCGCGGTTCATCCTGGCGATTACTTCTAACTTGATATCCTTGGGGCAGACCGCTTCGCATTCGCCTACATTAGTACAGTAGCCGAACATTTCGTGGCTGGCTTGTGCCACCATCGCGACGGCGCGGCGATATCGTTCGGGCTGGCCTTGCGGCAGCACTCCCAAATGCGCGATTTTGGCTGCCGTGAACAGCGCCGCGGCGGCGTTCGGACACATGGCGACACACGCGCCGCAGCCAATGCAGGCGGCCGCGTCCATGGAGATGTCGGCGGCTTCCTTGGGGACCAGGATGGCGTTGCCGTCCGGGGCGCTGCCGGTCGGCGCGCTGATGAAGCCTCCCGCGGCGATGATGCGGTCGAAGGCGCTGCGATTGACCACCAGATCTTTGACGATGGGGAATGCGCGCGCGCGCCAGGGCTCCAGGTACAACTCATCGCCGTCCTTGAAGTGGCGCATGTGCAACTGACAAACAGTCGTGCCCCGCTGCGGACCGTGCGCCACGCCGTTGATCATGAAACCGCACATGCCGCAGATGCCCTCGCGGCAATCGTGGTCGAAGGCCACCGGCTCTTCGTTCTTGGCGATCAGGCTTTCGTTCAGGACGTCGAGCATCTCCAGGAACGACATCTCCGGATTGACATCCGGGACCTCGTAACGCACCATGCGGCCTTTGTCGTCGGTGTTGCGCTGCCGCCAGATATGGAGGGTAAGTTTCATGTTACTTGTAGCTCCGTTGACTGGGATGCACGTAAGCGAAATGCAGTGGTTCCTTATGTAACTCCGGCGGCTGATCTTCGCCGCGATACTCCCAGGCCGCCACGTAAGAGTACTCCTCGTCGTTGCGCAGGGCCTCGCCATCCGGCGTTTGATACTCCTCCCGGAAATGGCCGCCGCAGGATTCGTTGCGCTCCAGCGCGTCGCGGCACATCAACTCGGCTAGCTCGAAGAAGTCGCCCACGCGGCCGGCTTTCTCGAGCGACTGGTTCAACTCTTCGCCCGCGCCCAACACCTTCACGTCGCGCCAAAACCGCTCGCGCAGCGCGGGGATTTGTTCCAGCGCATGGCGCAAGCCCTCGGCCGTCCGCCCCATGCCGCAATATTCCCAGAGCAGCTTGCCTAAGTCGCGGTGGAAGGAATCCACGGAGCGGGTGCCCTTGATATGCAGCAAGCGATCCGTGCGGTAAGCCACCTGCGTTTCGGCATCGCGGAAAGCGGCGTGGCTGGTATCCACTTTGGGCGCCTTGTAAGTCGCCAGATAGTCGCCGATGGTGTAGGGCAAGACGAAGTAGCCATCGGCCAAGCCTTGCATGAGCGCGCTGGCGCCCAGGCGATTGGCGCCGTGATCGGAGAAATTCGCCTCGCCCGTGACATACAGGCCGGGGATGGTGCTCATCAAATTGTAATCCACCCACAGCCCGCCCATGGTGTAGTGAATGGCCGGATAAATACGCATGGGCACTTCGTACGGATTCTCGCCGGTGATGCGCTCGTACATATCGAATAAGTTGCCGTAGCGTTCCTTGATGACGTTCTGGCCGAGGCGTTCGATCGCCTCGCTGAAATCGAGATACACACCCAAGCCGGACTCGCCCACGCCGCGGCCTTCATCGCACACCGCCTTGGCGTTGCGCGAAGCCACATCGCGCGGCACCAGGTTGCCGAAGCTGGGATAACGGCGTTCCAGGTAATAGTCGCGCTCGCCGGCCGGAATCTGGTTGGGCGGACGCTTGTCGCCTTTCTTCAACGGCACCCAGATGCGGCCGTCGTTGCGCAGCGATTCGCTCATCAGGGTGAGCTTGGATTGATATTCGCCGGTGACCGGAATGCACGTCGGGTGAATCTGGGTGAAGCAGGGGTTAGCGAAGAACGCACCCTTCTTATACGCACGCCAGATGGCGGTAGTGTTGCAGCCCTTGGCATTGGTCGAGAGATAATAAGCGTTACCGTATCCGCCGGTCCCCAGGACAACCGCATCGGCTACATAGGATTCGATCTTGCCGGTGATCAGGTCGCGGGTGACGATGCCGCGGGCGTGGCCGTCGATCACCACCAGGTCGAGCATTTCGTGACGCGGGTACATCGTAACTTGCCCTGCGCCGATCTGGCGTTCGAGCGCCTGGTAAGCGCCGAGCAGTAACTGCTGGCCGGTCTGGCCGCGCGCGTAGAAGGTGCGCGATACCTGCGCGCCGCCGAACGAGCGGTTGTCGAGCATGCCGCCGTACTCGCGCGCGAACGGGACGCCTTGCGACACGCACTGATCGATGATATTGACGCTGATCTGCGCCAGGCGGTAGACGTTGGCCTCGCGCGAGCGGAAGTCGCCGCCCTTCACGGTGTCATAGAAGAGCCGGTAGATGCTGTCGCCGTCGCTGTGATAATTCTTAGCGGCGTTGATGCCACCCTGCGCGGCAATGGAGTGCGCGCGGCGGGGGGAATCCTGGAAGCAGAAGCATTGGACGTTGTAACCCAACTCCCCGAGCGTGGCTGCCGCGGATCCGCCGGCCAGCCCCGACCCGACCATAATGATGTTGTACTTCCGCTTGTTGGCTGGATTCACCAGCTTCAAATTGAACTTGTGTTTGTCCCAGAGGGTCTCGATAGGGCCGGCGGGGATTTTGGCGTCGAGTTCCATATTTGTTTTCTATTGCATTGTCAATACACCGGCGAGCACCGCGACGGGAATGGAAATATTGCCGATGGCGACGAACCACGCGAAGGCCGCCGCGAATTTCTTGATGATGGGCGTGTAGCGCGGATGATTCACGCCCAGCGATTGGAACATGCTCCAGAGGCCGTGATAGAGATGCATACAAAGCAGGGCCATGGCGACGATGTAAAAAATGGCGACGGCGGGATGCTGAAAGCCCATGATGACGTTGGTTCGCACGTCCATGTCGCCGTCCGGCAGAGTGTTCAACGTCAGCACGCTGCCGACGGTCAGGTGTAGCACGTGGAAGATGACGAAGGCGGCGATGATGGGGCCGCTCCAGATCATGGTCCGGGCGGCGTAACTGGCGGGCACGTCATCCTTTTTGATGTAAGCTTCGGGACGCGCCGCGCGCTTTAATAGCCACAATTGCCCGGAAGCGGTGATGTGCAGGACCACGGAAGCCAGCAGCCCGCACCGCACCACCCACAGCAGGACGGCGTGGGAGTGCAGGAAGTGGGCGTAGTGGTTGATCTGTTGGGGGTCCGGCGAATAGATCTGAAGGTTGCCGATGAGGTGGCCGAGCACGTATCCGAACAGGATGACGCCCGTGACGGCCATCACCACTTTCTTGCCCAGGGTGGATTCGTAGAACCCGATGGAACGATTCAATTGACTGGTTGTCGCAATGGCACTCATGTGGATGTCTCTGGAACATTACAGTATAGTCGGGTGCGGGCGAGTTGCGCCCATCGGCATCACGCTACACTGAAATCCGATGCCGGAGCCAATAGCCATCGCGGGTGCGGGCAGAATAGGGCAAGCCCTGGGACGCCTGCTGCGGGAGCGCGGCGAATCCGTGGTGGCGGTGGCCAGCCGCGATCCGGAGCGCGCGGCTGAAGCCGCCGCGTTCGTGGGCGGGGGCGCGCGGGCCGCCACATATGCCGAGATCCCGCAACACGCCGCACACGTTCTGATCGCCGTGCCCGACGATGCCATCGCCGAAGTGGCGCACGCTCTGGCCGTGGCGGGCATGTGCGGCGGAATCGCGCTGCATACGAGCGGCGCGCGCGGGCCGGAAGCCCTGGCCGATCTGGCGGCGGCGGGCGTCGCATGCGGGACGCTGCATCCCTTGCAAACGGTCGCCAATCCCCAGGAAGGCGTCCGCGTGCTACGCGGCGTGGCATTCGCCATCGACGGCCCACTCGAGGCCGCGGCTTGGGCCGGCCGCCTGGCCGTGCTGCTGGATGGGGTGCCGCTGCATGTTCCCTCCGCGTCGCGGCCCTTGTATCACGCCGCCGCCGTGATGGCAAGTAACTACCTGATAGCGCTGATCTCCACGGCTGTTATCCTAATGAAGGAGGCTGGCGTGGAAGAAGCGATCGCGCGGCGGGCGCTCGAACCGCTGGCGCGCACCAGCCTGGAGAATGCGTTCCGGCTAGGTCCGGCGGCGGCGCTCACCGGACCGATCGCGCGCGGCGACGCCGATACCGTGCGCGGGCATCTGGCGGCACTGGCGAAAGCCCCCGCGTCAGTGACCAGCCTGTATCGCGCCGCGGGACTGGCCACCGTCGAAATTGCGCGCCAGCGAGGTTTGGCCGAGCCGCAGGCAGGCACAATCGAGAAACTGTTGCGAAAAGGAGACTGGCGTGACTGACACGAAGCTAATCCGGCTGCCCGATCTGGCAGCCAAGAAGCGGCGTGGCGAGAAAATCGCCATGCTGACGGCTTACGACTACACCATGGCGCGGCTGCTCGACCGCGCGGGAATCGACGTGCTGCTGGTGGGCGATTCGTTGGGCATGGTGATGTTGGGCTACGAAACCACCCTGCCCGTGACGCTGGACGCCATGGTGCATCACACCCGCGCGGTGAGCCGGGGGACGCAGCGGGCGCTGGTGGTGGCCGATATGCCCTTCCTCACCTACCAACTCAGCGTGGAAGAAGCGCTGCGCAACGCGGGACGCTTAATTCAAGAAGGCGGCGCGGCTGCAGTGAAGATCGAGGGCGGCGGCGCATCGGTGGAGGTGGCTTCGCGGCTGGTGGAAGCCGGCATTCCGGTAATGGGCCACCTGGGACTCCTGCCGCAGCACGTACACCAACTCGGCGGATTCCGGCAGCAGGCCAGGCTGCACGCGGATGCCGAACAATTGTTGGCGGACGCGCAGGCGTTGGAAGAGGCCGGCGCATTCGCCGTGGTGCTGGAGTCCATTCCAGCCTCCGTGGCGGAAGCCGTCACGGCCGATTTGCACATCCCGACCATCGGCATCGGCGCCGGCCCGCATTGCGACGGCCAGGTACTGGTGAGCTTCGACATCTTGGGACTCTCGCAGGACGCCACGCCGCCGTTCGTCCGGCGCTACGCGGATTTGGGCGAGCAGACCGTGGCCGCCGCCATGGCTTATGCCGACGACGTGCGGACGGGCCGGTTTCCGGCGGCCAATCCACACGTCGCCGCGGATCTGGTGGCAGAGGCGACATAGGCTTGCGCGCCATCCACTCGATCGGGGATTTACGTGGCTGGCGGGCGCGGGCGCGGCGTCCGCTCGGTCTGGTACCTACTATGGGTGCCCTGCACGCGGGTCATGGCCGGCTGATGGAGGAAGCCCGCGCGGCATCGGGCGCTGTGGTGGTCAGCATCTTCGTGAACCCGATTCAGTTCAATCGCAGTGACGACTACGCGCGTTATCCGCGGCCTTTGGAAGCCGACCTGGCATTTTGCGAGGCGCGCCGCGTGGATGTGGTGTTCGCGCCGACCGTGGAGCAGATGTATCCGCAGCCGCAAGTTACCTTCGTGGAAGTGGGGCGAGTCGCGGACTACATGGAAGGGAGCTTTCGGCCCGGCCATTTTCGCGGTGTGGCCACGGTGGTGATGAAACTGTTCCAAATTGTACAGCCCGATCGCGCCTGGTTCGGCGAAAAGGACGCGCAACAATTGGCGGTGATCCGCCGCATGGCGCGGGATCTGAACGTGCCCGTGGAGATCGCCGGAGTGCCCACCGTGCGGGAGCCGGACGGGCTGGCGCTCAGCTCGCGCAACCGGCACCTGAGCGCGGAAGAGCGCGCCATTGCGCCGCGGCTCTACGAGTCTTTGCGCGCGGCGGAGCAGCGCATCAAGGCCGGCGAAACCCGCGCGGAGGCGGTGAAGTGGGCGGCCCGCGAAGTGCTGGCGGCGGAGCCTGGCATGCATGTCGAGTATCTGGAGCTTGCCGACGACGCCGAGATGCAGCCGGTGGAATTCATCGCCGGTCCGGTGCGGGTGGCCGCGGCGGTGTGGGTAGGCCGGACCCGGTTGATCGATAATATACTTTGCCGCGCCTGAATAACCTGTTCCGCGACAGTACCGTACCCCTGGAATCTTTGTTGATTGCGCCCTGAGAATCTATTAGACTATTAGGGGGCTGCCTGGGAACCCGCATTCAAAGGAGGGTTGATTGTGACACGGTTTCAGTGTCTGGTCCTGATGGGAAGCATCGGCGTACCTTTTGCAATGGGCCGCGCGGCCGCGCAAACTCCTCAAGGAACTTTCACCACCCTGTACAGTTTTTCCACGCGCAATGGAGCGGCACAACCGCTGACACCTGTGACAGTTGGCAACAACGGAGTGCTGTACGGAATCGCGAGCTATGGCTCCGGCACGGCGTTCGAATTGTCGCCTCCGGCTGTCGCAGGGGGCCCGTGGACCTTCCAAGTGATCTACTGTTTCTGCCCCGGGTACCCGCTTGGCGACGGGGAAGATCCGGAGGCCGGTTTGGTCCTCGATAGCAGTGGGACGTTGTATGGGACCGTCACACAGGTTGACGAAATCAACGGTTACGGCGCGGTGTTCGAACTGACTCCGCCTGCCACCGGGAGCACAGCGTGGATCTATACGCCCCTATTCGGTTTCGGCGAGGGCCGCGTGCAAGACCGCGGCGTCACTCCTTGGGGTGGCGTCGTCTTTGGCGGCGACGGGGCGCTGTACGGCACTACCATCGCCGGTGGGACTTCGAACGAAGGTACGGTATTCGAGTTGTCGCCGCCGCCG
>Ga0187847_10003382_pt1 | contig 12224 bp, 11 predicted proteins | sample June2016WEW_4_10_FD_132458 | JGI IMG/M metagenome (GOLD analysis project Ga0187847, IMG submission 132458) | Peatland microbial communities from SPRUCE experiment site at the Marcell Experimental Forest, Minnesota, USA - June2016WEW_4_10 | ecosystem: Environmental > Terrestrial > Soil >...
CGCCTTGCTAATTGTGCGGTATCCGCGTAAGATTTCGATGTGCGTTTGACCGAGTCGGTCGTGAGCAGCTCTTGCCTCAACAGCCAGTAACCTGCCCTTCAATACCTCCGAATCTCTCCAGCGTAAACCGATTGAAAGGAACACAGTATCAACATGGCAGAACAAGGAACAGTAAAGTGGTTCAACGACGCCAAAGGCTATGGATTCATTAGCCGTCAGAGTGGCGAAGACGTTTTTGTGCATTTTTCGGCGATCCAGGCAGGGGGCTTCAAGAGCCTTCAGGAGGGCCAAACGGTGCAGTTCGACGTGACGAAGGGCCCCAAGGGTTGGCAGGCTGAGAACGTACAGCCTCTCTAAGAGAAAAACAGCTTACGAAAGGCGATTCTTTGTTCTTTAGGGATCGCCTTTTTTTTGACACTCGCCGTCGGGTTCGATTGCCTGCGAGGTCGTCAGGTTCCCAATAAATTCATTTGAAGTTTCTCGTATCCGTGCTCACGCGCCCATAGATCCAAAGGGATCGTCGCGAGTTCATCTACAACAGGAACCGCCAGTCCTGTCTTAGTCAAATCAATGCTCTTTAGATAAGTGTGGCAGGTGTCGCAGACGTCGACGCGAACATGCGCGATCTCCGGCGCGGAATAATAAGCCATCTGGGGCTCTCTTTCTTCTCCGCATGCGGGACAGTAAATTCTTCTAAAATTCCACTCATGCGCGCAAAGCATGCAGATTAGCGACTTCTTCGCGCCGTCTCCCTCTCGCCGTAATACGCCGACGATGGGTCTGCTTCCGCACAGTGGACAAGTTGACGGAGTGCCGTCTAGAACCTCGGTCTCCCGGTGATCGGCAAGATATTCCGCGTAGGGTTGAAGAAAAGTCCAAGCCAGGAGGTGTTCAGAAGAATCAGCAATGCCCTTTGGAACTTGTTCCCCGTTGTGGACGGTTGCGAAATCCTGATCTCGGCACCAGAAATCCTCAATCGCATGCTGCCATCCCGCGGGTCCTTTTTGATTTAATTCAGCGGCGGACTTCGCAAGCAGGGCAGGGGCAATTTGCCGGATCACGGATAGAAATGCGGAAAAATTCGGCAGAAGAAGAAAAAGATCAAGTTCATCCTTCAAGGGACGATCCGGAGGAGTCTTTGGAGAGTCCGCGAGGGCTTTCTGTAACTTCTCGTAGAGGCCTTTCTGAAACGTAGCGACGCGCACATAAAATTGCAGTCCTTCCGCGGCAAATGGATAGGCAGAACTTAGCTCTGTGGCGCGCTGGATGCGGCGGTCCCACTTGGCAGGAATCATTACTTGGCTTGCGGCTTGGGTTGCGATCGGCCGGTGACCTCAAAGAACCACTTGCGATGGAACGTCCATGCCCAGGCTCGAGTCACGTAACCGGTTACCATGGAACCAAAACTGCCTTCTTCAAGAAAAACGCTCATATACACATGGATGAGGAACAGCCCGATGGTGATGAGGGCGGCGCTGGCATGAACGAGAATTGCTGCATAACGGACAAACCTAAAGCTCCAAGACAGCGTTTCGGTGAACCACATAGCTACCCCAGAAAGCACTAACAAAATCACGCCATAGAAAATTCCCCAGAAAAAAAGTTTCTGTCCGTAGTTGAACCTGCCGACGGGAGGGAGCTTTTCATCCTCATTTTGAATGTAGTCTGGAATCGCTTTCGCCCAAGCTCGATCGTCGTCATCGATTTCCATGTCGCGACGCCATTGCACAAACGTCCAAAAGAGCGACGCCGTAAAGACCAGTCCGAACCAGGGATGCCAGAATCTGGCCGTAGGAGCACCCCCCACGACCGCAGCCAACCAATAAAGATAAGGCGACCAGAAGGCAAGGCCTGTCATTAATAAGTAGATGTAGGAGAATGCGCCGATCCAGTGATTGATCCGTTCAACCATCGTGTAGCGTTCAATTACCTTTCCTTCTTCGGTGGCTGCCTTCGGGCGTGCTACGGCTCCGGTCGTCATACGCGCCTCTCATTATCCGGAGGAATGTCTTTCGGAGGGTTTCCATGCACGTCAGGCGGAATTGGTTCTTCTTTCTTCGGACCAAATCGCATGTAGTGCAATGCCATGCCGACAATGCCGCCAACCATCGCCACATTTCCCAGCCACTTCAGCGGTCCTTTCCATAGGCGCACCGACCACGGTATTTGCGGGTTCTTCGGCAAACCGCCGTATAGCTCAGGATTCTTTGCATCGTGCAGCACGTAGATTACATGCGTTCCGCCGACTCCTTCCGGATCGTACACTCCCGCATCAGGGAAGCCCGAGTTGTCGCGCAGTTGCGTCGCGCGGGTTTCCGCCAGTTCTTTCATTTCCGACTTTGTTCCAAAATGCAGGCAGCCGGTGGGGCAGGCCTTGATGCAAGCGGGTTCGAGTCCTTGTGATACACGGTCGTTGCAGAGCGTGCATTTGAAAACCTTGCGCGATGCCGGACTGAACTTAGGAATATTGAACGGGCAACCGGTCATGCAATAACCGCAGCCGATGCAGTTCGCTTCCTGAAAATCAACAATTCCATGGGCATATTGCACAATGGCGCCGTCGGCTGGACAAGCCACGAGGCAGCCGGGATCTGCGCAGTGCATGCACTGGTCTTTGCGCATCAGCAGCATCATGCCGCCGTCAGAGCGCTCGTGTTCGTTGAATTTAATCAGGTTCCAGTAGTTCCATGCCGTCTCCGGCATGGTCTGATAGGAATTATCAAAACTGGTTTCGGTGAAGGTGTAGCCGTTCCATTCCAGGCATGCCACTTCGCACGCTTTACAGCCGATGCAAGTGGTCGTATCCACCAGCTTGCAGACCTGGTATTCGCGGTTCAACCCGGCACCCGCCACTGACCCGGCATGCCCTGAAATCCGGACAATCTCTGTTGAAGCCTGACTCATTATTGCTCCATGGCTATGCTTCTTTTATGTTCTATGCCTTCTCCACTTTCACCAGAAAGCCCTTGGACTCCGGAGTGTGGGCATTCGGGTCGGTGACGGCGGGCGTCAGCAAATTTGCCGGTGTCCGCGCATTTCTGCCTTCATCTTCGCCAATGCCGCGGAAGCCCTGATGAATCGGCAAGCCGATTTGATAGACCTTTTTGCCGTCGATCATCATCGGCTTCAACCGGCGGGTGACAAAGGCTTTCGCGACATAGGTTCCCCGCGCGCTGATGACCTTAATCTTGTCTGCACCTCGAATTCCTTTTTCGTCCGCCAATTCCACGGGAATTTCGACGAACGGCTCCGGAATCAGTTGAACATTCATCGGATTATTTTTTGTCCAATAGTGATATTGCTCGGTTAGCCGGTAGGTCGTGCAGACGATGTTGTATTCATCCGGTGATCCAAACTTGTCGTAAGGTGTGTTGAACTTTTTCACCAGTGGATTACTTGATTGATCGGGGTGCAGCGGATTCTTGATGGGGCTTTCGATCGGTTCGTAATGCTCGGGGAACGGCCCATCCGCAAGCACGCCTATGGGCGCGAACAATCGCCCGATGCCTTCTGGGTTCATAATGAACGGCCCCATATGATCTTTCGGGGGCGAGTCAGGCTTGAAGTCGGGAACGTCGTTGCCGACCCACTTCCCGGCCGCCTCGTTCCACCAGATTTGCTTTCGTTCTGGATCCCATGGCTTTCCTTCCGTGTTGCATGATGCGCGGTTGTAAAGCACACGCCGGTTTGCCGGCCACGACCACGCCCAGTTGGGGAAAACGCCCATGCCAGAAGGATCTTCGGTGCCTCGCCGCTGGACTTGCGATCCGGCTTCTGTCCACATGCCGGAATAAATCCAATTGCCGCACATCGTAGTGCCATCGTCCTTCAGCCAAGCAAATCCCGGCAATTGTTGGCCAGCTTTGATTACCTGTCCAGTCGTATCGTCTCTTAAATCGGCAAGAGCCTTGCCGTTAAGTTCCATTGCTACTTGCGAAAGTGGAGGATGGGCCGCATCCGCATAGGCCCAATTGAGGTTCAGAATTGCGTCGGGGAATTTTCCGCCTTCTTTCTTGTAGAGATCGCGAACTTTCAGGAAAATCTGCGCAATGATGTCCTGGTCGAGACGGGCTTGTCCCGGAGGAGGGACCGCGGCGTATTTCCAAGTGACCCAGCGCGCGGAGTTAGTCATGCTGCCGTCTTTTTCGGCAAAGCCCGCGCAGGGCAACCGGTAAACCGTGGTATTGATAGTCGTCTGTTCTTCCTTCGTGATTCCCGGCGCTTTCCAGAACTCGCTGGTCTCGTCTTCGTAAATCTCGCCGACCACGAGCCAGTCGGCTTTCTTTAGCGCATTGATGTTCTTGTTGGTGTCGGGGCCAATCATCACGCCGTTCATTCCGAACGCGAACATACCCTTGATTTTCCCGTTATACATGTCATCCCAGATGTGGGTCCAGGAGCTATCTCCACCGGGTTTGGGCAAATAATCGAATCCGAATCCGTTTTCTTTTGTGGCCGCGTCGCCATACATCGCCTTAAGTAACGACACCATGAATTTCGGCGTATTCGCGTAGTAGTTCATGGAATTCCACGGCTCGGGCTTGGATGCCGCCGGCGTGGTGCGCTTCAGGAATGCAGCCAAGTCTGTGTCGTCAGGAACGGGCGCTTTGAGATATCCCGGCAGCGAGTCGTATAGCCCCGCCATGTCCGTGGCGCCCTGAATATTCGAGTGCCCACGCAGTGCATTGACCCCGCCGCCCGCTCTGCCAACGTTGCCCAGCAGAAGTTGGATCATCGCGGCGGTACGGATGATCTGGGTTCCGAAAGTATGCTGCGTCCAGCCCACGGCATAAATGATCGTGGCAACTTTCTTCATGTCGCCATCTTTTCGGACGGAGGTAAATAGATCGACCGCCTTCAGGTATTGGTCCTTGGGTATGCCTGTGATCCGCTCGACTGTTTCCGGCGTGTATCGCGAATACTGCTGCTTCATTAATTGAAAGACGCACCGCGGATGTTGCAGCGTCAAGTCATAGGCAATATTCGGTGGCAAAGCAGGAGGTGGCGTCGCCCCTCCGACTTTTCCCGGCTCTGGTTCCGGCGCATGACCGCTTGCTCCACCCGAACCAGCGCCCCCGCCAGTACCTGCCACTCCTTCATAGTTCCAGGTGGATAGATCGTACTTACCTGTAGCCGCGTTAAACCCGGAGTAGAGGCCATCTTCCGGAAGTTTGAAACCTTCCTTCACAATGAAGGCGGCGTTGGTGTAGTTAACGAGATATTCCCTGGCAATGCGATTGTTCTCGATGGCATAGCGAATCAGGCCGCCAAGGAATGCAATGTCAGTGCCGGCCCGAATTTGCAGGAAAAGATCAGCGGTTGAAGAAGTGCGCGTGAATCGTGGGTCAACCGAAATGAGCTTGGCATTGCGGTTGCGTTTCGCCTCCATCGCCCACTTGAAGCCGCAGGGATGGTTTTCGGCGGGATTGCCGCCCATGATCAACATCATGTCGGTGTTTTTGATGTCGATCCAGCCATTGGTCATGGCCCCTCGTCCGAAAGTTGGTCCCAAACTTGAGACCGTGGGGCCGTGTCAAACACGGGCTTGGTTTTCTAGATAAACCAAGCCCAACCCCCTCATGGCCTTAACGGCCAAAAAATTGAATTCGTTCGTGTCTGTGCAACCGCCGATAAACGAAATTCCTTCGCACCGGTTTACGGTGCGACCGTTCGCGTCTTTCTCAACAAACGAATTGTCGCGCGTTTTCTTGGTCCATTGTGCAATCTCATTCAGCGCGTCATTCCAGGAGATGTCCTGCCATTCCGTCCCGCCGGGGCGACGAACTTGGGGCTTGGTAAGCCTCCGCGGATTGAGAATGTCCTGCTCCAGCGACGAGCCCTTCGGGCACAGCGTTCCACGATTAGTCGGGTGATCCGGATCGCCTTCTACGTGGACGACTTGCGGCGTCACGTTCTTGGCCTTATCGCCGATGGTGTATATGAGAACTCCGCAACCCACCGCACAATAAGGGCAAGTCGAACGCGTTTCGGCAGCTCGCGCAATCTTTAATTCTTTGAGCTGAGCATAAGCAGGCTTGAGATCAAAGCCGAAGATGGTCGCGGCCACGCCACCGACCGTTGCCGCCTTGAAGAAGTCTCTGCGGGACGTCTGCATCGAAAAGGACCTCCGCATCCGTTCAACAACTTAATTCGACGACGTAAAGATGCTTACATCTAAGACCTCGCCGATTTGTTTGTCAAGACTCTCTGCTAGCACGGCGACGGGGCTATATCCCATGTGGCTTCTTTTTACGCAATCATGCATTCCGACCCATCGCTCAATCCTCAATGGCCTGAACTAGCTTGATGAGTTGACGTGGGTGTTTAATCACTAGAGGGGTAGTTGCTCCACAGTAGGGAAGTGGTGCTGTTCGCGCCCCACTTTGCCGTCATATTTGGTGGTCATCTTGAACAATTCCAAATGACCATCTGCGGCCACTTGCCGGCACTGATCGCGCAGGCCCTGCATTTGGGAGGCGTCAAGAGGCTGAAAGTTGACCGCGACACGGAGGTTTTGATCGAGAACCTGCATGCCATCAATTCCACTGATGGTGGTCGCGACCGGCAAGCTCATGGCATAGCGCAAACCTTGTTCGGCGGTAATGGCGCCGAATTTTACCAGTTCACCACTTCCGCCAAGACTCTTCATGCCCAGCGCCGCCAGACCACGTTGATTCGCTTCGGGCAAAACTTGAGTCTCGAAGCTGCGGAACGTAGCATCGCAACAATTGAGGGGCATCTGGATGGTGTCGAAGGGAAAATCATGAGACAGCATCTTCAAATGGATTTCGGGATCTTTATGTCCCGTGAATCCGATGAAACGAACTTTTCCCTGTTGCTTCGCTGCCAGCAGCGCTTCGGCGGCGCCGTTCGGAGCGAAAATCAAGTCAGGATCATTTTCATAGACGACTTCGTGAATTTGCCAAACGTCTAAATGATCGGTTTGCAGTCGCCGAAGTGATTCCTCCAGCATGCGCATCGCGATCTTTTTCTCGCGACCATGGGTACAGACCTTGGTCATGACAATGGCCCGATCACGCTTTCCCCTCAGTGCTTTTCCGAGACGTTCTTCGCTCAGGCCATCGTGATATTCCCAGGCGTTGTCAAAAAAATTGACGCCATAATCGATGGCCTTGGCTACAATTTCATTGGCTGCCTGATCTGTCTCCGCGGAACCGAGATGATAGCCACCCAGTCCCATCGCTGAAACCTGCACCCCGGTGCGCCCGAGAGGCTTCCGGGGGACCTGGCCCTGAAGATCGCGTTGCGATGAAATAGTTTGCCGCTGCGCCATGTTTCCCCCATAGACGAGAGGCGCCGCCCCAACAAAGGCCGCGCTTTTGATGAACCTCCGGCGATTCCATTCGAAAAACTCAGTCACGGTTCTCTTGCCCTAAAACTGCTTCTCCGGAAATGGATGGCCCGTGTTTTGCGGAGCACCCAGCATGTCCTTGACCTCGGACTGCTCGGTATCCAGAGGAAAGTGATGAGCCAGCCTTGCCTCCGGGTTATCAAACTTCAGAGACAACTTGTAAAGCTCATACCGGCCATCTGAGGCGTCTTGCTTGCATCGATCACGTAGTTCCTGCATTTCAGATTCCGAGAACGGCTTGAAATTCTGAGCAATTTGCAGGTTCTGGTGGAGCACTTCCAAGCTGTCCATGCCGGTGATGGTCGTAGCGACGGGGAGGCTCATGGCGTACCGCAGGGCTTCTTCGGCAGTAACAACACCATCTTCGATTGCCTCCCCGTGGCCGTTGAAAGGCTTCATCCCCAATGCCGCGATACCACGTCTGTTCAATTCTGGGAGCACCTGCTTCTCGAAGCTCTTGAAGTTGGCATCGAAGGCGTTCAGCGGCATTTGGACCGCATCAAATGGAAACCCGGTTTCCAACATACCGAGATGAACTTTGGCATGGTGGTGGCCGGTAAACCCCACGAAACGGACTTTTCCGTCTTTTTTGGCTTTTTCCAAAGCTTCCGCAGCTCCGTTCGGTCGAATGAAGAGCGCCGGATCGTTGTCGAATGCCATGCCGTGAACTTGCCAAAGATCCAAATGATCGGTCTGCAGGCGGCGTAGAGATTCATTGAGCATGGAGAGCGCGAGGCCGGCGTCGCGGCCGTGAGGGCAAGTCTTGGTCATCAGAAACACCTTGTCCCGACGGCCCTTTAAGCCGGCACCCATCCATATTTCGGTTTTGCCCCTGCGATACTCCCAGCAATTGTCGAAAAATGTAATTCCACCGTCGACTGCCTGCTGAACCATTTCGACGGCTGTTTTTTCATCGGGTGCTCCCCCCAAATGATGGCCGCCAAATCCGAGTGCCGAGATTTGGACATCAGCCCGTCCAAACTTCCGGAGGGGTATTGCCGGGTTAGAAGACTGAGGCATGATTGTTGTTATGGCTTCTTCGCTTTGAGTCGATTAAGCCACCTTCGATGCAGATGCCAGTCTCGAGGTTGGCGAATAAAAAGACAAAAGTCAATGTGTCATTTACTCTTTTTTTCCCCGAAGCTGTCGGAGCCTATCCTGTTTATCTTGGAGCAAGCGATCAATCTCCAGGACTAACTGAGACGTAATTCATCTACGTCCTGCTCCCCGGCGGCCTGCTCACAGAGTTCCATCGGCGGGGGTGATACTGGCGCTTAGAGATGGATTTGGTGGCCGCTGTCCAAACCTGGTTGCGAGCCTACAGTTACAATCCTGATATCGCTAAGATCATGATTGATATTCACTGTCACATTCTTCCGGAAGTGGATGACGGCTCGAAGTCTTGGGAGATGTCGGCGGAGATGTGCCGCATGGCGGTTGCGGACGGCATTGAATACATCGTGGCCACGCCGCATGCAAACGAACGCTATCGCTATGACCGGCAATATTTGAGCGATGTGCGGCGGCGGTTGCAAATGGAAGTGGGAAAATCTCCACAGATTGGGTTGGGGTGCGACTTTCATTTGTCCTATGACAATCTGCAAGACCTGATGGTGCGGCCGGAGTATTACACGATTGAAGGGCGCAAGTATCTGCTGGTGGAGTTAAGCGACTTCAGCTTTCCCGCAAACATAGATGAATGCTTTACGAATTTATCGGCGCACGGAATCACACCGGTGCTGACGCATCCGGAGAGAAATCCGATTTTGCAGCGCGATCCTCGACGGGTGCTGCGGTGGATTGGGTTGGGTTGCGCGGTGCAGGTGACGGCGTCGGCGGTGACGGGATTCTGGGGTGAGACCGCGTGGCGTACAGCCCAATGGCTGCTCAAGCAGAATGCCGTGCATGTGCTGGCGACGGATGCGCATGATGCGAAGCGGCGGGTGCCTAATTTATCCGGCGCGCGGGAGGAAGTGGCTGAAGTCTATGGGGCCGAGGTCGCGAAGGCGCTGGTGGAGGATAATCCACGGGCGATTGTGCAGGGAACGGCGCTGCCGTACTTCCCCGAAGTTGCATTTTGCTAGCCCTCTTAAGCTGACGTGCCGCAACGGGTTAAACCTACTTGCACCCAATTCCGCGCTTGAAGTCGCAAATGTGCAGGCCGAGTGAACGAAGGGTCGCGGTTCCTGATGACCCTCCATTGAGCTTGATTTCAACGGAGAATGGATAGGGAGAATCCGGGCCGGTGAGTTGAAATTTCGCTACACCTGACTGGAAATAGGGCCTGATTTTCGGCTGGTCGGCGCAATTCATATCGGGGCTTTGGCCGGTGCAAAGATAAGAACTCACGCCGTTATTCGAAATGCAATTCTCGCCGCACTCGATGGTGGTGATATTTTCTTCGGTTCCGTCGCCGGATTGGGCGCGCTGGCCGGGGTAGAAATGAGGCCAGGTGAGGTTGACGTTCGCGTTATAGACCGAGCCGCGGATCACAATATCCACGCTCTGGCCTGCGGTAACATCCCAAAGATGAGTTCCCCCCACCAGCAGAGTATTTGCGCCGTTCGGATCGAGGCGGACGTGAAGCTTGTCGCCATTGCTTCCAAGACGTTCGCAGATGCTGGCGGGCGTACTGGTGCAGGAGTAGGAAATCCAGTGAAAAACCGTGGGCGGCTGCGAACACGTAGTGCCGATGTAACCGGCGAGCGTGCCGGTACCGCAAACCGGAATGGACGATTCCTCACCCGAGGGGAACGCCTGCACGCGCTTGCCCGGCCACGTGAGCAAGCAAAGCGTGCATAGCGTAACCAAAGCAAGAAAATAAAGTTTTCGGCACATGGTTCCTCCGTTGTCTAAAAGTAGCACAACAACAGATCGCGAAAGCGCCCAGATGTGCATTACCGGGGTATAGTCTGCGAAGGCGATCATACAAGAGCAGATTCCTCGGCCCTAAAGGGCAGTCGGAATGACAATGTGGTTAGAGTCAGGATCTACGCGCAAAGAGCCCTCGATCCGCTTGTGAAGGCGGGGCCCTTCGGATGACAAGATGAATTCTAATCCGCTAATTTTGCGATGAAGTGTCGCTAGCCGCGGGCGCGGGGGTGGAAGCGGGAGTGGTTGAAGGAGTGGGTTGCGCTTTGGCCTGCGCGGGAGGCCGCATCTTCTCAGGAGTGGTCATCGCGCTTTCCGGATTGAGCAAGTGCTGCTGATCGGGGCCGAGGCCAAGCTTGATGAGTGCGCGCGAATCGGGAATTTCTTTGGTCTGCCAGCCATTGTCGGCCTGGAATTTTTCCATGGCCCGTTGCGAATTCGCGTCCCAAGTGCCGGTCGCCTCGCCGGAGAGATAGTGATCGCGAATCAGAGCTTCCTGAATGCTGCGAGCGCGTTGAGGGTCGATTTTCTGCTGGCCATGAACGCGAGATGCTTTGCCCGAGTGGTGCCCGCTTTTTCCGTGTGATGAAGTCTTGCGGGTTGTGGCGTGATGCGCGGGCGGCTTCTTCTTAGGTGGCGTCGTGGTCGCGGAACCGGTCGAGGAATCGGCTGCGACGCATGCAGCTATCCCCATCAAAATAAATAGGTTAAGCGCGACTATTCGCCGGTAGCGCAGAAGCAATATTCACCTCAAAACAACGTGGCACTAATGAACCTATTTAATGATCGCTGATGCGCTCATAAGTGCCAAGTGCCCATAGTTTCCGCCGGGTTACGGAAGTGTTCCGGCCAGGAAGATGGTACCGTCCTGGTTGCCGGCGCCGCGCTGGCGGACGAGGAACACGACGTCCTGCCCGCTTTTTAGGGCGGAGGCAACGCGGTTAAAGTCAGCTTCGTTATTCACGGGCTGCTTATTGATTTCAAGAATCACATCGCCCCGCGTGAGGCCGACATCGTCGGCGAAGGATCCGTTTTTTACATCTTGAACGATAACGCCTTTGCCAGCGGTGATGTCGAGTTTGTCGGCCATGTCGCTGGTAATGGCGCGGACAGTCAGGCCGAGTTTGGCTTCTTTGGGCGCGCTCTCTTCGCCGTTGTTCTCTTCATCGCCGAGGCGTGCCGCGAACAGCTTGGCGCGATCCGCTACAGTGACGCTGGCAGTCTGGTTCTTGCCATTGCGCACGTAGCTGAGATTGACCTTGCTGCCCGGCTTGCGGCTGGCAATGTCGGCAACGAGTTCATCACCCGTCTTGATGTTTTTGCCGTCCACGGCGGTGATGGTGTCGCCAACTTTTAAGCCGGCTTCGTCGGCGGGGCTGCCGGGGACGACATCGGAGATGGTGACGCCGCTGCCGGTGCCGTAAACGCGGGCGATGGCGGGATTCTCCTGCGCGTCAAAAGTGATGCCGATGGAGCCGCGGGCTACGCGATGTTCGGGACCGACGAGCTGGTTGTAAACCGTGGCGACGGTGTTGGAAGGAAGCGCGAAACCTACGCCGGCGTAAGCGTTTGTGTCTGAGAGGATGGCGGTGTTAATGCCGATGACTTCTCCGGCCATGTTCACCAGAGGGCCTCCGGAGTTGCCGGGATTGATTGCGGCATCCGTTTGAATGAAAGACTGGAACTGGCGCTGGGGCACGATGTTGCGGCCTTTAGCGCTGACGATGCCGGCGGTCACGGTCTCAGACAAGCCGAAGGGGCTGCCGACGGCCAGGACCCAATCGCCGACTTGCATGCCATCCGAGTTGCCCAGCTTGGCGACGGGCAGGGCATGGTCCGATTCAATCTTAATCACAGCGAGATCGGTTTCCTGGTCCATGCCGATTAGTTTTGCGTCGTGCAGAACGCCGGGAGCTTCGCCCTCAATTTTCACGCGGATGCGGTCGGCCTTTTCTACGACGTGGCGGTTGGTGACGATGTA
>Ga0187847_10003383_pt1 | contig 12224 bp, 10 predicted proteins | sample June2016WEW_4_10_FD_132458 | JGI IMG/M metagenome (GOLD analysis project Ga0187847, IMG submission 132458) | Peatland microbial communities from SPRUCE experiment site at the Marcell Experimental Forest, Minnesota, USA - June2016WEW_4_10 | ecosystem: Environmental > Terrestrial > Soil >...
CGGCGAGAGTGTCCGCCATGACCTCATCCATATCCACACAGATCCGCGGCAAGGCTTGCTCCTTGACTTTGAAAAGCTCGGGCTGGGAAGGCCCAAGACAAGGGTAGCAGCCGTGGCGCGCGACGCTCCCGATAGCGGGCGTTTGTGGTATCCCGCATCTGGCGCGATGTAGATGTGCCGGATATGGGCCACCCAGGCGTAGCGGACGAGAAGGGATTCTATTCTTCGGTTGGTGGCTTGGGGGCTTTGCGTTTGGGCTTGGGTTTGATGTCTTCAATAGGCGGAACGGGCGCCATGGACGGATCCCAGTATAGGTATCGTGAACAACTGTCGCAGGTGAGAAGTTCGCCCTCGCGGAGCTGGTTCCACATCTGCGGACGAACGCCCATGCGGCAGCCGGTGCACTGCTGATTGTCGACGCGCGCCAGTCCGGTGCCGCGGGAGCCGCAGAGGCGGTCGAAGCGAGTGAGCACGTCGGGCTCGATGAGCGGACGGAGGGCATCGCGCTGCAAGGTAAGCTCGGCCTGTTCGCGATCGAACTCGGCCTGGCGAAGGGCGATGCGGGCTCGCGTGTTATCGAGGGCGACGGCGAGCGACTCGACATGGGCGCGGGCGGCCGCTAGCGCGGTCTCTTGAGCCTCGGTGCGTTCCAGGCTGGCAAAGTCCTCATTCTCAAGGCGCTCGGCCTCGGCTTCGGCAAAGTGGAGTTCATGCTCGACAGCGGTGGCCTGCTCGGGAGTGGTGAGAGAGTCCTGCTGTGCGCGATAGCGAGCGGCTTTTTTGCGAAGAGCGGAGATCTCGCGATCGAGGCTGGCGCGCAGCGTTTCTTCGCGGCTGAGGGCGGCTGAGGCTTCTGCGGCAAGGCTCTCGGCGGCAGCCAAGGTAGCTTTGGCTTCGGCGATCTCCGCGGGCAGGGCGCGAGCGGCCAGAGCGACGCGGGTTCGCTCCAACTCTACCGCTTGCAGTTTTACGAGGTTTTCAATTTGTTCTTGCATCCGTGTTATGAAGTCTACGGCATTGGGCATGCATTCAGAAAATGAGGGTGACTAATCGCGAGTCAGCGTGACAGCGCGTTTGCGGCTGAAGCAACCCGTTCTGCGAGAATGGAAACCAATCAGGAGGCAGGAGTGGCAGAGGGTCGGAAATCGTTTGGGCGCAGGCGACGGTGGGTGAAATGGGTTGCCGGCGGACTGCTGCTGCTACTGGCGGGGGCAACCGTGATCGCGGATCTCGGGCTTCGCCGGGCGGAGCCGTTCCTGCGGGCGCGCCTCATCGAGGAGCTGGAAGATCACTTTCATGCACGCGTGGAGTTGGATAGCTTTCATGTGTCGCTAGTAAAGGGGCTGTGGGCGGAGGGCAAGGGGCTTCGCATCTGGCCGCCAGCTCGGGCTGCCGGTGTTTCTGTGCCGGCGGGAAGCGGCGAACCGTTGATTCGCCTCGATGAGTTTCGCTTTCATGCGCCTCTGCATTTTGCACCTGGCAAACCCATACATATCTCTGTGGCTGAGTTGAAGGGCCTGCGCGTCGATCTGCCGCCCAAGTCGCATTTTGAAAATCCGGCGCTCGCAGGCGACTTCGAGTCAGCCGGAAGGCCGAAGGGCGCGATTACGACGATGGTAAGTTATGAGGTGGACACGATGGAGTGCACCGGGGCCGAACTGGTGATGGAGACCAGCAAGCCGGGTAAGCTGCCGCTGGATTTTCAGATTGCGCACCTGAAACTGACCGGAATTGCGTCGGGATCGACGATCGCGTTTGACGCGGAGCTGACCAACCCGCGGCCTCAAGGGACAATCTATGCGAAGGGGAGCTTTAGTGCAAGGTCTGGAACGGACCTGGGGGCGAGTCCGATTGACGGAACTTATCGGTTTGAGCATGCGGATCTGGCCAGCTTCAAGGGGATTGCGGGGATTCTCACGTCGACCGGGCACTATCAGGGCACATTGCGCGATTTGACGGTGGATGGGCAGGCGGAGACGCCGGATTTTCGGCTGACACACTTTGGGAACGCGATGCCGCTGACCACACGCTTCCATGCGCAGGTGGATGGGACCAATGGAGATACATGGCTTGAGCCGGTGGATGCGACGCTGGGCCACTCGCACTTTACCGCGCAGGGGCAGATTGTTCGCGTGATAGCGGCGAAGGCTGGCGAAACGCCGCATAGCGTTGGCCACGATATTGATTTGAAGGTCAACGTGGACAAAGGGCGGATCGAGGACTTTCTGCGGCTGGCCAGCCACGCGGACGCCAGCCATTCGAACCAGGTTCTGATGACTGGCGACGTGACCGTGAAGACCACATTGCACATCCCGCCGGGGCCCGAGCCGATCCATGAGCGGCTCAGGCTGGATGGCCGATTTTCGTTGGATAATGCGTTGTTTACCAGCGAGAAGATTCAGGGACGGATCGCGGAGTTGAGCCTGCGCGGGCAGGGAAGGCCGGATGAACTGAAGACGGCCGATCCGGCGAGCATTTTGTCGGAGATGCAGAGCAGTTTCCAAATGAAAGCCGGGGTGATTGCATTGCCGGCGCTCGACTATACCGTGCCCGGCGCGAAGATCGAACTGAAGGGCACGTATACGCTGGAGGGCGGCAGGCTCGACTTTACCGGAAGTGCGAGGATGGATGCCTCCGTGTCAAAGATGGTGGGCGGATGGAAGGGATTGCTACTGACGCCTGCCGATCGCTATTTCAAGAAAGACGGAGCGGGGACCGAGGTTCCGATTCATATTGAGGGAACGCGCGAGGCGCCGGAGTTCGGGATCGAGTTTGAGCGGATGAAGCCGGAGGAAAAGCAATAGAGTTGGGTATCTGGATTCCCCTGTTACCCGGCGTAATCCGGCTGCATTAGCGGACGCGTATAATTCTCCGTTGCCTCAAAATGACGCAACGGAGGAACTGAATGGACCCGATTATCTTTATTCCGCTGGGGGCAATTGTTCTCTTTGTCCTGATTCTCTTTCTGAGCAGCTACTTTACCGTACGCACGGCTGAGGTCGCCGTGATTACGCACTTCGGCGAATTCAAGCGTGTTGCACAGCCCGGATTGAATTGGAAGATGCCGTTCTTCGACAGCGTGCAAGGCATCGTGAGCCTGCGCGTCAACCAGATCTCGCTGACCATGGAGACCAAGACGAAGGACAACGTATTTGTCACGATTCCGATTTCCGTCCAGAATCGTGTGCGCCCGGAGAAGGTTTATGACGCCTTCTATAAACTCTCCGACCCCACGGCGCAGATCAAGAGCTATGTCGAACAGGTGATTCTGGGCCACGTGCCCGGCATGACGCTGGATGAGGTCTTTGCCTCGCAATCGTCGATCGCCGCGGCGGTGAAGCAGGAACTCGACGCGGACATGGCGACCTTCGGCTTCGAGATTGTGAACGTGCTGGTGACTGACATCGTTCCCGACGCCAAGGTGAAATCGGCAATGAACGACATTAACGCGGCGCAGCGCGAACAGGTTGCCGCGAACGCCAGAGGCGAGGCGGAAAAAATCCTGGTGGTGAAAAGAGCCGAGGCAGAGGCCGAGAGCAAGGCTCTGCAAGGCCAGGGCATCGCTAACCAGCGGAAAGCGATCATCGAGGGATTGCAGCTTTCGGTCGAGCAGTTCCAGAAGGCGGTCGAGGGTGCCTCGTCAAAGGAAGTGATGCAGTTGGTGCTGGTTACGCAGTACTTCGACACGCTGAAGTCGATCGGCGAGAGCGACAAAACCAACACGCTGTTTCTGGCTCACTCGCCTGCTGCAGTCAAAGAGGTCTCGGACCAGATTCTTGAGTCGATGCTGGTGGCCGGGAGCGCGCGAGTCTGATCGGGTCGAACGGTTTCCCATCCTTCCTGCAAACGGCGCAGAAAGGGTGGGAAAGCGAGTAAGCTAAGCCGGCTCAGTCGATTGAGGCTGTTCTTTCACCTGAATTGGCGCGGGTCAGGATCTCCCACATCTCAGAATCGAGATGTAGGGCACCCGCCGACCGCGAGAATGGGAACGATTGGTCTTTTCTATGAGGCCATTTTGAGCAATTCCTGCTCGGCGCGCAGCCAATCCTGCTCCGCCGATCCATCCTGATATCCGCGCGCAGCCCAATAGCTCCGAGCGAGCCGCTCGATCTCCTCGCGAGAGGGCATCGTCGCCTTGGGCGATTGAGCAACCTTTTCCTTTTTCGCTACTGTTTTGCGGGGTTTCGTGGGTGCTTTTGCCTTCTTCACTGTATCTGCCATGTCAATCTCCTCGGTTGGGGGGTGGCCGCCAAGTTGCGGGGCATCGTCTACAGGATACAAAACTCCTCCTGTTCACGCCATCTGAATCGGTTTCGGCGTATCTCGCGACGCAACATCCGGTACCAGAATGGGAGTGGAGGGGGTGGCGGCCAGCAGCGAAGTCTTGACTTGAATCTTGTTGACTTAGCAAGGAGAATTGCCGCGATGGCTCTAGCCTTCGCTAAAAAGTGTAGCCGCGAAAGAGGTACACGAGCTCGACCACCAGAATGATCACGACCGTCAATTCCATGAAGAATGCTCGGCTCTGGTTGAACTGGTCCACCATGAAGCGGTAAAGTTCCTCGGCTGTGCGCACCTTGCGGGTGACCAGCTCCTTGTAGTCGGGAACGCCGACCTTGGAGGCCGCCAGTTTGTAAAGGCGCGCCGCAAACATGTCGCTGAGGAATTTGATAGCGTTATCGGCGTGTTCGGTAAGCTCAGCCACGTCCAACAGCACCGTATGCAGCCGTGTCGCCGAGCGTGCCAGCCGCCATCGCGCCAACATGCCGGTGCCCTTGTCGAGCAGCGTATAAACGCGCTCCAGCTCTTTCGTCAGCAGGACGTCATAGTAGCGAAATTCGAGCAGTTGGGAGTTTGCATATTCGAGCAACTGCACAGCCATCTCCGCGCCCGATGTGGTGTCATAGAGAAACGCGGCGTTCCACCCGATGACAGCCAGGTCGTTTGAATAGTAGGAAATGCGCGACTGCAGCACTTCGTTGATTTCGCTTTCAGCCAGTTGCCCCGTGTCTCCGCGAACGACCTGCGCGACCCGCGCGCCCTGCTTCTGAATCAGCTCGGTGACTGACGGTGAGCCGGCAATCTCGCGCACATGAAAGATCAGGTAGTCTTCGCTCAACCACTCGTCGTAGGGTTTGATCAGAGTTGAGGCAGCGCGTGCGAGGCTGGCGCGAACGATTGCCGTGGCTTGCGCCGCGAAATCAATATCCCAGACCCAGCGGCTGGCAAGCCCGGCCAGCTTTTCCCAATCGCCCGAAAAAGGGAGCTCGAAGATCACGCTAAGTACGCCGTAGTCGAAGTACTTGATCTCGCCTTGCAGCCGCTCGCCGCTTTCCAGCACCAGCGGCTCCGTAGGCACAACTACCGGGGGCCTTTGATAGCGAACATACCCTGGCGCAGGATGCTTCATGCTCGGCTTGTCGACCTTACGGGCGCTGACAAGCTCCTGTAACAGGTCGAGGCGAATTGCCTCACACACGTCAAACTGCAATAACACCAACACAGACCCGCGCAGCTGAGCTTCTCCGGATTGGTTTTCTGGCTCGGGCATGATGGGTCTATCTTAAACTTGCCCGCAGCCGGTTGCTCGTGTTTGACTTGGGTCCGATGGCGGAGAACTTGAGATGAGTACCATTCTTGCACTGGACCAGGGCACAACCAGCTCGCGGGCGATTCTCTTTGACGAGGCGGGTACGATTGTTGGCGTGGCGCAGCATGAGTTTGAGCAGTTCTACCCACGGGCGGGATGGGTTGAGCACGATCCGACCGAGATTCTGACCAGCCAACTGGCCTGCGCAGTCGAGGCACTGGGCCGGGCAGGGGCGGTGCCCAAAGATATTGCAGCCATTGGGATTACCAACCAGCGCGAGACCGTGATCGTCTGGGATCGGAAGACGGGCAAGGCGATTTACCCAGCCATCGTCTGGCAGGACCGGCGGACTGCCGCGCAGTGCAGCACTTTGGTCGAGAGTGGAGTCGAGGATGCGGTCTCGGCGAAGACTGGCCTGGTGCTTGACCCTTATTTCTCGGCGACCAAGGTCGGCTGGATTCTGGACAATGTGCCGGGAGCGCGGGCGCGGGCCGAGCGGGGTGAGCTGGCCTTTGGAACCGTGGATGGTTGGCTGATCTGGCATCTGACGACCGGCGCAAGACACGTGACGGATGTGACAAATGCTTCGCGGACGCTGCTCTTCAACATTGTGAAGGGTGAGTGGGATACGGAACTGCTGCGAATCTTCAACATTCCCGAGAGCATGTTGCCCGAGGTGGTGTGGTCTAGCGAGCGGGTGGGAGAGGTGACTACGACTCTTGGACTCGGTGGCGTGACGATCGCCGGGATTGCCGGGGATCAGCAGGCGGCGCTCTTTGGCCAGCTTTGCTGGAAGGCCGGCGAGGCCAAGAACACCTACGGGACGGGCTGCTTTCTGTTGCAGAATATCGGGACTGGCCTGGATGGGGACGGCACTGGGTTTGTGCGTTCGAAGCACAGGCTGATCACGACGCTGGCGGCAAGCGCGCAGCACCGGCTGGAATACGCGCTGGAGGGGAGCATCTTCATCGGTGGGGCGGTGGTTCAGTGGCTCAGGGACAATCTCAAACTCATCGGATCGTCGGCCGAGGTTGAGGCGCTGGCGGCCTCTGTCCCGGACTCGGGCGGAGTGGTTTTTGTGCCGGCGTTTGTGGGGCTGGGTGCGCCGCACTGGGACCCTCACGCCAGCGGAATGCTGATCGGACTGCGGCGGGGCACCAAGCCCGGAGAGATTGCACGAGCGGCATTGGAGTCGATCGCCTTCCAGGTGGCCGATGTTCTTGAAGCGGTCCAGAGCGAGACGACGCCGCTCGGTGCATTGCGTGTGGATGGCGGGGCCGCGGTGAACAATCTGCTGATGCAGTTCCAGGCCGACGTGCTGGGCGTGCCGGTGGTGCGGCCGCAGGTGACGGAGACGACGGCGATGGGCGCGGCGTATCTGGCGGGTCTGGCGACTGGCTTCTGGCCGGGACCGGAGGAGCTGCGGGCAAAGCGGCGGGGCGATGTGCGGTTTGAGCCCAGGATGGATGCCAATGAGCGAGCCGAGCGGCGCGGGCTATGGCAGCGGGCCGTGGAGCGGGCAAAAGGCTGGGCTGGCTGAGAGAGGGCGCTAGTGCAGATCCGAGGTTTCCCACCCTTTCCGCAATAAAAAGCGGAAAGGATGGGGCACCCGGCGGATGCTGCGCGCCTGTGGGACTGGAAGCGATCGTGGCGTTCATAGCAGTTCTGAGAGCAAGTGGACTCCAGGATCAGAGCGCGATCACTCGGGATCCTGTCGCATTTGTTCCACCTGAGATCGGACATGTAGCATCCGGAGTGTGGCTGCGCTCGACACTCCGGCGATGTATGTGAAGGGCGTGGGTCCGCGAGTGGCCGAGCTGCTCAAGGCTAAAGAGATCCTTGTGGCCGAGGACCTGCTCTACCACCTTCCCTTTCGTTATGAGGACCGCCAGAATCCGCGCAGCCTCGACGAACTGAAGGCCGGCGAGACAGCCAGCGTGATCGCCGAGGTGCGAGGCTCGGCCCTGCTGCGCACCCGCAAAGCTCCCATCTTTGAGCTGACCGTTGGACAAGGGCGGTTGGCGCTGAAGTGCATCTGGTTCAACGGCGGCTATCTGGAAGGCAAATTTCACGCCGGGCAGACGGTGGCCGTCTACGGCCGGGTCGAGCCTTCCCGCTCCAGCAGCAACCTCAAGATGATTCAGCCGCAATTCGAAGTGCTGCCCGACGCGACCGACGATGCGGAGACACGGTTGCTCGAAGTGGGGCGCATTACGCCGGTCTATGAGTCTCTCGGCGGGGCGCGGCTGGCCTCGCGCTGGCAACGGAAGACGATCTTTAACTTATTGGAAGGGCTGCGCGGCGCGGTGCCCGAGTGCCTGCCGCTGGCAATGATCGAGAGACTCGGCCTTCCTGATCGTGAGACAGCGCTGCGCGAGGCTCATTTTCCGCCCGAAGGCACACCGTTTGCCCAGTTGCAAAGCTGGGCGACACCAGCTCACCGGCGGCTGATCTTCGAGGAGCTGTTCTTTCTGGAACTTGGTCTGGAACTCAAGCGCCGCCGCATGAGGGAGCGCGTAGGAATCGGCTTTGCCACCACCGACAAGGTGCGCGAGGCGATTCGCGAGGTGCTGCCCTTTCATCCCACGGCGGCGCAGAAGCGGGCACTGGGCGAGATTGTCGCCGACATGCGCGAGGCCAGCCCCATGCGGCGCCTGTTGCAGGGAGATGTTGGCTCAGGCAAGACCATTGTGGCTCTGCAAGCCATGTTGGTCGCCATGGAGAACGGATACCAGGCTGCGCTGATGGCGCCAACTGAGATTCTAGCGACACAGCATTTTCTGGCCATGCGCAAGTTGCTTGAGCGCTCTTCGCGCCGATACCGGATCGCCCTGCTGACCGGCTCACTGCCTGAAGACCGCAAGCGCGCGACCCGCGGCGAGATCAACCGCGGCGAGGCGCAACTGGTGATCGGGACTCACGCTCTGATCGAGGAAAGGGTCGAGTTTGACCGGCTTGGTCTGGTCGTCGTCGATGAGCAGCACCGCTTCGGTGTCTTGCAGAGGTTCAAGCTAATGAAAAAACCCAATCAGGCTGAGCCCGACATGCTGGTGATGACTGCGACGCCGATTCCGAGGACGCTTGCGCTGAGTTTGTACGGCGATCTCGAGGTGAGCGTTCTTGACGAGCTGCCGCCAGGCCGCACGCCCATTGTCACCCGGCGCGTTCCCGGCGAGATGGCCGGGGAGGTATGGGATTTCGTCCGCAAACAGGCGGCGAAAGGACGTCAGGCTTACATCGTTTATCCGGTCATCGAAGGCAGCAAGGACGACCAGCCAGAGCTGGACTTTTCGCGCGACGATCCGGAGGCTGGCATCGAGGCGTCTCAGGTGGTCACTCCTTCCCAGGTCCGAAAATCTGGATCCTTCGGCAAGCTCAGGACAGGCGCTGGGGCACCCAAATCCGCTCGCAAGGGCAAGACGGCGGAACTGTTTCCCAAGGCGGCGCAGGAGGCAAATCCGGGCGCGAAGTCCGGGCTGAAGTCGGCTGTGGAGATGTACGAAAAACTGAGCACCGGTCCGCTTGCCGGCCTTCGCGTTGGTTTGTTGCACGGGCGGCTCGATGCCGATGAGAAAGAGATCGTCATGCGCCGCTTCCAGCGCGGCGAGATTGACGTGCTTGTCGCCACCACAGTTATCGAGGTGGGCGTGGATGTGCCCAATGCAACGGTGATGGTGGTCGAGCACGCGGAGCGGTTCGGCCTGGCGCAGTTGCATCAGTTGCGCGGACGTGTAGGCCGTGGAGCGGCAAAGAGTTTTTGCATTCTGATTACCGGCGATCGTGTTTCGCCGATGGGCAATGAGCGGCTCAACGCCATGGTTCGCACCCAGGACGGGTTTGAGCTGGCGGAACTGGATCTTACCCTGCGCGGACCGGGGGAGTTCTTTGGAACGCGTCAGGCCGGCCTGCCCGATTTTCGCGTGGCCAACCTGCTGCGCGACAGGCAGTTACTGGAGTTGGCCAAGATGGAGGCAGCCCACTTTGCCAACGCTCCGGTTGCTGAAATGGAGGCTACCGAAGCCGAGCGGAGGCTGGTCTGGGCGCGGCTCAAAGAGGCCTGGCAGCGGCGCTATGGATTGGTGGAAGCCGGCTGAACTTCGCCTTCACTATTTGGAGGCAAGTTGTCTAATTATCTTCAACTTAGAGTTGGTGTGGTTACTAAAGTTAGCCTTAGTACCGTTATCCAGAGAATACTTATGTAATACTCGTCGAAGGTACTCATGCGACAGTAACCCCTCTGAACCTGCTGGCGCAAAGAAAGGATAGAACTCTGACATGAAATTCAAGCTTTTCTTCGTCTTTGCTCTCTCTCTCTCTCTCTCTCTTGTGTACGCCTTTGGATTCAGGCAGGATTCACCACAATTGAGGGCAACGCTCATGGCGGCATTCAATGGCAGCCGCGCTCAAGCGGCAACAATGCCCCCGAACGCTGTCTCTTTTTCAGACGACACGCAGGCATCCCAGACGACGAACATGGCCGGCAACATCAATTCGGCCACAGGACTAAGCAAGATGGGCTCCGAAGCAGAGATCTTGCGGGCCTCGCTGATCAGGGCTGTAAGGACCGACAATACCGAGGCAGTAAAGAAGTTGATCAGATTGGGTGCCGATGTGAATAGCCGCACGTCTGCAAATGGCTGGAGCGCACTCCATTACGCAGTGAGGAATGGCAATGCGGAGATTGTCCAGCTTCTTCTCAATGCGGGCGCCGATCCCAACTGCCTGGGAACCATGGAAGGTCAGAAGGAGTCAGTCGTATCGGTAAGGCCTTTGGTTCTTGCGCAGGCAGCTTTGGATCTGGTGAGTCAGGTTCCACCCTCCAGCATTGAAGATACGCTGCGCCGGAGCGGGCTGGACGACCCAGCTCTGGTGAAGAGCATGACAGATCCCAATGCCACTGACCGATACAGAAAGGTTGTCGACGTTCTGACGACCGTCACAAAGGAGTCGTAGCTGATCATTTTCCCGGAATTGAGCCTCGAATTTAAACAGGGACATCCCACCCGCGCGACAGCCCCCCGTCGCTGAGGTGGGATGTTGCCGTCTCGGGCAAGCAAGAATCAGAATGCCGGGAGGCAAAAAAGCGGGAGCACGGCGTCCTCAGGGTTGAAGCGAATGGGATGAGGCCGGTTGACCCTACAAGAGGCCGTTTGATAGCATCTGCCTTGAGCTTTTCGATTCACATTTAGATTTCCGGGCAGTATTGAGTGTGGCTTTTCTTTCTTCCCTATGACAATACCCGCCGACGGGGACACCGAACAGGAACAAGCTGCATGGCTGCATGGTTTCTGTAAAGAGCAGAATCGAAAACGCTCTAGCTCTTCACGATCCGAGACAGGCGAACCCAAAGGATATTCTCATCGTATTGTCTGCCGAAAAGATCGCGCACGGCAGGATTGGCAGACGCTTTGAAAGGATCAATCGCTGAAATGAGATATAGGCCTTTCTTTCTATTTGCTCTTTTACTATTTCTTTTTCCTGTTTCTGGCTGTAAACCCACTCCGGCATCGCTGATGGCAGCGGTCAAGGCTGACAATACCGAAGAGGCGAAAAAGCTCATCCAGAAAGGCGCTGACGCCAATAGCCGTGTATCGCCGACGGGCTGGAGCGCGCTGCATTACGCAGCCAGAAATGGCAATGTCGAGATTGTCCAGCTTCTTCTCAATGCCGGCGCCGATCCCAACTACACCGGCGCATTGGAAGGTCAGACGAGCTCGGTCATCTCTTTGAAGCCGCTGGTGATTGCACGGGCAAACCTCGATTTGATAGGCCAGATTCCTCCCTCCCGCATGGAAGACACACTGCGCCAGAATGGACTTGACGATCCAGCTTTGCTGAAAAGTATGGCGGACCCAAAAGCGGCGGACCGATACCAGCAGGTCGTCGATGCTCTTCAAAAGGTTACGAAAAACTAGAGCCTGTCAAGCCGGTCCGTTGGCGCGCGTGTCGCGTGTCATCTCGAAGGGGAAGGTCTGAATCTCCAGGTCGATGCTGGCAATCTCGGTGCCGCACTCCTGCGGATGACTGCGGGTGCACTGACAGAGTTCGGTGAAGCGGACGTGCCCGTTCTGGCTCAACTCCAGGCCGGCCGCGATCATCACGCTGTAAATATCCACACAGGCCTGGCGCTCGAATTCAAACAACATGCTTACGGTTCCGGCATCGTTTGCGCCGCGGCTGAGGACCCATCCTCCACAGCCGAGGATGGCGCCCGTGAGGGTCTGGACCAGCCGTGAGGGATCCTCGATGGAGATGGCCTTCATTTGCATGGCCCAAGGAATGCTGATCGTCAGGTTTGTGGATGGGGTCTGCAACGTTTGCCTCACATCCGCCTTATCGGAGCCATCCGGCACAGCGTAACGATTGTGCCGGAGTCGAACGAAGCTTGACTGGCTTTGAGACAACCATGTGGATCGCAACGTGAAAGCCTCTTGCGCTGGTAATTGGAGGTTCATTCGCCCCCGGATGTTGAGGTCGCAACTCCGCTCAGGAATGGCAGGAGCGGGGCATCCTCAAGCACGGATAAGGGAGATGATGTAGCTTCATAAACAGCATGATCGTCGGCTCAGGAATCGACATGGTGGAGATCGGGCGCATCCAGCAGTCGGTGGATCGCTACGGAAAGAGGTTTCTC